>JACCDH010446771.1_pt1 | contig 12588 bp, 15 predicted proteins | sample 7442481 | NCBI WGS metagenome assembly JACCDH01 (sample SAMN15323433, study PRJNA562643) | freshwater metagenome | isolation source: river surface water | place: USA:Blue River Watershed | collected 2017-08-15
AAAGCTCATTGGGAATCTTAATATAATAAATGCAGACATAGCCATTTGTGTTGCCGTTTTGGCAATGGATATGAAACTTTGTCCCGTGAGATTCTGGACTATACTTCAAAACAAAACCCGTTATTCCTGAAATTTTAACATTGTTTCCAAGGCATTTTTCTGGAGAAATCGACAAGATTGAGAGGATAAAGGTTTTTTTTAGGAGGCCAACTATCGGATCTGGAGAGTCAAATAAAGTCGATTGGGATTGAAGAGTATTTTGCCAAGGAGCTCGATCGAATGGGAATTGATCCAAAAATTTATTTGAAATACGTTCAATGTCAATATTTTTTCTTAGAAGCGCATCATAATTAAAAATGGATATGAAATCATCTTCTAGTTGGTATTGCTTTGTGAGCATAAGAGATAATTATATGGCATAGTTTTATTGTCAATATAATGAGTGGTGATTGATGAAAGTTGAACAATTTCAAAAATACGAAAAATTTCTAGTGCCCTGTATTCTCTTTATAATAATCTCGATTTTAACCTATCCTTATTTCTCGGTGGGTTTTGTTATTGATTCCTTGCAAGGGATCACTGCCAGCAAACTACAGGACTCTTGGAGCCTAGAATATTGGTTGAAAATATTCACACAACCACATTACAGGGAACAATACCGACCACTCTCTCTCTTTGCATATTTTTTTTGGTTAAGAGAAATTCTGGGAACGAATCCAATTCTTTTTAGATTTGTATTTATTATTATTTTTTCAACTTTATCATCATTGATGTATATCTATTTAAAAAATTTTTTAGATAAGATTTCGTCATTCACGGCTGTTATGCTGTTTATTACAAGCGCGACTAATTTTTATTGGATATATGAAATTTCAAATCATCTCAAATACTATGGTCCATTGGTTTTTTTATTGATTGCGTTGCTTACATCGTTAAATGGGCTAAAGAAAAATTCACAGATTCTGATTGTTTTGACATGTTTAATATTATCAATCTTCTGCCATGAGGCGAGTAGCATATTCTCGCTTGTTATTTTTCTTTACTTATATTTTTTCAAGAAAAAAATTACAAAAAAGCATTTTATTATACTTCTGCCTTTGTTTGTGTTGGGAATAACGCGAGTTTTTATTTGGAGGGTCCCAACATCGGGAGAATTTTCTGTAGGGGGCTTTAGTCTTTTTCCCGTTAAAGTGATGTACTATTTAACATCGTCGTATTTGGGATTTTTGGACAGATTTAGACCGATTGCAGAATTCTCAGGCGATTCTTGGGGTATTTATTTAATCTCTTGTTTTACGATTTTCACTGGCGCGCTTTTCTATGTAAAAAAAACAAGAAAAATGGATATACTATTTTTCTTGTTTTCATCAATTCTTGTCATCCTTCCATTCGCATCTCTGCAAACACATATAGCCTACGATCGATCGATTTGGAGCGTATTCTTTTCATCCATCTTCCTGATGATTTTAGTTATGAAATTCATGCCACCTCATGTAGCAAAATATTCTAAATCATTACTTGTAATAATTAGCTTTATCCTTTGTATACGATCATATTTAAGGGCCGATAATGCGCGAGTCGCGCCGAAAGTAGAGATAATTAAAAGCGAGCTATTTCAGAAGATCAAAGAACTACAACGAGAGGGCTTATATAGTATTGTATTAACCGAAAATGAAAGAAGCGACATCATTTATGGTCTAGTCGTTGTTCCTGGGCTTATGGCCCTTGAGTTCCCAGCTGAAGAACTACATTTGCATTTGCAAAGGGGATCTAATAAAAAAATTATTATTGTTAAAAATGGGGGATATTACTTTTATAAGGGGATGAATGCAGGGGGGGAGTTGATTGTTGAGGATGCCTTTCAGGTAAAAACTAATCTGGAGCATCTTGAGGTCAAAGCTTTAACGGAAATTCACCATCATTACAAGCTGCCTTGAAAGACGTATAAGACTCAATTCGGTATTTGCTTAATTCATCAAGAGTTACTTGATTCACGAATGGCCGGATAAAATTCTTTTTAAACTCCTGAATGATTATTAATCCTTTTAGGTATTTAGGATCGTTTAAACAATTTAAAAATTCCTTTCTTAAAAATTCAAATTCGGCAAAGGAAAAATGTGAAAGTACGCTAAAAAGAGTGGGGAACAGTATTGGGCGAAGAAGTTCACTCGGCATACTCTTCTCTAGGGCCGATGTTTTCATTAACCCGAATAGAATACGAAGTTTGATTTTATCATATTCAATATTAGAAAGTTTGTGACCATCTACAAGTGAAACAAAGAGTTTGGTAGGACTAATTAAAAGCATTTGCGTAGATTCAATTGTTTTAACAATCCTTTCGATTTCCTTTTCACTTTCATTAATGACTTTGCTCAATATGGAGTTCATATCAGGCATTATCTCATCTTCTGTAATAAGTTTAACCGTATAGCTGCTATCATTATATGATTTAATCGTTAAGTCATGAAGATGAGTTAAGCAAAAGAATAAACAAACTTGATGAGAGTAAATAATCGGATTTATGTGTAAATGATGGTTAGTTGTCATAATTAAGTTTTAAAAATAGCAGAATTTTTTTGCTGCTAAGGCTTCATAATATTCATAAGTGTTCTTTAAAACAGCCATACCAAAGATACTGAGCAATGCTAAAATGAAGGCCAGGCTCTCAATTTCAAGGTCAAGAAATGGACGCCTAGTTTTGTGTAGTCTGATCATCTGTTGTTTTTGTAGTTCAAGCGAAATGATAGGTTTCGGACGTTCAATTTGGAGATGAGGTAGAAGAGTGAGTTTTGATGAAAATTTCGTATTTAAATATTTTCTAAAAAGAGACCCGGGAGAAAATAATTGATATTCAAGAAACACGCTTATGGCTTTAAGTATAGAGGCTCCATCAGAAATGCATTTCTTATCAATATTCTGAAAATCACAATCCATTCAGACTTTAGTACATACAAACGCATGAGGCGGGCACAGTCTCGTTGGAGGCATAAACCTTAATGTCAGGATCTACCTCTTGCTCTTCATTCTCAATCTTGATCACTCTCAATCCACCAAAATGGTACAGAGGCTCATCGTTTTTTGCTTCCATTGAGTTTCCTATAACTTAATTATTTATTTGATTATAACATAAGCCTAACATAGGTTTACACAAAATAAATTATTTTCATTGCATATGGATTCTACATATGTTTGCAGATAGTTAGGTCGAGAATTAATGGTCGGTATCCATGCAATTACGGAAATGCTGCAAAAATCGACCTTCAGGGACCACTAGTATTCATCTCGGAAAGCAGCCAAACATACTAGAAGTGCTCGGCAAGTATCATCATTTATTAAAATGCCTTTTTTTATCAAAAAGTTCCTTTGCAAAAGAATCGAATTTTATGGGAATGACGCCGTTTTCGATTTGTTGCATTTCATCTTTGTTGAATAAACATTCGTAATCATAACTTGTTAAATATTTATAAAGATAAAAGCTAATAATAATATGTATGAACAAGACTGCATATTTCATAGGATCACACGATAAAAATCATTATCTAAATTTATAAAACGAGAGCTCTCAGTTGGAGCAATATTTTTGGCCTTAACTGTAAACGGCTTGCTTGTGCATTTGTTGAATAAACCAATATGATAGCTTTTATCAACTTCGATCCCGACCATTTTTTTCAAATGCGAATTCAGGCACCTGATAGGCGAAGTCAAAATTCGACTAAAATTAATTGTCATCAACTCAACCTCTAGTATGTTTGATAGGGAAAGCCCTGTCCCGAATGAATTCTCGATACGAAGACCTTCAATTGAAGCATGGAAAACTTTATTAATGGTTAGTGAAGAGTTATTTTCAAGGAGAATGCTAGATAAAGTTAATCGTTTTATATTGTTAATATAAATAGCTACTCCTTTTAATTTCAAATTGCTTATACTGAGGTCTTTTATATTATCAAAAAAAATCTTCTTTTTATCCTTTGATATATTAATATGTGGACATTGTTTAATTAAAATCCCAATGTCATTAATTGGGCCAGTGATCTGACAGTTTAGATCCCAATTACTTTTCTTCGATTCAGGAATGTTTTTAATTTTTTCTGTATTTCTTATCAATAAATCGTTAATCATTTTTTCTCTATATAATAAATTTGCTAAATTTAAATACCCTTCGTTTGCAAAATCTTCATAATTTCTTGCATAGGTCGGTGAATGTGGGGCCGAGTAAAGCCCGATTTGTTGATAAAAAACACCCATTAAAGAAGTGTGAAATAATTCGAAGACTTTTGCGTTACGAATGGGAGTTTTTAAATTTTTTATATAAAATAAGATATCATCTCGAACTGTTTGGAAAATATGATCCTCATTAACCATTTTGTTTAGATAGGAATAATAGAGGACCTCAAATTTTCTGATTTTTAATAGATCTTTCCAGAGCTCGGTTCTGCTGCCGGGGACTTCAAGTGTGCTGTAACTCGTCCCAGATGTATCAATCGGGATGGGATACATTTTTTCGTCCATATGATTAAAATAAACCAAGTTATTAAAAAAAGGCGTAAAATGTCCATGATTAAAGATCATGGTCAGTGCCATGAGCCTTGCCATGTATACAAGGTCGTACTGTTCTTCTAGGCTCTTCTTTTTTGCCCGCAAAATATACTCAACCGGATTCTTGTTAAATAAATCGGTAGGGTGGGCTGCTGTTAATTGCCACAATTTCTCACTCTGATAAAGTTCGATCTCTTTTCTATTTGGGATGGGATTTTTAAAGAAATCTTTTAGCTGGTTATGTTTTCTAATATTTTTCATATCATGATTGGCCACAAAGCCAGGGGGAAAAGAATTTTTCAAGTAATCTTCATTTATATTTTCTTTCAAAATATATGGCCCTATATACTCTCCATTAATATGGCCAAGGATAATTTCATGCTGTGGCGAAATAATTTCATACTTTCTTGCATAATCTGAGAAAATTTTTTTTAAAGGAAAAAATGGAGATTTTGGTTTTAATAGGGTGAATTTATCTAAAGAATATAAGTTACTACTATTTTCAAGCTCGATGTCTAATGATTTCTGTATCGTATTCCAATGCCAAGGCGTCGTCGTATGTATTTTAAAGACACAAGGAGTAGCTTTTTTGTCTAATCCAATCTTGAACGTACAGGGATATTTCTTAACGGATTTTGCCATGATTTTATATGATAAATCTAAATAGTCGTTTGGATTTATTGTTAGGTCAAAACTCTTAAAGTGGGTAAATTCTAAACGATGACTTTTGGGTCGCATAACCCTTGTGATATAATTAAAATCACTTCGGATAAATTCCTTGAGGTTGTTTTCGAATCGATTATGTTTGGAATCTTTTTTTCCTATGAAAATGAAATGCAAAGCCGAAAATATAGCAATCGTATAAAATATGACATAGAAAATGTATGAAAAATATTTAAACAATTTACTCTTGACCATGTTTTTTCATATAAGCTTTTGGATGAACGATTTTTATAATGCGTTGATATTTGCTTTTGAGAGAATTTGATACTTTCACTTCATCCAGTTTGAATCGATCTATAATAAAGTTGAAAATATTTTTTTGAATGAGTGATAAGTCTGATAAACCTTTAATGTTTTTATTCATTGGGCCTTGAAGTTTATTACGCTCTAATTCGACTTCGAGCTCATAGAATGGCCCTATGGGACTTTTCGTTTCTGAGTAAAAATAGCTTATATCTAAAGAAATCAGAATACTATGCTGAGGATTGTTGCCACTTCCCTGATTTGAATGGGAATTTATATGATATCTTGTTCTATGAGTAATATGTTTAAATAGTTGCCCAAGATATATTTTCTTATTATGGAATTCTTCTAACTTTTCAATTTGTTGAAACGAAACTCCGTTAAATGTTCCAGACTGAAGAATTTCATGAATATAGCGATGATTATCTTCTTTTCTTAATAAATCGGATTTTAGTAATTCCTTTGGGAATTCATATCGATATTCATTAGTAAATTTCTGTTCTGCTAAATTATGCTTATAGATTTTTAGTTGCACCTCCGCTCTGACAGGAAGAGATTTTGCAATTACTTCCTCGATTTGAGTAATGTTGACAACTTTATTAGCAGGGTATTTGTACCTTCTCCTGAAACGATAACTTTGATTATTTAAAAAAAGATCATAATTATTAGTGTCTGCATACAAATCAGTGAAAATAAAGTCATAAGGTTGTTTCGTAAGATAAAAGTCATTTTTCTTGGACATTATATTAATAAAATAATCATTCATTACTCTTGTGAATTTTGAAATCACCTGGGCCGGAAGTTCATCTGACAAAATTTCTGTTTTATATTCTTGTTCTAGATAACTGGTACCTGAATTTGCTTGTACGACGGAAACCGATATCAATCTAATTGAAAGTAGAATGTGTAGAAAGTTGAACCTAACGTTAAAGATCCTCAATAGAATACTCCGGACCTATTTCATAATTATCGATAATTTCCACATGTTTAATTAGTATATCTTTCAAATACTCAAGGGTCTTGGGAGAATAGAGGAAGCTGAAATAAGCATAGTACTTACTCTCAACTTTCTTCTCCGTATGTACCTTCCCCTTAAGTACTTCTTCTATCTCCTTTATTATTTGATCATCATTAACTTTAAGAGATATATTTAATGAATAGTATACTTGTCCCTTCGTTCTATTTTCCCAATACTTAATAGCGACAACAAATATACCGATAAAAATAATACCAATAAGTGCTACCTTAATCGCCCCAGCTCCACAGCAAATACCAATAGCGATTGAAAGAAATATAAATGTCATTACTTTCGTATCTTTTATTGGTGCTCTAAATCTTACGATTGATAAAGCAGCAAAGAGACCAAATGCTCTGGGTATACTTGAGCCAATCGCCATTAAAATTATACAAATGATTGGTCCCCCAATTAATATAATATAATGGTTTGAGACCTTTCGCTTATTTTTAGATGAGAAATTATAAAAAGCGTAGATTGTTATTGTGAATAAAATAGTAAAACATAAACGTATAATAATAATTTCTGCGGAGTCTGGATTTATAGAGTTTATTTTCCCCAAAAGATGATCATGTATAAGGTATCCCATTGCTCTACTCCCAATCTACGTTAAACAAGTCTGATATTTGGAAAAATTAGTCTTTTCTAAGCCGAGTCTCTCTAAGCATTTATATGTTTGAAAAGATATTTTTTCTTTTGTCTTCACTTCTAAAACACGTTCGGAAATAAAACCACCAAAAGTTGCGTGATTTGTATTACCAACGCAAGAGCGATATTTAATATTTTCATCAAGAGTAATTCTTTCTTGAGCATTGTCTTTTAATACAAATCTTTTATAACAAATAACAACCTGTGGTTTTAGCGAGTCATAATTTGAAGTTCCTACCGGCAATACCAAGTCGGACAAATCCATCGGGCATTGACCAATAGGTTGTCGAATCTTTATCACAGATTTATTGGCCTTGATTTTGTGCTCCCAGTAGGTTTGCTTTGGGTCATCGTTATAGAAGCGTAAGCGAAATTTTTCTTTATGAGTGTCACCGTTTAAGACTTGATTGTAAAATTTTCTTTCTTTCGTATCGAAATATATCGATGTCACATGATAACTTAAAAGATTCTCATGTCGGTAGAGAGCAAGCAGGTGTCCAAGTTTCTCTCTCGAAACCAAAAACTTTAATTCAAATCGATTAATTAGTTTTTCCTGCATAAATAAAGCTAAAGGTCTATAGAATCGTTGTCAATTTGTAAATTGGTCGGTCGCACTCGCACAGTCACGATCAAAGATTTTATAATCAGTCCTTCTGCATATCTTTTATGCAACTTTTTTCATCGTCATCAAAAAGCTCTGTTCTCTTTATGGTTGTAAGGATGAATAAAAGAGTATTAAGTTTTAGGCTAAACACCCCGTGAATGAAGTTGAATCAATCACAGAGTGGATATTTTTATTTATCACTTGGCGATTTGTTGATGGTTTTTCGAAAAATGATATAGATAAACGCCCCAAGGACTGAAGCAAGAAAATTCCAAGAGACATCCGTGAGTGAGGCAATTCTTGTCGGTGCAAAATACTGAATCGTCTCACTAGTAATTCCAGTAAAAGTTAATACGAGTGTCGCAATAAGTGCACTCTTTTTACTCGATAAATTAAAAGTTGTCTCAAGTGTAAAACTTAAAAAGAAAGCTTGGGGTGAAAATTGAACGAAGTGACGTAGCTTAAAATCAGTTTTTTGAGGAATGTTTTTTACCCAGCCAATACTATCTCGAATTTCCTGCCAACTCATGACTGCCAGATAGAGATTCGTAAAGATTAAAAGCGCCACAATGAACCAGAGATACCAATATTTATATATAGAATTTAAGTAAGAATAATTTTTCATTTCGCATAGATTAGCAGATGTAGTTTACGATGAATATCTCTGTCATTTTTAACGAAAGTCTTTCCTCATCTCGTGGTTACTCACTCCATTTAATTTGTCATTGCTTTGACCTCTGCCCTTCAATCTAATCCGTTTCGAAGCGTGGAGGCGCGGTGTCATTCCCCTCCTCTTATGCCAAGGGAGGCATCATGAAAAGAAAGCGTTTTATAGAAGAAGATATCGTACTAAGAAGAATCGATGCTGGTGGGTAAGCGAAGATCGTAAGACATAAATGAGACTCCACAGGGGGGGCTTTTTATTTCCAAATTTAAACAACTTAGACATGAAGAATCTCCTGAGTGTTTTTGCGACCATCGATAAGGTTGATTTAGTGGAAAAGACTGGTAAATTGCCCTAAGAGCACGTCTTGGTGCTTGCGTAGAGGTCTTCTTTAAACTTTTTCTCTTGGTTCTCGACCTTGAGTCAGAATATTTACAAAAAATTTTCTTCACCTCAGACAATCTTGAGGTTGGCCGTTAGAAAATCACTACTAATTAAAGGAGTTTCTATGAAATATGCATTTGCATTCGTACTTGGTCTTTTTTCCATTCAGGCGTTTGCTCAATACGGTCAGTCTTCGGCGCTGATTAAACATTCCGTAAAGTGTAAGGACCAAAATAACGGGCATCATCTTGCTCTCGAATTTGAGTATAAAATTTTAACCTCCTCCCGTGCTTCTCGATTTGAGATGGGGGAAGTGTCTTACAAAGGGGCGAAAGCTTCAAAAACTCTCAAGGCCGCTTACGAAACTGGTTCCAAGGATCTTATGGTGTTGGGTGAGACCCATGATGGTCTAAGATTTGCTCTCGATTATGACAAACCACAACGATTGGAAAATGGCAGTGTTCAAGGAATAGCTACTTTATATATTGCCAGTGTTGGTTTGGACTATGTTTCTTTTAATTGTTATGAGGTTGAGGATTATCAGTAATTTAATAGACAATGCTTTGTTTTATGAACATTGAATTCAAAGAGGACTTTTAGATGAAATGGTTTTTTCTCGTAGCTATATTTTGTCTTCACGTTCAAGCTGATGTCGGTGTATTGGGCCCAGGAGGCAAGGTCACACTCTACTCAAAACAGAACGAAGCGATTCAGATTACAAAATGTGAAAAGAATTCAGTTCTTGGTCAAACTTCTCATGAGGCGAAGAAAAACTGTAAGGGTAAAATATATCTCATCCCCAAGCACATTTTTAAAAATTCACTACACGATCTAATCACCTCGATGCGGAAGTTCCAGCTTCGCCCAGTGACCGGCGATGAAATTAGTGCCTATCTCATGAAGGAGCTTCCTTCTTCAGAAGAGATGGAGGCAATGAAAATTGAGCTTGCGGAGATCGATGCTTTCATCGCGGCTTACGGCGGGAAAGATGCCCCACTCCTTCGGCGCATTCAATTAATCGCGCTCCTTAGATCAAGAGAAGATCTTGAGTCTGCAAAAATAAAAATCAAGCAGGAACTCACGAGGACACTTCAGTCAATCGAAGATGATACAATAATAATCACTAAATCATCTACGGATAATGAGCAGTTTATGTTTCGTCTTCTTCATGACTTCAATCCTGAACGTCCATTTCCTTGTGGATTTGTTGGGACAATTGAAGAAAGAACTTTAGATTGTTCTTTTCAAGAATCTTCTCAGTTGGAAAATTATACTGTCGTTGCACGTAATGATGAGCAAGAGACAGTTTACCAAGATAGCATAACGGGACTTCTTTGGATTCGCCGTGCCAGTGTCTTTACGAATTTTGATCGTGCTAAAGATCTTTGCTCAGAGCTCAATTTCATCGACGGTGTTCGCTGGAGTCTTCCGACTCTAGAACAATTCCGAGAAGCTCGAACGAACGGTCTCTCTCGGGTTTCAAAGGTCATGCATGGACGATTTTGGATTGCGGATTCTAGCTCTCGACCAGATCTCGCCTATGTTTTTTTTCTTCTCACTGGCCCGGCATTAAGTATGAAGAGAGATGGAGCGAATGAAGTCATTTGCGTAGGAAATTGATCAGCTAGATATATGACCAGGTATCTTTATTTCTTCCTTTGCTACTGCTCTTTCATTTCTTCAACACTTGCTCAGTCGGTGTTTGTTCCTGATTTCTTCAGCGACAAATCAGCAGAGTTGAATGAAGAAGTATACGTCGTTTTTGGTCACTCAACGAAGCGGTGGGATTATTCCAGGATGAGTGAGCAGGGGAGTAGAGAGCTTCTGCAATTTGCTCAGACCAATGCGATTACGACGATCGCTTCCGTGCACGAAGCAGCGACCCAACGAGAAGAAGTGGCACAAGAGTATTTCGTGAAAAACTCTGAGGTGGACAATGTTCTTTTATCGAGCGGTGGGCAGCATAAACTAAATTTTACTCACGCAAATAAGATCTATCTTGCGGGAGGGAATCTTTCACTCTGTTTGTGCGAGACTATTCGGGACATAGTAGGTCGCATGGATTGGAGTCAGCGTACGACTCTGCAATTGGTCTTAGTTAAAGACGCTCTCTACGACTGGAAATTCTGGCCCTTGGATTTAGAAAAACTCGACAAATTTTTCAATTATTTCTTTCTCCCTAATTTTCATTGTCCGAGTCAAGGAGTCAACCGAGGTCCCAAAGTGGATTTGGCAGGAGTAAAGCTCTCTGTCTATTTTGATGGTCTTCACTTTCGGGATTATCCGTTATCTAAGACGGGAGGGCCTGCCACGAAATCCGTGGTTCTCAAGTTTCTTGATAGTAAGGATCTGGAAAATGACCACACGAAATCTTCTACAATCTTTTAATGAAACTAGAGCTGAGGCTTTGGGTGATATGGGCCATTCAGCAAACCAGAGTTCTCATTATAAAAGAGAATCTGATTGGCCTGCGGTGCGATTTTGTGTGCGGTATCGACACTCGAATTCACTGCTTGCTTGATGACCGCACCGATTAATATTCCGGCCACTCCACCGCCATTGGATTGTGAAGAATCATTAGCGCTTGCTCGGCCTTCCCAGATAATTTCACTTGTAACGGTAGAAATCATTTTCCCAGAGACAGTCACCGTAGTTTGACTATCGACCACGACGTAACTTGTCCCGTATCTCTCCAATGTGAGATAGAGAATCGCATCGGGGTTGATGATTTCACGGATTTTCTTCACCGATGCCTGATGCATTTCGTTTGCTGACGGCAAGCCATTTTCTTTCATCATCTGGTCGATGAGTGCTACCGGAAAAACGTAGAAGCCTTTCTCCGCCACGGGCATCGTAACTGTCGACAGATAGCTGTAAGTCGCGCGCACGTCCGTGCTATTACTCATGGGTGGGAGAATCAGGATGGAGCGAGGCTTGGCCGCTCTGAAGTTCTCATAGTTGTATGGGGTGGCACAGCTGACTAACAAGAGTAAGAAAATGAAGTATTTCATTTTTTGCGGGCCTTGGTTTTGAACTTTTTCAAAAAGCGGTCCATGAGCACCGCGGATTCTGGAAATTGTCTTTTCTCGGATTCGAAGCTCACTTTAGCGTCTTCGGTTCTTCCCATCTGGAGATACTGGTATCCCAGATGAGCAAAGAAACCAGGAGGAAGCGGTTTATTTTTACTACGCGCGACCTCGATATCTTCCTCGAGTTTCAGAACTTGAGTTTCCGGCGTGGATTTGCCCGGCGTCTGGTATTGATCGTAGAGGAGTTCCTGGTAGTGACCCCAGTAATAAATCGTCTGGGAGGCACAGCCCCCCAGAGCGAGAAGGAGAAAAAGAAGAATAGAATTTTTCATTATTTATTCACGGCCCATTTTCTCTGTTCCATGCCTTCCACAAGACGATCAACAGCTTCTCTCATGGCAAGATCTAGGACTTTTCCATTGAGAGTCGAATCATAGGATGCAGTTCCACCGAATCCGATGATCTCGCGGTTACTCAGAGCATACTCACCAGCACCGGATGCTGAATAAACGACTTCTGAAGTTTCGACGTCGACTACGTTCAAAATAACTTTCGAGTAAGCGACTTGATTTTTTCCACTCCCGAGGACGCCGAAGAGCTGACGATCGCCAGTTTCTTTTCGACCGAACTCAGCGATGTCTCCCGTGATGGTGTAGTCCGCACCTCTGAGATTCTGTTTTTTCTTCGAAAGTTTTGCTTCGCCCGAAATCTCATCCATGTTGTCACGATCGAGAACGGAGAA
>JACCDH010542212.1_pt1 | contig 12584 bp, 11 predicted proteins | sample 7442481 | NCBI WGS metagenome assembly JACCDH01 (sample SAMN15323433, study PRJNA562643) | freshwater metagenome | isolation source: river surface water | place: USA:Blue River Watershed | collected 2017-08-15
CTCCATTGTTGCTGCCAACGTTTTTCAATCTCAGTAAAATTATATTCTTTATGCTCAGTCATTTTTGTAGTTATTGGCTGTTAGCTGTTTGCTTTTGGCCTTCGGCTTTTTGTTTGGTGTTGTGTAGATAAGAGAGACACTGCGGTCTCTATGAATACAGACGCTGCGATATTCTTATCAACTCATTATCTAATTATCTAATAAACTAATTGACTAATTAACCTCTTTTGCGGAAGTTGTTGTTATTGTTATTGCGGTTGTTTCCGCCTCCACCATTGCCACCATTACCACCGTTATTATTACGGTTATTACCTCCGCCACCATTGTTGTTATTATTGTTACGGAAGTTGCGGTTGTTATTATTTCCACCACCATTATTGTTGCGGAAATTGCGGTTGTTGTTGTTATTGTTTCTGAAGTTATTATTTCTGAAGTTGTTGTTACGACCTTGGTTTTGCAAGGCATTAAACTGCACATCTTCGTGGGTATTTACTTGAATACGTCCTTCACTCAATAACTCTAAATGTGATAGTACTTCTTCATCACTCAACTGTTCTTCGTTCCAGTTTTTACAAGCCTGTTTCATGAATGAGCCAATTAGGTTAATGAATCCGACCTTAATCATACCCTCTGGCATGTTACTGGCTTTTTCAATCATCTGCTCAATGTTTTTGCCATAAAAGCGGTAACGAATTCTGCGTTGCGGATAACGCATCATTTCCGGTTTTGATGAAACACTCTCGCGAGTTGGAATAGGAAAAGGTGAATCTACATCCAACCTAAAATCACTAATCACAAATAAATGATCCCAAAGTTTGTGCTTGTAATCGGCCACCTCACGTAAATGCGGATTAAGCATGCCCATTAATTGCACCAAGGCATGAGCTAATCTGTTACGCTTCTCACGATCAGGTTCGGCAATGGCAACTTCCACCATTTTCTGAATATTACGACCGTACTCCGAAATTTGCATCTGTCCACGAGCCGTATTGTACTCGGGCATTTCCATTTGGTATTTCATTCAATAAATTACGTTGTAAACAACAAGGTTGTAGTTAGCTTGTTGTGTATTAAAGCGTGCAATTTAATAGTTTAATCCGTTAATCGAAAGATTTTATTGCACAAGCAGTATGCAGAACTATACACCTTGCAAAGCCCTATCCAAAATAGCGTTTACTCAATTCCATCTCCTTGGCTTTCAGCGATTCTTTAAACTTTTTATACGCTTCAGTATCGGGATGTTGCACGCGGTGTTGTTGCATGTGATACAACTGGTTCATATCTTTTACAAAGGCACGCGTTTGTTCATCAAAGCACGTATTTACTAACGAATGCCATACCGTTTGAACCGCTTGCGCATTGGGATGAACCAAATCGGGTGCGTAAAAACGATAATCACGCAGCACATCCATTACCAATTCATAAGCCGGAAAATAGTATGCATTTGCATGCGTTTCGGTGAGTTGATGAACGGCTTCAATTAAACGAGCCTTGCTCCTATTATTCTCCACTAATCCATCGCGGGTATGGCGCACCGGACTAACAGTAAGCACAACCTGACGAGGACTCAAAGCTGAAATTACTTCGCCTAATGAGTTCGTTATTTCATTAACCGATAATAATTTTTTAGTGAATTGTGATTGCGGATATTTATGGCAATTAGCCACAATATTGTTTTGGTGAAGGTATGCGTATGCACTACCTAGCGTTATCCAAACCACCGTTTCCAGATGTTGTATATGTTGATGCGCCTCCTCTAAATGCGCATTCATATTGGATAAAGCTTCATCACGTTGTAGGTGATTGAATTGCGTATGATGCAGCCACGAATGCCATAACTCTTGGTGTTGTTGCAACTCATCGGAGGTAAGTAGTTGTTTGTGAATAATACGTTGGAGTTGTTGTGCAATACTTACCGGATTAAATACGGTACCAAAAGGCTGAGCCACCACATTGAAATGGTGTTGTTGCATGTACAGTGCAATTTCATCAGCAAAACAGGAACCGGTAAGCAACATGGGTTGCAGGTAATTAAGCGGTTTTACTGGTGACGCAGGTGTAAATGATAGCATCCAATCCATGTGGTGCAAGATAATTAAATTAAACACACATAAGCACTTGCACACATTTACACAATGTGTTTACAACTAATACAAAGGAGTTAACGTTAGGATTATATCTTAATCTCATCATTGCTCGCAGTGATAAATTCTAAAGTTACAACCATTTAATTCGTTAACGTCATGGCTGCGAAAACAACGAGTGCTAAAAGCACCAAAGCTACCGAACGTAAGATCTTTGTTTTGGATACTTCCGTTATTCTTTACGACCACAAATGCATTAACAATTTCCAGGAGCACGATGTAGCCATTCCTATTACGGTGTTGGAAGAGTTGGATAATTTTAAGAAAGGAAACGACACCATCAATTTTGAAGCGCGCGAATTCATTCGATTTTTAGATAAGCTCTCCGGCCAATACACCTTAAGCGATTGGATTCCGATTAATGGTCGTGGACGCGGAAAGTTTAAAGTGCAGTTTCATGAAAACACGGTTGTAGATGCCGAAAAAGTATTTGGCGAACGTAAAGCAGATCACCGCATTTTAAATGCAGCCATTGCTATTCAAGCTAAAGAAAAAAATCGCAAAGTAGTGATGGTAACTAAGGATGTGAACTTACGCTTAAAAGCTAAAGCACTTAACCTTACTGCCGAAGATTACGAAACCGGTAAAATCAAAAACTTGGATGCGATTAATACCGGTATCACCAATGTTGAGGGTGTGAAGCAATCGGTTATTGATTTGATTTATGCAGATGGTTTTGTGAGTTATGATTTGTTGTTTAAAGAGAAGCCTGCCGCTAATCATTACTTTGTGTTGAAGAATAACAAGACTAGTGTATTGTGTTATTTCAACCCCGAAAACGAAAGTATTGAACGTATTGATAAGCGTTCGGCACATGGTATAAAACCACGTAATGCCGAACAGACTTTTGCTATGCATGCCGTGCTTAATCCTAAAGTTTCGTTGGTGAGTATACAAGGTGTAGCCGGTACCGGTAAAACCTTATTGGCTTTGGCCGCAGCCATGGAACAACGACATAACTACCGTCAGATCTATTTAGCTCGCCCAATTGTGCCATTAGGTAATAAAGATATTGGTTACTTACCGGGTGATATAAAAAGTAAAATTAATCCATATATGGAGCCACTTTGGGACAACTTAAAGTTGATTCAAAACCAATGGAAAGAAACCGATAAGGAATACCAAAAAATCACAGAAATGGTGAACCAAGAAAAGTTGGTCGTTACACCACTAGCCTACATTCGCGGACGTAGTTTATCAAACATTTTATTCATTATTGATGAGGCTCAAAACTTAACTCCACTTGAAGTAAAAACCATTATTACACGCGCAGGTGAAGGCAGTAAAATTGTGTTTACAGGTGATGTATTTCAAATTGATACTCCTTACCTCGATTCACAATCGAATGGATTAAGTTATTTGATTGATCGTATTAAAGACAATCCTATTTATGCGCACATTACCCTCGAAAAAGGCGAGCGCAGTGAGTTGGCCAACGTGGCCAACCTCTTGTTATAATTAATACATACCCGATATGAATCGGAATTTTGAACGCATGATTGCTTTGGCCGATTTGGTATTTGCTACCAAAAACGACCCCAACCAGCTGGATGTAAACGAGGAAGTGATTGAACAATTACAACTCTTACATCCGGCCTCGGTGTGCGAAGAAGCGAATGATGATGGGCCGATAGCTTGGGTATTGCTCATCCCTACCACACAAAAATTAGCGTTGGCGTTTATTAACGAAGAATTGAGCGAAACGGAATTATTGAGCAAAACACCTTCCGATCAACCGTTTGAAGTGATTTATTTGTGTTCGGCTTTAGTATTAGAAGAGTTCCGCAAACAAGGTATTGTAAAACGACTAACATTAGATTCCATCAACCAAATTAGGGCTCAACACCCGATAAAATCATTAGTTGTTTGGCCTTTTACCGATGAAGGTTGGCACTCGGCAGAGCGTATTGCACAAGCTTGCGAGTTACCTTTAATAGTGAGAAAGCATCACTAAACTTGTTATTATAAAATTATCCTTTTTATTAGCAGATGATTCCACCTCATTATGCAAAAGGTTTTTCGTTGCTATACTTCCAGATTATTTGTTCTTGTAATGTTATGCGTTTACACCATCAGTAATGCACAAAACAACAGAATAAGCACCTACGAAAATGTGGGTTGGTATAGCTTCATGGCTAATAGCAAAGTAAGCAACAATTGGGGAATTAATACGGAATATCATTTACGAAGGAGCAACTTTATAACAGGCTGGCAACAAAGTTTATTACGTCTTGGTGTAAATTATCATGTCAATCCACGTGTGCAAGCCCGCTTTGGTTATGCTTGGGTCGAGAATTTCCCCTACGACCACATCCCCATCAATGCGTATGGCAAGGTATTCACGGAACATCGTTTTTTTGAAACACTTCAACTCAACCATAAAGAAGGGTTATTTGAACTTTCGCATCGGCTAATGTTAGAACAACGATTTGTAGGCAAATACACCTCAGCCAACTCAACACAAGAAGACGAATATCCGCTGCTACATCGTGCACGTTATCTATTTAGGGTGCAGTTTCCGCTAAAAGGAAAAGAAGTAAAAGATAACACACCATACGCAGCTTTATATGATGAAATATTTATTGGTTTCGGGAAACACGTAAATGCCAACGTGTTTGATCAAAATCGTCTTGGTGTGTTATTAGGTTACCGTTTCAATCCCAAGCTTAGATTAGAGGCCGGATACATTAACCAAGTATTGCAGTTCGGAAGATTGGTAGGCGGAAAAAATGTGTATCAATACAACTCAGGCCCAATAGTTAATTTGTTGCTCAACCTCGATTTTTCGAAAGCTGATTAGTAACTACAACTTCAACAAAAAGGCCATGGTATCTACCCCATCGGCATAATCAGTTAACTCAGGTTCTTGTGCTTTTCCAAAAGGAACGCTGTTTCCAATAGGTTGCTTACTCACTACACATTGTATCTCTTCAAGGTGTTGCGCTATGTAATTTTCCACTTCATCCAAGCTGTTATATTTTTGATAATACAATAAGCCTAACGGAGAAGCTATGTGCTCATCCTCTTTCAGCAACAAGAAATTGTTATCCAAGTGCTTGGTAAGATTCATCAATAAAATGGCTTTGTGGTAGGTGTAGTTGTTCGCGTATTTGTTATGGTTGATATGGTCGTAATAATCGGCTATACCCTCGTAAAAGGTGGCGATATCATAGTTTTCAGGAATAAATATTTTAGATACGTTTCGGCAACCCAACCCAAAATACGTAAAAATATCTGCACCTAACTTTTGTAAATCTTCCGGTGTTTCGTTTCCGGTTAAAACGGCAATACTAGTGCGCGATTTTCTTAAAATAGAAGGTTTGCCTTTGAAGTAATGCTCAAAATACCTGTTGGTGTTGTTGCTTCCGGTAGCAATTACCGCATCAAAATCTTTAGGTAAACGCTCGTCCAAAATGGTTATTCTACTCTCCCATTCAGGCGCCAAACGAATGAGTTCATCAATAGCCCATTTCATCAACATGGTATCATCAGTTGATAATTTAACCACTGCATGATGTCCGGATGCCAACACCGCCAATAAATCGTGTAAACCCACAAAAGGAATGTTTCCTGCCATGATAATTGCCACCTTCTTAGGTTGAGGATCCTGATGTGCTTCATAGGCATTTAACCACTTTTTTAATTTAATTTCTGTTAACTCATCAGCCCATGCATTTACAGCTTGAGTGATGTAATTTACAGTAAACCAATTATTGCGAAGGTAAGCCTGATGGAAAACCTCCGGTTGTAGTTTGGCTTGTTGTTTAAAAAACAGGCCAAATTGGGTATATATTTGTATGGTGTGTTGAAAATTCATCGCTATTTAGAACAATTCAATTTTTTAATGCAAATCAACAAAACTTATTTTGCATTTGTTGTACATAAAAGAAATATAAAAAGATATGGCTATAATGATTACTGACGAATGCATCAACTGTGGTGCATGCGAACCTGAATGTCCGAACAACGCAATTTACGAAAGTGGTGCTGAGTGGGCTTGGGCTGATGGAAACAATTTAAGTGGAGCGATTGATGTAGATGGCGAACAAGTAGAAGTTTCTAAACGTTTTGCTCCTAAATCAGATGATACTTATTTCATTGTTACCGGAAAATGTACGGAGTGTGTTGGCTTCCACGAAGAGCCTCAATGCGCAGCGGTATGTCCGGTTGATTGCTGCGTTCCTGATCCTGATCACGTAGAATCGCAAGACCAACTCATGTTTAAGAAAAACAGAATGCACTTGTAATTAAGTTGCACAGGTATAAAAAAGCCGCCCTAATCCCGAAGCTTCGGTACGGGCGGCTTTTTTTATTAGTTTAACTTGCTCTTTAGTACGTCTACAATATTCGTTTTCTGACTCACCTCTCTAAGCGCTTTATCCATTTGCATGGCCGATTTTACTATGGCATCATATACCTCAGAACTGATTGTAAAGCCACTCGGATTGGCTTGTACATTTCGCTCCAAAGACAGTAAGCTCATCAATCCCATGATATTACTTAATGGAGAACGAACCATATGAGATTGTGTCCATGCAATATCTTTTAATACCGCATTTTGTTGTTCAATAGCTTGCAAATAGGCGATCTTCTCTGAAATATCATGTACAATGGCAAATACCAATTGTTCTTCATTCATCTCAATGGAGCTGTAATATACCTCAAGTGCCTTGATAGTTCCATCAGACATTTTATGATTAAGTGTAGTGTATTTGCGATTGGTATCAAGCCACCAAGGTGAAGTTGGTGCCTGCCCATCGGCAAAATAGCACAACTCATGTGCAAACTTGCGCAAAAAAGTTTCCTTTTTCCATCCGTAAAACTTCTCAGATGCCGGGTTAACATCTACCACTTGGCCTGTTAACGGATTGATAAGTAACATAGGCGAAGCATTCTCCGTAAATAACTTACGGAATCGTTGCTCACTTGATCTTAATTGATTTTCGATTAACTTTTGTTTGGTAATATCCGATGCAATACCTGTATGGAAGGCAATTTTTCCATGTTCATTATACACAGGCATTGATTTAGAATTAAGCCACCTAATTTCACCGTCAGCCCTAATAATTCTAAAATCAAGATCAAATACTCCGGTTACATTGTACGCATCGTATGCGTCATAAAACAACTGCAAATCATCCTTATGGATAGAATCTATAAATACTTCCGGACGCTTAATTAAAGAGTCTGTTGAATAGCCATATACTCGCTCGTATGCTGAGTTCACATAATAAACTTGTGTATTATCTGCATTTCTCAACCAAAAAATTTCATCCACATTATCCGCAATCAATTTAAAGCGTTGTTCACTCAACCTCAAATCCTCCTCAGCCTTTTTAACACCTGATAAGTCGATGTGAACACCGAACATTTTAACAGCCTTTTCCTCCCCAACTTTTTGAATCAAACTTGCTTTATTAAGTATCCAAACCCAACTTCCATTCTTATGCTTAAGCCTTACTTCGTTCTCCATGGTTTGAATTTCACCCTTCAAACATTGATCAAACAAACGAGTTACTCTAGGCAAATCTTCAGGATGAGTGAGGGAAATCATTTTGTCTCCTGTAAGCGGAACAAGTTCCTCTTTTTTATAACCCAACATGCTGGCGAAGTATTTATTAATCACCATTTCTTTATGATCACTATCCCACTCCCATGTTCCAATCTCGGCATGAGCAACGATAGACGACATGCGCTCTTGTTCATCTTTTATCATGCTACGTTGTTGTTCCAGCATGGTTATATCCTGAGCTGTTCCAAAAACACTTACCGTAACTCCATTTTTGCGTTCAGGAATACCGATTGCACGGAGCCATTTATGATTTCCTTTAGCTGTAATAATTTCACAAGTCACATCAAATGGTTCGCCTGTAACAATAGCATCGGCAATAGCACTAGTTATTTTCCTTCGCGATTCTCCCTCAGCATAAAAACCGATAGCTGATGTTAAATCAATCGTAAAGTCTTTGGGTATTTCATGAATCTTGTAAGCTACATCAGACCACGTTAACTTATTCTCCTGCACCAAGTATTCAAAAGAGGCCACCAAAGCTGTTTCTCCCGTTTTCTCCAATAGCTGATTAGCACGGTTAATAGCACCTTGGTAGGTAATCATTTTGGTAATGTCTGTAAAGGTTACAAACACCTCACTTGGGTGTTTCCTTCCTTTGGCCAATACCGGTTTTACATCTACTTGCAACCAAACCATGGCTTTTTTCTTTGGGTTATAAACCCCCATAATCTCTTGCTCACATACCTCACCTTCTTTCACTGCACGTGTAAATGGCAAATCGTTCAACTTATAGTTTTCACCATCTCGCTCGTAACTACTCCAATTGAGTTTGGTCACCTTTCTTCCTTCAAGTTGCTCTTTATCTATGCCTAAAATAAACTCTGCTGCATGGTTAATTCGTGTTACTTTCAATCCGGCATCCATATAAAGTACACCTTGTGCCATATTGTCGAATAAGAAATCTAATTCGCCTTCATGCTTACCAATACTTTCCTGTGTTTCGCTGCGCTCTATGGCATTACTTATAATTACAGCAGCTTGTTTAATTAACTTCTTTTCAAAATCACCGAAATGAGTATCACTCTTTAACGAACTCAATCCGATTAGTCCATAAGTTTTACCAAACTTCACCACTTTAGACACTAAGAACGACTTGGTTTCAAGAACTTCTAAAATTCCAAGGAGAGAATCATTAGCATCCAATTGGGATGGAGAAATCAACAATACCTCTTCCGTGAGTAAGTTTTGTATATGCTTGATACGATCATTATTGGTAAACTTCACGAGTTCCTTCTCACTATTCTTTGAGTCCTTTCCACTGGCATCCCAATAATTTTCATAACTAAGAGATTTACTTTCGAAATCAATTTTCATGAAAAAAGCACGATCACTCTTCGTGGCGCTACCAATAAATTCGATAAGTTTTTGAATGTGCTTATGAAGACGTTTGAAGTCGGCTGCAATAAAATCGAGGTTTAATTGCAATAGCACATCTTGTTTATAACTGAATTCACTTACTTTCTGACTATTTAACTCACGTTGGGTAACATCTGTGAAGGATGCCGTATGATGACCATCAATACACACATATCCTATTTCGAAGTACTTATAGGTACCGTCTTTGCAACGCACCTTGGTGGTAATTGGTTTTACTTCCGATGATCCAAAAAGTTTATCAAAATTCTCGGCTACTGCTTTCCGATATTTTTCATCCGGATAAGCCAGCTCTCTCCAACGGTTCAGGTTATCGGCATCTGCAAAGGTGTAGCCGGTTAGGTCCATAAAGGTTTGATTAACCAAGGTAACCAAGCCCGTATTATCAAAAACAACAAAGCCAATAGGCGCTGAGTTTAAAATGCTTTTAAGCGTATCAAGGCTTAAAGTAGTATCATTCACGCCAAATTTTCTCATGTTATTTTCTAATTTTTACCAATCAAATAACAAAATTAGCTTCTATTAACTAAGCAACAAACAGAAGCAATATAGTTCAAGTTAAATGAAATATAATACAAAAAGGCCACAACTTTCGTTGCAGCCCCTTGTATTACAAGTGGGTAAACACCTATTTCTTTAATGACAAATAAATAAACACAGGCAGATGATCGCTGTACCCGTTAAAGTATTTATCACCTACGAACGTTCTGAGGGGTGAGCCTTTATACTTACCTTCTTGTTCTAACATCCAAGGTTGTTTATAGATGGTAGCTGAAGCCTTCTCATAACAAAGTTTTCCGGTACAGTTCGCCACACTACTGCTTATAATGAGTTGATCAAGCATACTGAAATGACCTTTATAGTAGTGGGAACCATCACCATTTTGCTTCAACTCATACATGGCGTTGAATAAATTACCATTGTTTAGATCATACTCACTACCCTTTGCACGTAACACACTATCCATACTGCGGTTGGTGGGCTCATCGTTAAAATCGCCCATGATAATAATGTTTTCAAGAGGGTTCAGTTTAAGTAAACTATCACACGTGCTGCGTAACACTTGAGCTGCTGCCCAGCGCTTAGGCTCGCTGGCCTCTTCGCCACCTAGGCGTGATGGAAAGTGATTAACCAAAACCACCAATTGTACTTTGTTTTTCGTTTCTAATTTCACCAATAAAATATCGCGTGTCTTTAACTCAGGAAAACTTGCTGCATGAACAGGTATAGGTTTAGCACTTATTAATTTAAACATACCCGATTTAAACAATAAGGCATTATCAATACTGCGCTCATCCGGTCCTTCAAAATGTACTGCCGTATACTTAGCTTTTTTCAAGGCTTCTGTTCCGGCTACAGCTTCGGCCATAGCCTTATTTTCCACCTCACACATACCTAAAATATCAGGGGCTTGCTCCTCGTTCATAGAGGCAATAACCCTTGCCATGTGGTTAATTTTATTGGTGTATTTTTCCGTATTCCATTCCTTCTTGGCACCCGGCAAATACTCATTATCATTCTTGTGTGGATCGTCAATCGTATCAAACAAATTTTCTTGGTTATAAAATGCGATACACACTTTCTTTTGCGCCATTACGAATTGCGAGGCTAACAAAACAGTTAAAACAAGGATTACTTTCTTCATAAATTATAGGTGGCAAACATAATGCCTTAACTTTATTGGGCTATTAACTTTTTGTGAACAGTAGTATTTAATCTAATTTTTAAGTTTTTTTGAGTCGATATTGTACAACATATGGCATTTATAAAACAACAAAAACCGTTTGTGGTTCCTACTACCGATGGTAAACTAATAGAAGAGCATTATGGCCTAGCCAGCAGTGGCGATAATGGTTTCAGCATAGCACACATGATTGCTCCACCACACTGGAGTGAGCCTTTTCAAACACCACAATTTGATGAGGTAACCATTGTAATTAAAGGCAAAAAGCAATTTGAGGTAGATGGAACAGTGCAAATTCTAAGTGCAGGAGAAACTATTTTAATTAAAGGCGGAACTCGCGTTCGTTACTCTAATCCATTTGATGAACCTTGCGAGTACTGGAGTTGCTGCGTACCTGCTTTTAGTATTGATACGGTGAATAGAGAAGATTAATTTGTTGATGTGAAGACCTGGGGTACAGACCGCAGTGTCTGTATGTGCAAATTTGTAAACCTGGGGTACAGACCGCAGCGTCTGTATGTGTAGACGGAAGATAATTTGATGATGTGCTGATGTGCAAATTTGAAGATGTGATGATAAGTAAATTAACTGAGAAGCGAGAGTCGAGAAGTGAGACTTTTTTGCCAATTAACTAATGCCCATTGACTATTGACTATTGACTATTGACCACTTATGTTAAAAAAAGCCATTCTATTTACACTGCTTGTTGGCATTATTATCCCTGCTTTCAGTTGGGGATTTTTTGGTCATAAACTTATTAATCGTTTGGCCATTTTCACCTTGCCGGAAGAACTATTACTCTTCTACAAAACCAATATGGAATACATTACCGAGCATGCCGTTGATGCGGATATGCGCAGGTACAGCGACCCTAATGAAGCATGCAGACATTACATTGATTTAGATCATTACGAAACGTCTGTACCCATTGATTCGGTTCCTAAATATTGGAAAGAAGCGGTAGCTAAATTCTCAGAGGACACCTTAAAAGCTTATGGAATTGTTCCTTGGCATATCTTCTTAATGAAGTACAAACTTACGGAAGCATTTAAGGAAAAAGACTTGGATAGAATCTTGAAAATATCAGCAGACATCGGTCACTATATTGGCGATGCGCATGTACCACTTCACTCTACCGAAAACTACAACGGACAACTAACCGGACAACATGGAATACACGGATTTTGGGAAAGTAGATTACCTGAATTGTTTAGCGAAAATTATGATTTTTTTGTAGGCCGCGCCATGTATATAGATAATGTACAATTGGCTGCATGGCAAGCCAGTGAAGGAAGTTATGCAGCTAAAGATAGTGTGCTTCAATTTGAAAAAGCATTGAATGCGAAATTTGGTGCCGACAGAAAATACAGTAACGAGCAAAAAGGACAAGGCATGGTAAAGGTGTATTCTAGAGAATATAGCGAAGCGTATCACACCATGCTTGGTAACCAAGTGGAGCGCAGGCTTCGTGCATCGGTTTATATGGTTGGTTGCATATGGTACACGGCTTGGGTTGATGCAGGACAACCGGATTTGAACAACCTACAAGCTGCACCTAAAAAACTATCGGATGAAGAGCGCAAAGCAATGATTGCTGAACAAAAGAAAGCCTTAGAAGAACAACGCATGATTGGCCGTCAGGAGAATTAGGTTAATTGAATGTTGAATTTTAAATGTTTAATGTTGAATGGGAGTAAGAACTTCGAACTAATTCATCAATCTCTTTGTGTTCGTTGTGTTATCGCTGTGATCTTTGTGGTTTAACTGCTAACATCAAACCATAAAGCCGCTAAACCAATTCAACAATTCC
>JACCDH011313670.1_pt1 | contig 12583 bp, 13 predicted proteins | sample 7442481 | NCBI WGS metagenome assembly JACCDH01 (sample SAMN15323433, study PRJNA562643) | freshwater metagenome | isolation source: river surface water | place: USA:Blue River Watershed | collected 2017-08-15
ACCTTGTGGACCTTGTGGACCTTGTGGACCAGTTGGACCCTCTGGAGGTGTTAATGTTGTATTAATATAACTATAACCATTTTGTGATTGATATTTAATTTTCAAAGAAACATTAGTAAGATTAGTATTTTTTGAATATAAAAATGTGCCTAATCTTTCAGTAGTTGGGTCAAATGGTATTATTGGTAAAACACAATAACAAACATATGGTTTAAAGTCAGTTCCAGAATAAGCAATAACAACTTCATTACTAGTTCCAAATTTATCTGGTTTTAAATTACCATCCAAATCAGTAACACCATATTTATAATAAATAGAAATACCTTGTATATCTTCATTTAAACTTACAAAAATATAAGATGTATTGATTCCACTATAAATTTCACTAACATTAGGATCACCAATATCAGTAATAAAATTAGTTAAATTAATTATTTCATTTGCGATTAAATTATATTCAACATCAATATCATCGATAATAGGGTCAGAACTCATTAATTTATAACCCGATGGTGTAGTAGAAGTATTATAGTTAAAATAATAATTTAATCCTCCACCAGTTCCAGGTGGTCCACGCGGTCCAGTATAACCTTGACTACCGATTGGTCCAATAGATCCAGTATCACCAATTTTACCCTGTGGACCTTCTGGACCTATTGGACCTTCTGGACCTGTGAAACCTGTGAAACCTGTGAAACCAGTAAAACCAGTGAACCCTTGTACACCTTGTGGACCTTCTGGACCTATTGGACCTTCTGGACCTGGTGGGCCAATAGAACCTGTATCACCAATTTTACCTTGTGGGCCTTCTAGACCCTGTGGGCCTTCTGGACCTGGTGGACCTTCTGGGCCAATAGAACCTGTATCACCAATTTTACCCTGTGGACCTTCTGGACCTATTGGACCTTCTGGACCAGTTAAACCTTGAAGACCTTGTGGACCAGTTGGGCCTTCTGGTGGGGTTAGTGTGGTATTAATATAACTATAACCAACTGAAGATTGATATCTAACTTTTAAAATAATATCAGAGCGACTATTAGTATTTTCAGCAAATAAAGATAAACATAATCTTTCAGTAGTTGGATCAAATGGTATAATTGGTAAAATACAATAACAAACATATACTTTATAATCTGTTCCAGAATAACTAATAGCAACCTCATTACTATAATTATTTTTTCCTGACTTAAAAATACCATTTAAATTAGTAACACCATATTGATAATAAATAGTAATACCTTGTATATCTTCATTTAAATTTATAAAAATATAAGAAGTATTTATTCCACTATAAATTTCACTAACATTAGGGTCACCAATATCAGTAATAAAACTATTCAAATTAGTAATTCCTACATTTACTAGGTTTGAGTTTAAAGTATATTCAACATCTGTACTATCTATAATAGCATCACTAGTTAATAATTTATAACCGGATGGCGTAGTAGAAGTAGTATAATTTAAATAATAATTTAATCCACCACCGGTTCCTGGTGGTCCACGTGCACCTGTATAACCTTGAACACCTTGTGGTCCTGAAAGACCTTGAAGACCTTGTGGTCCAGTAAAACCAGTGAAACCAGTATCACCCTTTGCGCCTATAATTCCTTGTGGTCCAGTAAAACCAGTGAACCCCTGATTACCCATTGGACCAGTGAAACCAGTAAAACCTTGATTACCGATTAGACCTTGTGGTCCAGTGAAACCAGTGTAGCCCTGATTACCTATTAAACCTTGTAAACCTTGTGGTCCAGTGAAACCAGTGTAGCCCTGATTACCGATTAGACCTTGTGGACCAGTGAATCCAGTGAAACCTTGATTACCGATTGGCCCTTGTAAACCTTGTGGACCAGATGGACCTGGAAACCCACGATTACCTTGTGAACCCTGTAACCCTTGTGGACCTGTGAAACCAGTGAAACCTTGATTACCGATTGGCCCTTGTAAACCTTGTAAACCTTGTGGACCTGTGAAACCAGTAAAACCAGTAAATCCAGTAAAACCAGTTGAACCTTGAGTTCCTTCAGGGCCTATTGGACCTGTGAATCCTTGAAGACCTTGTGGACCGACTAGACCTTGTGGACCAATTAAACCTTGTGGACCTTGAGGGCCTTCTAGACCTTGACTTCCAGTTGGACCAGTAGGACCGATTTCAGCTAACAAAGTAGTTCTAATAAGACTGTAACCACTTTCAGATTGGAATTGAACAGTTAAATCTGTACTAACACCTGAAAAGTTATCGGCATAAATAATGACTGCTATTCTGTCGGTGTTAACATCAAAATTATAAGAATCATTAAAAGAAAAATTATTGTATCCTACATATCCAGATGACGCATAATTAATAGAAACAGTATTACTTACGGCATATATTACAAAATCATTAGTTTCAATATTAAATACACCATAAACAAAGTATAATGTAATTCCAGGTGTATTATTAGAAATGTTAGCAAATATAAAAGAACTATTCAACCCTTCAGGTACATAATTAATATCTAATGCTAATTGATTAGTAATAAATCGTGCGACTTGATTATTAGTAGAACCCGCATTTAGAGTAACAGTTTTAGTATTAGGATTTATTATAGGAACAGGACTTAATAATTGGAAAGGAGAATAATCAGAATCTATAGATTCATTAAAATATAAAACTTTGCCTGTTGAAGAACCGCTTTGACCACGTGGGCCAGTAGGACCTGTAGGACCAGTATCTCCGAATCCTTTAGCACCAGTGGGTCCAGTAGGCCCAGTTGGCCCTTGTGCTGATATACTTCCAAATAATGATGTAGCATAAGACATGTGTTATTAATATATAATATAACACATTAATAAAATTTTCTAATTTAAATTAATATTATTATTGTTTAAATTGTTAAATATATATAAATATTGTATACATTGTATATATAATAACACAATTCAATATGAGTTATATGAATTTTGATTTAAATATAAAAAATTATAAACTGAGTGAATTAGAAGAGATATTTCAATTGAATGAAAAATATGATATTAATTCTGTTAATACACAAGAGAAAAAATTAATAGAATCTGTTGAAGGAAATCGTGATATGACTAATGATTTGAAAGATAAGACAGTAGATTTTCTAGCGAGGGCAAAAAAGATAATTGTATCAGGTATAAAAGAAGTAAAAGATTTGAATGAGTCATTAACAATGAATAAAAAATTTATACATTATAATACATACGATTTAGGTGAAACAAAGATAGATGCTGCTAGTGGTAATCATGATATGCAAGTAAGAGGAAAAACAACATGGGCTAATTCAAACGTTAGAGAATTTGTTCCAGGTGTAATAAATCCATTAGCACGTTCAGTAGTAAGACAATATCTAAATGTAGATACACGTTTTAGAGAAAATTATTATACAACACAATCATCAAATTTTACAGTAACATTACCAACAAAATTTTATTCGGTTTTATCTATGCAACTAACCGCATTAGAGATGCCTTTATCTTTTTATAATATATCAAAACAACATGGTAATAACTTTTTTCAAATAAGTACAGATGGGTCAAATGCTATGATAGCAGTTCCAAGTGGGAATTATAGTGTAGATATATTAATAAATTATATAAACACAACTTTAACAAATCTAGGAGGAGATTTTGCGAAAATATTTTTCTTATTTAACATAACATCAAGTACAAGTGGAAGTGGTCAAATTGTTGTAGGAATAAGTTCACCAAATACACCATTTAATTTCACATTGAATTTTCAGACAGATGTAAATGGAAATCCAGATTATAATACACCATTACCTTTGAAATTAGGTTGGATGTTAGGTTTCAGAGAAGGTATGTATGTGAATAATTCCACATATGTAACAGAAGCAATAACAAGTATGGTTGGTCCAAGATATATATATTTGGTTATAGATGATTTCAACAATAATGTAATAAATGGTTTCTATGGTGCTTTTACGAATTCAATAATAAACAAAAATATATTAGCTCGTATAACATTAACAGCTACAACATTTCAAGAAATGAGTCAAAATAACTTAATAACAACAACATTACCAAGACAATATATGGGACCAGTAAATTTAGAAAGAATGAATGTTCAATTATTAGATGAATATGGTAGAATATTAGATTTAAATAATATGGATTATAGTTTTAATTTATTGATACATACAGAATACGATTTTTAGATGGATGTATTTGTTACAGCAGATAAATTCATATCATCAAATGTTTGTTTTTTACCACCGTCATATTTTACAGCATACCCCCCATCAAGAAGCCATTTATTAACGTGTAAATCATCGAGATAAACATCAGCTAAAACACGTCCATATTTTTCAGTAGAGACATTTTTAAGATGAATCGTTTTATTGAATATTAGGTCTTCAAGAGCTTTTTGTGATTTTTTTGCGGCTATTTTTTCTTCTTCTGTTTTGCCTTTAATTTCAGGTGAGTCAATACCATTTAACCTTACGGAAAATCTATAAAGAGGAGAACCATTAAAAGGTAGTTTAGTAGCAATAGTAATAGTATCACCATCGTAAACTTTGATGACGTGACCATTATTAATAGGTGGTATAAAAGGAATAGTATCATTCCATTTGATTTTTTCAATAAAAGATTCTTTTTCAGGCTCATTTTTTTGTTTAATGGAAGGAACGCAAAAGCCGCAGCAAAGATATTTAAGTAAAGCAAGCATATTAGAATTTTAGAAATATAAGTGTATGATAATACTAATAAAATATATTTAAGTAGTATTATCAATTTTTTTTAAATTAAAAAATAGGTAAATATATATAATGAATAATAGATATACAATAATACCAGCAAAGGCTACATTTGGAAAAACTTATAATACTCCATATTACACAGAATATATAAAGAATAAGAGTATAATGACTAAATTTTGTCCTAGATTAGAATGTAAAACTCCAGTTAATAGATTTATGAATCAGGCCGATTACTTATCAATAAAAAAAGTTTGTTCAACAAATCCAGGGTGTTGTGCTGTTGGATATATTGATAAAACTAATTTAAATATAAATTTATTGACTAAAGAGAATTTGAAATATGTTAAGGTAATAAAATATAATGCGACAAATGCGAGTCCTACAAATATAAATAGAAGTTTACCATTTTTATATAATTATACGATTGATCCGAGTGGACAATTATTTGGAAATACTGATTGTGGAATAAATAATTGGACACGTTACATGGTATATAATTTTTGTAATACAAATACTTAATCACTATAATTTCTGGTTAGAGTCATAAATTGTGATGTAACATAAAATATAGAACTGATACATAAAAAGCTAAGGACAGGTACAAAATCAGATGTATTGTTAGTATTATGAGATGGTTTATTTCTCTCAACGAGTTTTTTACCGATATTGCTGAAAATACAAAATAATGATGAGTCATCATCTTGAGATATAGTTTGTGTAGATTTAGTGTTTTTATTTTTGTTATATGTTATATTAGTGAGTTCTTCATCATCATCGTATATTTTGATATTTTTAATATTTTTGCGTGTTTCTTGGATATCTAAATATACATAAAAATCCCAATCATCTTGTTGTTCAGGATTAGTTAAAGCAGTATATTGTATATTAGGATTAGCATTTTCATCATTAGTAAAAGAGGTTAATTTATTAAGACTATGGAGACTATCCATACCATATTTTTCAACATATTCAACATTTCTAATAATCATTTTATAAAAGCTATAGTATGTTATTATGGGGTTGTATATATTAATTAATTAATAATTTTACAATATATTAGAATTATTAATATATCTTTAAGTAGTTTTCATAATCAATTATTTATTTAAATACTTAATTTTATTTCCTTATATTTTGGGTTTTCTCTCCAACTCAACGTTTAACACCCATCTTTTTGAGCATTTTATTTGCTTTTTTTGAAATATTTCCACGATGATATTGTTTAGCTCTAACATATGCTGCATAAACACCAGCAGAGCTTATTTTACAAGTGTTTTTCTTGCAGATTGGAAAGGATTTCTTTGGGCCTAAGAAACATTTCTTTCCGCATCTTTTCAACATAACTGTTCTTTGATGATATCCTGGTTTTTGGTTTTTCCATCCACTCCATGGTTCTCTCTTATGATGTTTTCTAGTTTTAGAAACCATTGTAATATAAAATAAGTTCAGATAATATTTTTTAAATAAATGCTTCTTTATAATATAATATAAATATGAAAAATACTGATATATCTAATAATATAGTAACTGATGTTTCGAATAATGAAAATATTCAAATAAATGTTATTGAAAAAAATACTATTCAAGAATTTAACAAATTTGTTAATGGAACAAAAAAAAATATGAATGATGATAGTGTTTTTCAATCTTTATTTGGTATGTTTAAAAATCAAAAATTACAAAGAAAATTATCATCTACTGATATTTATGATTTATACAAAAATGAAGAATTAAATTATTATTCTGAAAGTAATAGTGATTCTGATGATAATATTGAGGTTGAAGAATGTGTTCCATATGATGAAAATGCGTTAGATGGAATTGAAATGATTAATATTAATACTTCTTCTGCTGCTTCTGCTACATCTGCTACTTCTTCCAGTTCAAAAAGTCCTGTTAGTAAAAAACGTATGACCAAGAAAAAAAATATTAAAGTTACTTACGCACATGTAGAGAATAAAATAAATAAATATTATTATGATATACATCACACATATTCATCAGCATTAGATATATTGGCTAGTTATTTGAAAGGTCATAAAATAATTTATATGGAATCAAAATCATTTGCTGAAAAGAGATTGAATGCTTTAATGATGCCTTCTATATTATTATCTGCTGCGGCAACTGTTTTAGCCTCTATTGTTCAAGATTATGCATGGGGTTATATATTTATATCAACTGTTAATGGTATAATTGCTTTTTTATTAGCACTTGTTAATTACTTTAAATTAGATGCGCAATCAGAAGCACATAAAATATCATCACACCAATATGATAAATTACAGAGTTCTATTGAATTTTTATCGGGTTCTGTTTTGTTATTCAGAAAAGAAATAGAAGCAGATGATGAAACATTAAAACAAGAACTAATTGTTAGAATGAAGGATAATGGTAAAACAACAGAAGAAATTGCGAAAATAGGTCAAACAGAAATAGATAATTATAAAAAGGAAAAATTATATCAATCAAATATCATTTTGAAAGAAGATATGATGAGAAACTTAGAAGACATAAAAAAGAAAATTACTGAGATTAAAGAGACTAATCAATTTGTTATTCCGAGAGATATAAGAGTAATGTTTCCAATTATTTATAATATGAACATTTTTTCGGTTATTAAAAGAATAGAAGATTACAGGAAAAAATCAATTACTAATTTGAAAAATGTTAAAAACGAGATTATACATTTGAACGCAACACAGAAAAAAAATAAAAACCTAACAAAAGCTCAAATAAGAAGATTAGTCCAACTTTCTAATTTCAAAAATAAATTGGTGAGAGAAATATTGTTGTTAAAATCTGGATTTTCTGTTATTGACCAGATATTTCATAAAGAGATTGAAAATGCTGAGAAAATAAGACAAGGATGGTTTAATTGGTTCATTGATTACAGCAAATATTATAAGAACCCACTCACGCTCAATAAATTTATTATTAAACTAATGGATCCATTTAAAAATGATAATGATTTTGTTAATGATGATGATTTTATGCTATATTTTAATGATGATAATATTGATGATATAAATAATTTGGCCAATGTTTAAGTTTAAATTAATAAATAAGTATTTGAAATAACACTTATTTATTTAAAATAATCAATCCGACTTGCTGGAATTGAACCAGCGACCCATTGATTTCTCCAACGGTTTATTTAACTACTACAGTCAATTGCTCTACCACTGAGCTAAAGCCGGTCAAGAGGGAATCCCTCAATATATATTAATATTATTTCTTTAAATACTTTTTTGAAAATATATATTATTATTCTTTTTCTCTCTAAGATATAACCAAATATTCTGAATTAATATTTGTTTCATTATATTTTGCTAATTGTCTGGGTGTTTTATAACTATTTAATTCTGTTATCCCAGCACGACACATAGGACATTTTCTATCTTCATCTTTTTTTAAATGGCTTTTTACACAATTCATACAAAAAAAGTGTCCGCAACATTTAGTTTCTAAATAATTTGCTAGATGTAATGTAGGTTCATCTTCTAAACAAATAGGGCAAGAAACAGGTTCTGTAGGGAGTGTAGGGATTTCTCTCTGTGAAAAGGATTTGATATTGATTTTTATTTTGTTTAATTTGTTGTTAATCAATTCATTTACCTTTGTACGCCAATCCATAAATAATAGTATTCTTTTGATTAATTCTTTTTTAACTCCATCAATAGGAATAAATAAAACACAACACATTAATTTTAGTTTTCTTTTTGTTAAAGTGTTTAATATTATCTCTCTATCTTCATTCATTAATCGGTATAATTTGTCTAATAAATTGTCTGAAATAAAATTTGTATATGAGTGTTTACATTCTTTTATATTATGTGTAAAACTTTTACAATAAGAACATCTTAATTGCTCTTTTTTACTCAAAACTATATTACCGAATCCGTTTACTATTAAATCTACCATTTCTTTTGAAAATATTGTTGGATCTTTCATATTTATATCTTGTAAATGATGGCTCATTTTCTCTCTTTGCTATTAATACAATAGATAATTTTATATTTAATATTTCTTATTTCTTATTATTTGTTGTTGGAGAGAAAATATATGAATTATGTTTAATTAAAAAATTGACTTATAAACTTCTTTATTTTATAGATGTATAAAAGAAATTATTTAACAAAATGGAGATTGATGAATCCTTCGTGGAGAGAAAAGTTGATGAGGAATGTTCGCCGAACGTTCTTTTACCCAGAAATCTTCCGGGTCTTTGTATTCCCAGAATATCCGCATCTATTACACGCAAAGATGTTTTTGAAGCTTTGAAAAAATGTAAAATTGGATTTATTGGACGCATTGATATTGCTCCTATTAAATCTAATAAAAATGAAAAATTAAATCTTGTTTTTGTGCATATGAAAGAATGGGCTAATACTGAACATGCTAATAAAATTAGAAATAGATTACTTGAAGGAAAAGATATTAAAATTGCTACTGAATATGATCCTGTATTTTGGAAAGCTTCTTGTATTAAAAAACAAAAAAAAACTAAAACTATTAATGACTGTGTAAATATTAATGACTGTGTTAATATTAATATTAATGTAAGTATGAATGAAAATAATGATAGCCAAGAAATTAATGAAAATATTAATGAAAATAATGATAGTCAAGAAATTAATGAAAATATTAATGAAAATATTAATGAAACAATATAAATATAATTAAACTAATAAAAATATATATGTCTACTTTAAATTTTAATTATGATATTAAAAAAATTACAAATCATACTTATACTATTTCTTTCTCTCAATCTTGTCCTCAATTATTAAATTCTATACTTGAATCTCATATTTTATTAGCTGGTTGTAGAATCAATTCTAATAATAACAAAATCACTTTTCACGCTTCTAATATCAAAAATCTCAGCGAATTCATGAATTCTTGCGAAGAAAAATATGGTGTAAAAAAAATTCAATATAATGATGCTTTAAAAATTATTTGGTGTCTCTCTCAACAAATATATTTCTTAGAAAAATTAGGATTCACTTTTTATAAACTTGATATGAAAAATATCATTGTTATTGACGATACTAAATTCATCTATTTAGATAATGAATCATTAATACCAATCATCAAAACTAAAGAAGAAAAACTTATGTTAGAATTCTTTAAACCATTTAAGCGTAACGGTTTTCTCTCCACAGAGATTCGTGGAATCATACAACTTCCAAAATTAATTGATTACAGAGCCATTTATCAGAGTTTAGCTCAACTTATTTATTTTTTATTATTTAACAAAATGCCTGATGTTAATAGTGAAACAAATCTCAATATAAATCCTTATAACGAAAATTACTATGAATATGCTACTGTAGAGAGAAAATATGGATTACATCATTCTATTGTTGATGAACTCAAACCTATTTGCTATACTAAGTTGTACTGGTTTTTATTGCGTAATCTCAGTTTTTATCCCAAACACAGAAGTATTTTTTTTATTTAGTATTTGGATTAGTAGATATCTTTATTATCTCTTATTATTGTATATTATATTAATGTCTCTCGCTACATTTAAAAAAAAATCTATTAATAAATGGTCTTCAGCAACCAAAAAATCTGGTAAACCTCCTGGTGGTTATTGGTTACCTCAAGGTCCTTTTGGTGCTGATCCAGTATCATTAAAATTAGCTATTGATAATTATGGTCCAGTCGGTTTCTCTATTAATGGTGGACATCGCAATGTCGGATATATTGGTAAAACATATAGTATGTCTAAACAAGGCACCCCATTTAGAGGTACTACTGCTTGTGGAAGTGGAGGTTGTTGTGGAACCTATTATAATAAGACTCCTGTTTTGAATATTCGCGAAGTTGATACTTTAGGAACTCAATACAAATATATTAAACCAAGTGTTCTTAGCACTAAAGGTATGCTTGAGAAAAAATATCGTTGGGCTTATAATGGACAATATCCTAACTATTGGGTTCAACCTAACTATTCTGGAAACCAAGTTGATAGTGCTAGTCAAGGTTTATATATTCAAACTATTGCGGCTGCTAATATTTGTGTTACTGATGTAAATGATTTCAAAAAATATGAAGGATATATCAAAAATTGTGGCCCTACTGATTGTTATCCTACACCTGCCTTATTTAAATATAATACTATGGCTGCTAACGCTCCTTACACTAAGTATTTGAGAAATTCTCAAGATTCAAGTCAATATACATTACAAATTCAAAGAAAATGCGCTAATCCTACAGGATTACAAAAACCTTTCCCATTTGCGGTTAATAGAGGAGCTGGTATTGGTTATCGTGGTGGTCTCAAAGTTAGTGCTGGTAATAGTGGTACTTGTACTATAGGTAATCCTCCTATTTATTTAGCTCCACCTGAATGGTATATTAAATCAAATAGCCAGTTTGTTGAGAATTAATAATATTTACATAATATATATTAATAATGGGATTTCCTATGTGGATTTTACCGGTAGTTATGGTAGGCGTTGGCGCTGCTAGTTACGGATATTTTAAACATGAATCAGGCAAACATGATGCTCAGGATTTTTATGGTATGAGTGGAGGTAGAAGAAGAACCAGAAGACATCGTCGTCGTTCTGGAACACGCAGACATAGAAAATAATCTATATTTTATTTTGATATAAAGACTTTTTATTATATCAAAATATACATAAATATTGACTGATTATGAGATTTTATACTGAAGAAATAGCAACTAAGCTTAACAGCGTTTATCCTTCCCATATGGTTTTAAAGATTTTCGTTGATTATCCAAAAGATGATTTAAAACAAAAATATATTGAATGTGCTGAAAAACATAATAATAAAATGATTAATAATGAATTTATTGATGCTGGTTTTGATTTATTTTGTCCTAATAAAATTGTTACAAGTGATAATAGTATTAAGAAAGTATTAATGGATTCTTATTTAAAATGTGCCGCTACATTACATTCTGATACAGGTAAAATTTGTAATACTGGTTATTATTTACATCCTCGTTCATCAGTTTCTAAGACTAACTTTAGATTAGCAAATAGCACTGGAATTATTGATGCTGGATATAGAGGTCATGTTATGGCTGTATTTGATATTTTACCTAATACGGAATATGGTAACACTATTGAATCGGGGGATAGACTCGTTCAAATTTGCGCTCCTTCTTTAATTCCTATTATTGTAGAAATTGTAGATTCTGAAGATGATTTAGGTTCAAAAACGAGTCGTGGAACTGGTGGGTTTGGTTCTACTGGTAAATAATAAAACAAACAATTAATAAAAATAACAACAAACAAAAAATATTTATAATATTTATAAAATATATATAAATTGAAATGGATTTTCTAGCAGTAGCTTCTTTTCTTGTTATATTTTTTATTTTTACATTTATTACAATGTATTTAACTCGTGGCTCTTCACAATCTGGTGGTAGAAAGTCAGGAATGTTAAAAGGTGTTAACAATAATATGTTAGTTGGTTTATTTGCTGTTTTTGTTGGATTATGGCTGTTATTCTATATGGTTCCAGCTGTTTTTGCTTCTTTATTTTTCACTACACTTGGTAATATCATAATTATTTTATCTATTATTTTGGTTGGAATGAAAAATATGGTCTTAGGTGGTTTAGTTGCTTTAGGATTATTTTTATTGTATAGATATTCACATATGATTGCTCGTGAAGGTATGAAAACATCTTCAACTGAGAAAAAGAAGTAAAAAATAATAACTGGATAAAACAAATATTATAGTTTATTATTATAGTATATTATTATATATTATAATAATGAAAAATTTTGAAAAACTTTTTACTCCATCTTTCACATTCATTATTGGAGTATTTTATATATTATTAATTTACATATTTTACAAATA
>JACCDH010949420.1_pt1 | contig 12580 bp, 10 predicted proteins | sample 7442481 | NCBI WGS metagenome assembly JACCDH01 (sample SAMN15323433, study PRJNA562643) | freshwater metagenome | isolation source: river surface water | place: USA:Blue River Watershed | collected 2017-08-15
CACAAGCAGCAAAAGCGAATACTACGCAAGCTGCTAAAGCGAAAGTGATTTTTTTCATTTTATTTGTTTTTCCTATTTAAGTGTGGTGCAAAAATATAACGAAGTTTAGAATATACAAAAAAAAAATTAAAAAAATTTCAAAAAAAATAAAAACATAATCTCTTCACAATCAAACGCCTAAGTTTTTCGGATCAAAACAAGATATTTTTTTTTGTATTTCACTCAACATTAATCACTTAAAATTGTTTCCTTTTCATGAAAGTGGCGATTATTGGAAGCGGTATTGGCGGACTTGCAACGTCTATTGAACTTGCAAAAAAAGGATATCACGTGCATGTGTTCGAAAAAAATTCAACTTTTGGAGGTAAAATGTCGGAATTCAAACTGGGAAATTACCGATTCGATGGTGGTCCTTCCCTGTTTACCATGCCAGATTATGTGACAAACTTGCTCGATGAAAACCTTAGGCAAGAATTTCAATATGATCAACTCGAATCTATTTGCCATTATTTTTTTCATGACGGACAATTTTTTGCTGCCAACGCCAATAAAAATCAGTTTATTGCCGACGCCTCTGCTCAGTTTCACGAAAATGAAAAAAACATAAGGCGATTTCTAAGAAAAGCAGAATCAATATACGAAATCACAGCCCCAGTTTTTTTGCAAAGCAGTTTGCACAAATTGCGAACCTACCTCAACAAATCTGGTATTTACGGAATTTTAAATTTGTGGCGAATCAACATGTTTGAATCAATGAATGAAGCAACCAACCGTTATTTTAAAAATCCAAATCTCATTCAACTTTTCAATCGATATGCAACTTACAACGGTTCTAACCCTTTTGTTGCACCTGCCACTTTGAATGTGATTTCACATCTCGAATTTCATTATGGCGCGTACCTTCCTAAAAAAGGGATGCGTGAAATTGCAAATATTTTATATCGGCAAGCAGAGAAACTTGGTGTAACGTTTCATTTTAATAGCCATATTCAACAACTCCTAAAATCGAATTCGATGATTCAAGCCATTGAATTAAATGATGGTCAAATCATCAACGCTGATTTGTTCGTTTCCAACATCGACGCAAAATTATTCTATTCTAATTTGCTGAAAGTCGATGTCCCTCAAAAAATAAAAAGGGCAGAAAATAGCAGTTCTGCTTTGATATTTTACTGGGGAATTAAAAAAGAATTTCGACAACTTGACGTGCACAACATATTGTTTAGCCATGATTATAACCAAGAATTCAATGCTATTTTTAGTGAACACAAATTGCAAAATGACCCTACGGTTTACATCAACATCACTTCAAAAAAGATAAAAACCGACGCTCCGGATGGTTGTGAAAATTGGTTTGTTATGATCAATACCACGTACAACGAAGGTCAGGATTGGACACTTTTCAGGCAAGAAGCCAAACAAAAAATTATCCAAAAGATCAATCATTGCTTGAAAACCAACATAGAAGAGTTCATCGAAGAGGAGACATATTTAGATCCAGTATTGATAGAATCGAACACCGGAAGTAACAAAGGCAGTTTGTATGGTTCTAGTAGCAATCAAAAGATGTCGGCATTTTTTCGACAATCTAATTTTTCCAAGCAATTCAAAAATCTTTACTTTTGCGGTGGCAGTGTTCATCCAGGTGGAGGAATTCCATTATGCATGCTTAGTGCCAAAATCATATCAGATATTGTACCAAATGCAAACCGTTGAAAATCGCTTCATTGCTGCCATCGCCATTATTTACCTCGTAGGGGTTATCGGATTTATTGTTCCAAGCTTGAATTCATTATTTATATGGCTCACTCCCATCAATATACTTGGTACGTTTATTATCGCCCTAATATTTCATAAAAAATGGGAATTCAATCATTTCCTAATGCTCATAATTATTGGTATTATGGGATTTTTCATTGAAATGGCTGGAATCAAAACCCAAGCCATTTTTGGAAGTTACACTTATGGAAATACCTTAGGCTCGAAATGGCAAGGAGTACCTTATTTAATTGGAGTTAACTGGGCAGCACTTGTCTTTTACACTTCCAGTTTACTCGCAGGTAGAGTAAAAAACAATTTAGCTGTATCGTTTTTATCTGCAGCAATCATGACAATTTATGACTATTTCCTGGAACCAGTTGCTATGAAATATGATTTTTGGAGTTGGAAAAATCACCATATCCCTTTGCAAAACTATGTGGCTTGGTTCTTTGTAGCTTTCATTATGCATTTGATGCTCAATGCAGCTTGTAAGCCTATCAAAAACAAAATGGCTGCCGCGTTGTTATTCATCCAAATGGGCTTTTTTCTCATTTTACATATTTATGTTAGGTTGTTATAACAAAAACGCCGGCAAATGCCGGCGTTTTTGTTATAAAGATTTTATTTGAGTTAAAGCGGACAATCTACACTCGCATACATTGCATCAATTTCTTTGGCATAACGATCCATCACCACTTTGCGTTTTACTTTTAAAGTGGGTGTCATGTCACCATTTTCTACGCTAAATGGCTCTCTCTTAACCAAGAAATTTTTAATTCTCTCAAACTTTGCCAAGTGATTCGACATTTTCTTTGCATCTTCTGCCAACCAGGAAGTTAACTCATTGTCATGTATAAAGTCATCCGAACCCTTTAGTAGAGGTAATTTGGTAGATAATTGTTCTGAAATGGCTTCAGCACTCGGAACAATGATCGCTGTTAAATATTCTCGTTTATCTCCAATGATGAAAATCTGATCAATTCTTGCGCTTTTAAGGTATACATTCTCAATTTGTGTAGGGTAAATATTCTTACCCAAAGATGTTTTTAACATGTTTTTCAACCTATCGGTGATCTTCAAATAACCTTTATCAAATCTACCAATATCACCTGTGTGGAACCAACCATCAGCATCAAAAACATTGTCTGTTTCAGCTTTATTTTGCCAATATCCTTGCATGATATTCGGGCCTTTACAAAGAATTTCGCCCTCGGCACATTCAAAATCAGGACTGAAAGTATCATACGATTGAATGGTGATGAGTTCTTTTGTTTCAATGTTTTGGATGGCAACCATTTGACGTGGAGCAACTCTACCTACAGTTCCATACACTTGTCTTTCAAATTCATTCACAGTTACAAAAGGTGAAGTTTCGGTAAGTCCATATCCCTCTTGAACCTTGAGTCCTAAATTTGCGAAAAACTCCCCTACATGCGGGGGCAAAGCGCCACCACCAGAAACAAACATCTTCAAACGACCACCCATTTTGGCTTTTATTTTGGAAAATACCAATTTCTCAGCAATATTCTTTTGCAATCCAAGCAAAAGTCCTACTGATCGGCCTGCGTCAATTTCTTTGCGGTACTTTTCTCCAACACTGAGTGCCCACCAAAATATTTTGGCTTTTATTCCACCGGGCTCAGTGGCGTTTTTAACTACTTTTTCATGAACACGCTCAAGCAATCTTGGAACGGTAGCCATCAATGTTGGTCGAATTTCATTGATGTTTGTGGCTACCTTTTCGATGCTCTCTGCAAAGGCTACTTGAGCCCCAATATATATACCTAAGTACATTGTTGCCATTCTCTCAAATACATGACTCAATGGCAAGTATGACAAATACATGTCGGTTTTTTCAATTGCAGGACAGAGCTCCTGAGCATCATAACAGTTGCTCATAAAGTTATAATGTGATAACATTGCCCCTTTCGGTACACCCGTGGTACCGCTGGTATAAATTAACGTAGATAAATCTTGGGTGGTTACAGATTCAAACTGAGCTTGAATTCTATCTTTGTTTTCGGGGTAGGAAATTTTCCCTGACTCCATGATCGTGCTAAAGTTTAAAACTTTTCCTACCTCTTCTGTTTCTGATGGCACAAAAATCACCTTTGCAATTGATGGGCAATTTGAGTCCACCTTTAAATATTTTTTCAATAAAAAAGTATTCCCAACAAACAACATTTTTGAACCGCTGTCGTTCAAAATGAATGAAGTTTCCTCTGGTGTCAGAGTTGGATAAATGGAAACATTCACCAAACCTAGTTTCTGTAAAGATTGATCTAAAATATAGTATTGAGGACAATTCTCTAACATGATAGCCACTCTGTCACCTTTTTGAAGTCCCTCAGATATTAGAAACGAAGTGATACAATCAATTTGTTCAAGGAGGTTTTGATAAGTAAATTCCGTCCAAACGCCTTTTATTTTTTGAAACAAATAAGGTCTTTGAGGATTGTGAATATTATGGGCAGCATTTAAAAATAAATGATGCAATGATTTAAACTGGGGCTCAGATTTAAACCGAGCATCAATTAAGTTAGTATCTATCATATTTGTTTATCAAAAAAACAAATATGTGATATAAAAGTTGAAAATCAAAAACGGGAAACCCGTAATTGACAAAAAAAAATTATGATTTTTTCTTAAACCGCCTCAGCTTCAACAGATTCAACTTCTGGAACCATTCTCTTCAACAAGTTTTCAATTCCTGCTTTAAGCGTCATTGTAGAAGAAGGACAACCGCTGCAGCTTCCTTTCATTTGAACGGTTACAACACCATTTTTGAAACTTTTAAAATCAATTGCACCACCGTCCATTTCAACTGCAGGTCGTACATGATCTTCTAAAAGTTGCTTGATTTTTCTTTCAATTTCAGTTTCTTCTTCTTCACTCAATTCTTTTTTTGGAGAAACAATTTCTTTACCATCTTCGAGCCATTCAGTGAAGAAATTTCTCAAATCAGGAATTAAATCAAACCACTCATAATCAGCGTTTTTAGTAACACTCACAAAATTATTCATGATAAAAACACCTTTTACAAACGACATTTCAAACAAGGCTGTAGCCAATGCGCTATTTTTCGCCAATTCAGCATTTCTAAAATCAGCACTATCGTTTGGCAACAACATTCTGTTGGCAACAAACTTCATACTCTCCGGGTTTGGGGTAGCTTCAGCGTAAACAGTCACAATATCGTTGATGTTCTTTTCCATAATACCACAAAATTACAACAGATTTCAATCATTTAATAATTTTATTTAGAAAGTTTCTAAATGAAATTGTCCACAACGCAATGATATCCCCATAAAAGATAAGAGATTTGCAAAATGGCAAAAACAAAATCAGCTTTTTTTTGCAGATCCTGCGGTTTCGAAAGTCCAAAATGGATAGGCAAATGCCCAGGCTGCGGCAATTGGAATACATTATCGGAGGAGGTAAAACCTTCAGTTTCGAATCATGCATGGAAAAAAAGTAGCAGAAAAATTGTTGAGGCCAAAAAAATCAATGAAATTCCCGATTTGCAGCAACAAAAATTTGTTTTACCCGATAGTGAACTCAATCTAGTTCTTGGTGGAGGATTGGTTTCGGGTGCAGTAGTTTTGTTGGGAGGTGAACCGGGCATTGGAAAAAGCACCCTGCTCTTGCAGCTTGCACTCAGAACACCTGGGAATATTTTATATGTGAGTGGAGAGGAAAGTGAATCACAAATCAAATTACGCGCTGAACGATTGGGGGCTTCTGCTTCAAATTGTGCCATTCTTACAGAAACTTTATTGGAAAATATTCTCAATTTGGTCGATGAATTCACACCAGATATTTTAATCATTGATTCCATCCAAACCATATACTCCGATGCGCTCGATGCAACTCCAGGGAGTGTTTCACAAATCAGAGATTGCACAGGAAAGCTTCTCCAATATGCAAAAGAAAATAACGTACCTGTATTTTTGGTAGGACATATCACAAAAGACGGTGCAATTGCTGGACCGAAGCTGCTGGAACACATGGTGGATACCGTATTGCAATTTGAAGGAGATCGTCACCATGCATATCGCATATTAAGAACCCTAAAAAACCGTTTCGGTAGCACACAAGAACTAGGAATTTACGAAATGCAAGGTACAGGGTTGATTCCAGTGAAGAATCCTTCTGAGATCTGGCTTGCTCAACGAGACGAACCATTGAGCGGAATAGCAATTGCTGGAGTATTGGAAGGGATGAGACCACTGCTATTGGAAGTACAAGCCCTCGTGAGCTCTGCTGTTTACGGCATGCCTCAACGCTCAGCAACTGGGTTTGACTTACGCCGTTTAAATATGTTGCTCGCTGTACTTGAAAAAAGATGCGGCTTCAGGCTGGGGCAATCTGATGTGTTCATCAATTTAGCCGGTGGATTAAGATTGGAAGACCCAGCTCTCGATTTGGCCTTAATGGCCTCTATTATGAGCAGTTACCATGCCGAACCATTGCCTCAGCGATGTGTTTTTTCGGGGGAAGTTGGGCTCTCTGGCGAAGTTAGGGCGGTGCAAAGAATTGAACAACGGATTTCGGAAGCAGAAAAACTTGGATTCACCGATATCGTGCTCTCGAAATACAACAAAATACCAGAAAATTCTGATCGCAAAATAAAAATCCACACGTTTGGACGTGTGGATGAAGTTTTTTCTTGGTTATTTGGTTAATCTTAAGCGGGCATCATGCGTTCCTGAACGTAGGATTTTGCGAGTAAAACCACTTTTTGAGAATTCGGAATTCGGATTCTACTCTGTAAAATCTCATTCGCCGTTGTTCTCTCAATTTTTTCCAGAAGTTTTAGATAATATATGTAGGCAGTATAAACACCCAACCTACACCCAATTGGTAACTTCTTGATGCCTATAAATGCATGATCAAAATCTTTTTTCACGTCATGAATGATTTCCATTTTATCCAAATCTGAAAATTGATCAAAATTAACATTCGGGAAATATACCCTACCCCTTTCTTCTACATCACTTTTAATGTCCCTCAAAAAATTAACTTTTTGAAAGGCCGCGCCCAAAGATTTTGCAAATGGTAAAAGTTCATTGTATTGACGCGTATCTCCATTGCAAAATATTCTCAAACACATAAGTCCAACAACTTCAGCACTACCATAAATATATTGATCATAGCTATTTTGATCGTGCTCTGTAGTGCCTAAATCCTCTTCCATACTATTGAAAAAAGGCTCTATCAAGTCGTTTCCTATCCCAAATTGATTGGCTGCCAATTGAAAAGAATGCAACACGGGATTGGTACTTATCCCTTCTGAAATTGCTTGATATGTTTGCTGTTTAAAATCGGAAAGCAAACGTTCTTTGTTGAACCCGTGAAAGGTATCTACGATTTCATCGGCCAGTCTTACAAAACCGTATGTTGCAAAAACCGCCCATCGATAGTCTTTTGCAAGCAATTTAATACCGAGAGAAAAACTCGTTGAATACTTCAAAGAAATTTTCTTACTGATGTCTTTCGACGTTTCGTCAAATAATCGGATACTCATTGTTAATTCTTTCTGTTACTAATTTTGAACCAATAACCACTATCGGCAAGCCAGTACCGGGAACCGTACTTGCACCTACGTAATAGAGATTGTTTAACTTTTCATCCTTGTTTTTAGGTCTGAACGCACCAATTTGATTCAATCCATGCGCCAAACCAAGTCCACTCCCTTTATATAAATTGAACATTTTTTCCCATTCAATTGGGGTATAAACAGTTTGGGTGAGGATATTGTTTTTAATATCAAATCCCACGCGTTTGCCTAAATCTTCTATGATTTCTTCGACCAACTGATTGGCATCATCCCAATTGGGTTTGATGCGTCTATCTGGAACGGGACAGAGAATAAATAAATTTTCACAACCTTCCGGCGCACAACTTGGGTTGCTCTTGCTGGCAACATTCACATAATAGTATGGCTTGTTCGGAACTACTGAACTCCTAAAAATGGTGTCGGCATAATCTTTAAAATTGTTGCCCAAAAAATAATTGTGATGATGGATTCCTGGTATTTTTCCTTTCACTCCAAGATAAATGGTGAAAGGAGCCAATGTCCACTCCAATTGATCAAGTTTTTCTTCTGTATATTTTGCTCTGTTCAAGAACTTTCCTCTGAACCATGCGGCATCTGCATTGACTACATAAATATCAGCTTTATATTCTACGCCATTTCCATCAATCACACCTTTGAGCTTTTGATGCTCTTGGGTGACTTTCACAATTTCTGTATTGTAAATAAATTTCACCCCTTTCTTTTCAAGTAAAGGTAAAATTCCTTCTACAATTTTGTACATTCCACCTTTAACGTTCCAATAACCATCATGTTGAAGTTCTGTGTAATTCAACAAGTTGTATACCGACGGGGTATTAAATGGAGTGGCACCTAAGAAAAATGCGACCAACGAAAAGATAATTTTCACCTCTTCAGAATCAAAATGACGCTCAAGTTCCTGCCAAAATGTTCTGAATAATTTTGGCAAATGCTTCAATGGCACAGTGGCCATACTCATCAAGAACTGTAAAATGCTATCAAAATTTCTTTTGACCACTTTATACTCAGTGTCGTGAAAGATTTCTTTTGCACCTAATAAGTATTTTCTTGCTTTTGTTTCAAAATCTGCCTCAACATCTTTAAACTCCAATGCAAGTTTATCTAAGTCTTTGTATATTTGATAAACACGATCATTGCCTTCTATATTCACCGTGTAGAGTGGGTTTAATTCATTCAATTCAAAAGGAATCGGCTCATTGATGCTTTTGAATAATTCAACAAATTCATAGCTCATTGAAAAAAACGATGGACCAACATCAAATGTAAATCCGTCTTTTTCCAGAATGTTTAATCTTCCACCAGCTTTCGCTTGTTTTTCAATCACAGTTACAGCGTAACCTTGATAACTTAACCTCAATGCGGTTGCCAATCCACCTAGGCCGGCGCCCACCACGATCACTGATTTATTTTGCATTGAATTGCTTTAAAAATTTAGGTAAAACGAATAAAAATCCAAACGCTTGGGCTCCTTCTTTGGTGTGCACAGCGTGGTGTAGGTGATGGGTTTGACGCATGGCATAGAAATAAGGTATTTTGGTATTCCTTAACCACTTAACCCTTTGATGTACAAACACATCATGGACCAAAAAATAAGCCAAACCATATGCCGCAATGCCCAATCCCGCAAAAAATCTCCAATCGAATTCAGCAGCGCCTACCACTGTGAGCCAAACTGAGGGAATCGCAAACATAAATCCAAACAAATCATTCAGTTCTAATGCTCCTTTTCTTGGTTTGTGATGACTTTCATGCCATACCCACATAAACCCATGCATCACATATTTGTGTGTAAACCAAGCCACACATTCCATAAAAATGAAAAAGCCAATCAAAACTCCAACATTTGTTAAATAATTCATAGTATAAGTTAAACAAAGAAAACAGAGATTTGGTTTTCAAGTTTTTCATTTTTTTTTCTTTTTGTGAAATCTCACATCTTTGGCTGAAAGAATAAATCAATCATTAAGCTTACCTTTGTATAGTGGTTACACATTCTTCATACTCGATTAAAGACCTCAATACCTTCGGTTTTGATGTGTTGGCGCATGAAGTGATTGAAATTCATTCTGTCAATGATTTACATACACTGTATGAACAGCAACTCATCAATGAAAACTCGAGGGTGCTTGGCGGCGGTTCTAACATTTTATTCACCCGTGATTTTGAGGAACAAATGCTCAGGAATCTCATCAAAGGCACTACAATTATATCAGAAAGTGACACCAAAGTAGAGGTCTGTTTTGGAGGCGGAGAAATTTGGCATGAAGCTGTTTTGTTTTGTGTAAACAATGGTTGGGGCGGAATCGAAAATTTGAGCTTAATTCCAGGAACGGTCGGAGCCTCACCAATTCAAAATATTGGAGCTTATGGCTCTGAAATAAAGGATACCTTCAAATGGTTAAAAGCCTTCAATCTAAAAACGGGAGAAATTGAAATTTTTGAACGCTCAAAATGTGAATTTGGATACCGCGACAGCTTTTTTAAAAGAGAAGGTAAAAACCTATACTTTATCATGGAAGTTTGTTTTGAATTGGCGAAACATCCAAGTGTGAATATCCAATATGGCGATATTCAAAATGTACTGAGAGAATTGAACATTCATGAACCCAGTATCAAAGATGTTAGCAATGCCATTGTTCAAATCAGACAATCCAAATTACCCAACCCAAAGGAGATTGGAAATTGTGGTTCTTTCTTTAAAAATCCAGTGATCACAAAAGAACATTTCGAATTATTGAGAGATAAATATCCTGAAATAAAATCGTTTCCTGTTTCAGACACCCATGTAAAAGTACCCGCTGGCTGGTTGATAGAGGCATCAGGATGGAAAGGTAAAAAAATTGGAAATGTTGGTGTACATGCAAAACAGGCCTTGGTGCTCGTTCATTTTGGACAAGGGAAAGGCATTGAAATCAAGAATCTGGCAAACTCAATTGTACAAGACATTTTGGGGAAATTTCAAATTCAACTTGAAATCGAGGTGAATATCTGGTAGAAAATTGCAAATTCTGCAAATCTTCCCTCAAAAAAAATCAATAAATTTCGTTAAATTGCAACATTCTATGAAACAAGTATTTGTTGCATTATCATCATTTTTACTCTTGTGCTCCATCCATGCTCAAAACAAAGTGGATGTAACCATCACCCGCGATCATAAAAGTCCACTTTGGCACAAATTTGACCCGTCGGATTTGCCGGATATTTGGGTAAGTAAACTATCATCCTCATCGGAAGAAATGCCATTACCGTCAGGAATCGACAATGAACTTCGTAAAAAAATAGATCAAGAAAGAAATAAGAAATTAAAAAAATCTGTAAACATCAGAAAAATAATCAACGGCACACCTACCCCATTATCGGATATCAACCCTACGGTTATAAAAAATACGGATGGAATTACTGGAAGTGGAACACCGAACGACAATCATATAGCCGTAGCAAATGATGGAAAATTTATTGCGGTCATGAATACCATTATTCGTGTACACAACGACACAGGCAAACCGATCAAAAGTTGGTCGTTGGAAGGATTCGTAAACAACAAAATAAACCCTAACAATAAGGTAGATGCTTTTCCTACGTTGAACAGAACCTACGACCCTCGCGTATTGTATGATCCATACACCGATAGGTTTATTTTGTTTTTCATGCACGGCACCACCGACCTCACAAGTTTTATTGTTGTAGGTTTCTCCACAGCGGGCGACCCTACCAAGCCATGGAACGTATATAAAATCCCCGGAAATCCAATCAACGATACAGTGTGGAGTGATTATCCAATTGTAAGTCAAACCAAAGATGACCTATTTTTCACAGTGAATCTTTTAGGAAATGGAACCAGCTGGGAAGAAGGTTTTAGGGAAGCAGTCATTTGGCAACTTCGAAAAGAAGATGGATATAACGGAGATACACTTCATAAGAATTGTTTTTCTGGTATCAAATTCAACGGTCAAAGTGTTCGGAGTATTTGTCCGATGCAAAATGGTCCGATGCCTGATGGAACAGACAACTATTTTGTGAGTGTGAGACCAATTGACCCAAAAAATGACAGTGTTTTTTTACATAGGGTTACAAACACCCAAAAAAGCGGGTTGGCGAATTTTGAATTGAAACTTCTGAAAACAAGTGTTCCATATGGATTCCCATCGAGTGCTTTGCAGCCAGACACAGGATTGCGATATAAACTTCGCACAAATGATGCGAGGGCGCTCACAGGAATTCGCAATGGCAATCAAATTCAATTCATGCAAAATTCCATGAATTTTAGAACTTTACAAGCTCATTTAATGCATTCAACCATTTACAACATTCACGAAAATCAACCTAAAATTGTATCTGAATTGTACACCCATGATACTTTAGATTTTGGGTATCCTGCAATGGCATTTGCAAACAATCAAGAAAACGATCCGAGTGTTATCATTACTTCTGTTTACAGTAGTTTGTATCATTATCCTGGTATGGGCATGTTATACAGAAATCGATACGGCGAATATTCAAATTACATCAAAATCAAGCAAGGCAATTCCCTAATTAATTATTTTGGAATTAAACCTGATGAACAAAGATGGGGAGACTATGAAGGGATTCAAGCTAAGTATAACGAACCGGGTGTATTTTATGCAGTGGGTTCGTATGGTAAAAATGCCTCAATGTATTCATTTGTATCTAAAATTAAATTAAAAGATGATGTATTGAATCAACCAGTTGAATCAGTCCGTATTTTCCCCGTTCCAAGTGATCATGGGTTCGTGAACCTTGAATTACAATGCAGTAGATCTGAAACATACAGTGGAGAAATCTATAACCTATCAGCACAATCAATTTCTAGCCATACCAATCACCATAGAATTAATTTCCAAGTGGAGGAAGGCACTCACGTATACAGAATTCATACTCACAACCTAGCCCCTGGTAATTATCAAATAAGAATTTACAGCAGCAACGGCTCATTGGTCACCTCTAAAAAAATCATGATCCTGTGAGTCAACAAGAAGCACCAAAGGGAGAGATCTTACTGATTGATAAACCATACGGATGGTCTTCCTTTCAGGCCGTTAAAAAAGTAAAGTGGCTCATCAAAGCAAAAAAAGTGGGACATGCAGGGACATTAGATCCCTTGGCAACAGGACTGCTCATACTATGCACAGAAAAAAAAACTAAGGAAATAGAATCGATACAGTCACAAGAAAAAGAATATACTGGAACCATTACAGTTGGGGCAACAACTCCGAGTTATGA
>JACCDH011242899.1_pt1 | contig 12580 bp, 9 predicted proteins | sample 7442481 | NCBI WGS metagenome assembly JACCDH01 (sample SAMN15323433, study PRJNA562643) | freshwater metagenome | isolation source: river surface water | place: USA:Blue River Watershed | collected 2017-08-15
ACTTGGTGGATTTGCATCCATTCCACTTGGAAAAGCAGTAGGATTACAACCAGAATTTCTTTTTTCTCAAAAAGGATTTAAAGCTACCGGTGTATTATTAGGAAGCACATATGATTTAACTAGAACGACTAATTATTTAGACATACCACTATTATTATCTATTAAACCCATTCCAAATTTATCAATATTAATAGGTCCAGAATATTCATACCTATTAAAAGAAAAAAATGAATTTAAAAATGGAACTACTACAATTTTACAAGAGAAAGAATTTGATAACGAGAATATTCGCAAAAACACCCTTGGATTTATAGTTGGAGCAGATATAAACATAGAAAAACTTGTAATCTCTGGAAGACTTGGATGGGATATGGTGAAAAATAATGGTGATGGTACAAGTACAACACCAAGATATAAGAACGCATGGTATCAGTTCACATTGGGCTACTTATTCATGTAATAAAAAGACAAAACAAACAAATCAAACCAAAAAAAATGAAAAAATTATTATTAATGCTAACATTATTAATCAGTATTACTGCAATTAATGTTAATGCACAAAACACAAAAAGATCATCCTCTTCCTCTAGCTATGGTAATACACTTAACATGGGCTTAGGAATCGGATATTATGGATATGTGGGTAGAACTATACCTGTTATTCATTTAAATTATGAATTTGATGTTGCTAAGAATTTCACTTTAGCACCATTTATTAGCATATACTCTGTAAGCAACGATTACTATTGGGGAAATAATAATACTCCATACAAATATTATACATACAGAGAAACTGTAATCCCAATTGGTGTGAAAGGAACTTACTACCTCGATCAATTATTAAAGGCTAATGGGAAATGGGATTTTTATGTTGCTGGATCATTAGGATTAGCAATCGTTAGTCGCAGTTGGGAAAGTGGTTATAATGGTGATCGTAATTATTATAAATCAGCATCGCCACTTTATTTAGGATTGCACGTTGGAACAGAATATCATTTCAATAGTAGAATAGGTGCTTTTCTCGACTTATCGAGTAATGGTTCAAGCATTGGTATAGCAATTCATTAATCTAAAAATAATGAGCAATTTATTATACGCGGTTGCATTTATTCTATTAATAATGTGGCTCATCGGGTATACTCGGTACAATGCTGGTGGACTTATACACATCTTATTAATAGTTGCAATTATAGCAGTTATTTTAAGATTGATAGGTGGGAAAAAAATATAAACTAATCAACAACAACATCATGAAATTTTTAAACAATTTAAAATACAAATCTATTTTTATTTTACTCCTTTTAACTAGTTTTTATACAGGATGTAAAAAAGATGATTTTGTAGAAACCGTTGGCGTATGTCCAACTGTTACTTTAACAAATCCGACCAATTTAGAAACATTAGTTGCACTTGATCAAACCATCGAAGTAACTTTTAATGAACAAATGGACTCAAGTTCTTTTGCTTCAAACTCTATTACACTAGAGGCAATCATAGGGGGTATATTAACATACATCCCAGGAACAATAAGCTATGATGTAAATAGCAGTGTAGTATTTTTTAATCCTAATAATTCATTAGACGTTAATACAACGTATACAGGTAGAGTAAAACCTATCGTAAAAGATTTAAATGGAAATTTACTACAACAAGAATATACGTGGACGTTCAGTACAAGTGCTACATTAAGCCCTTCTATTGTTTATACGGAACCAAATAATTTAGATTCATTAATTCCATATGATCAAATTATAACAGCAACCTTTAATATGCCAATGGATCCCACAAGTATCACAAATACTTCATTCAGGGTGTACAATGGTACTGATGAAATATCAGGTATTGTTTCTTATGGAGGATTAATAGCAGGCTTTGTACCAGGCAATTTGTTATTGCCAAATACAGTATATACATGTATTATTTCTACAACTGCAAAAAATGTTGATGGTACATCCATATTAATGGATTATACATGGACTTTTAAAACAAGAGCAACCTCTATTCCTACAATATTAAATGTTGATCCTTTCGAAGGTGAAAATTCAGTGCTGATTAATAAAACTATTAGGGCTACGTTTTCTGAGCAGATGGATAACACAAGTTTTACTAATACCAGTTTTACACTAAGCGATGGAATTAATACGGTTAATGGTGTAATGCAATTAAATGGAAAAGTATTCAGTTTCAATCCTAACAATAATTTAAATACAGGTACAACATACACAGCTAAATTCACAACCGATGTAAAATCAAAACTGGGTATTGCGATCGTAGAAAAGTCGTGGCAATTTACAACAGGTAGTACAATAGCACCAGAAGTATTAAGCACATTACCAATAGATGCTGCAGGAAATGTTTCTTTTAATCAAGTTATCACTGCAACATTCGATCAAGTGATGGATCAATCGACATTTACAAATTCAAGTTTTATCGTAAGTGATGGTGCAAATAACATAACAGGACAGATTTCATACAATGGTACAACAGCTAGTTTTACACCTGATAATTTATTATTAGCGAATACAAGTTATACAGCTACATTAACAACGGCAATTAAAAGTGCTGGCAATGTAAATTTAGCAAACAATTACGAATGGAGTTTTAGTACAAATACTGTTGGTGTAAACCTAAACAGTGTTGCAAGATTCGGAATAATTGCGGGTGTGGGAGTTACCAATGCTGCAGGATTTAGTGTAATTAATAACCTAGATGTTGGAATATCACCAGGAGTAAGATCATCGATTGTTGGCTTCCCTCCTGCTTCAATAGTAAACGGTAAAATATATGCATCCGACGATCCTTTTCCTGCAGGAATTGCAGCAATGTTAATTCAAGCAAAACAAGATTTAGTTGATGCTTATTTATTTGCTCAAAATGCAACATTTCCTGCTCCACAAACAGTTTCAGGAGATCAAGGTGGAAAAACGTTAGCACCTGGAATATATAAATCTGCTTCAACCTTATTAATTCAATCGGGTGATTTAACACTGGATGCACAGGGTGATCCAAATGCTGTATGGATATTTCAAATAGCATCTGATTTTACAACCGTAGGTGGTGCTGGAGGAAGTGTAATCCTAGCGGGTGGTGCACAGGCTAAAAATATATTTTGGCAAACTGGAAGTTCAGCAACCATTGGAAACTCTACTTCATTCAAAGGGAATGTATTAGCATTAACTTCTATTACTATGAATTCTGGAGCTGTTGCCGAAGGTAGAATGTTGGCACAAGAAGGATCAGTAGTTATGACGAGTACTAACACCATTACAAAACCTTAATCAAATGAAAAATTCAGAAAAAACAAATTCAATGCTTATAAAACATATCGCATTGATAAAATATATAAAACCATTCATGTTGTTGTTAACTATATTAATAACTACTGGAATAAACAGTCACGCTCAAGAACAAGTAACAAAACCAAATTGGTGGTTCGGAGTTTCAGGTGCAGGTAATATAAATTTCTATAATGGTTCAACTCAAGAACTTAATTCCTCATTAAAAGTACCTGCAGCTTTACACAAAGGTGTAGGTTTAGGACTATTTTTATCTCCGGTAGTAGAGTATCATTTACCAGAAAGTAAATGGGGATTTATGCTACAAGTAGGTTACGACAGTAGAAAGGGACGATTTAATAAAGTAAATAGTCCTTGTAATTGTCCGGAAGATTTAAAAACAAAATTAAGTTACATAAGTATAGAACCTAGTTTAAGATTTGCACCATTTAATTCAAATCTATATCTATTCGGTGGTTCTGTATTAGCATTTAATATCAACAAATCATTCGAATATCAATTAGAAGTAAATCCAGATGTTCCGAATCAAGTGCTTAGTCCAGCTGTAAATGGTGATTTTAGTAATATAAACAACACTATACTATCAGCACATGTAGGTGTTGGCTATGATATTCCATTAAGTGCTACTAATAGCAGAACACAGTATGTAATTTCTCCATTTATGACCTACTTACCATATTTAGGTCAAACACCTCGAAATATCGAAACATGGAGTATTAATACATTACGTGTAGGTGCCATTATGAAGATTGGAAGAAATAAAAAATCGGAAGTAAGAAATAGTACAATAGAAGCTGTTACACCAAAAAGTAGTATAGAGTTTAGTGTTTATTCTCCGAAAAATATACCAACAGAAAGAAGAATTAGAGAAACATTTCCAATTAGAAATTATATATTTTTCGATGAGAAAGAAACAAGTATCTCTGATAGATATGTATTGTTGAAAAAATCGGAAACTGCTGATTTTAAAGAAGACCAATTAGAAGTACTTACTCCTAAAAGATTATCTGGAAGATCCGATAGAGAGATGATTGTATATTATAATATTTTAAATATTCTGGGTGACAGAATGCAAAAAAATCCTAACTCTAGTATTAAGCTAGTAGGTTCATCAGAAAACGGGCCAGTTGAGGGAAAAGAAATGGCTGAGTCTGTAAAATATTACTTAACAGATGTATGGTCTATTAGTCCGAATAGGATTAATACAGAAGGGAATGACAAACCAAAAATTCCATCTGAATTGGAGGGTGGTACAAATGAATTAGTTTTATTAAGTGAAGGAAATAGAAGAGTATCTATAGAAAGTAATTCATCAGAGTTATTAATGGAGTTTCAATCTGGACCAAACGCGGCATTAAAGCCTGTTCAATTTACTACTACGAAAGAAAACACTCCTGATGCTTATTTAACATTTAGTGTTAACAATTCTATTGATCAACTTACTTGGTGGAGTTTAGAGATTACCGATGAAAACTCCATTACCCAAAAATATGGACCTTATACAGAGAACTCTGTAATGATATCAGGTAAGAAAATTCTTGGCGATAAAAAACAAGGAGATTATAATGTAAAGATGATTGCAAAAACGAAAGATGGACAAACTGTAATTAAAGAAACGAAAGTGAATATAGTTTTATGGGCGCCACCACAAGATGAGATGGGAAAAAGGTACAGTGTACTCTATGAATACAACACTAGTAAAACCATTGATATCTATGAAAAATACTTAAATGAAATTGTAGCTAAAGACGTTTCTAAGAACTCAACAATATTCATTCAGGGTTATACAGATATAATTGGTGATGAGAACAACAATAAGAAAATCTCATTGGCCAGAGCTGAAGATGTGTTACGAATTCTGAAAACAAATTTAGACAATAAGGGTAGAACAGATATCAAATATAAAGTAATAGGATACGGAGAAGACAATACAAATGCACCATTTAACAATCAGTATCCTGAAGAAAGATTCTACAACAGAACTGTAATCATTGATATTTATCCATCTAATGAAAAACAATAATTAATTAATTAAACAATTTAATAAATTTAATGATGTCGAATTTAAATAACAACGGAAAAGTATTGGGTGCCTTACTATTAGGTGCTGCAATAGGTGGTGTATTAGGTATATTGTTTGCTCCTGAAAAAGGTAGCGACTCACGCAACAAATTAATGGGTAAAGCAGACGATTTACAACATACCCTTAAGAAAAAATTTAACGACTTAATTGAGGAATCAAAAAACGAGTTAGAATTGGCAAATAATAAAGCAAAAGATTTTGCTGATAAAAGTAAAATGTAAAGAAATATCATGCTACAAGATAACAACACCGAAAATAAAGTTGATTACGCCCGTACAAACGGGCAAATCGACTTGAAAGTAGAGCTAATAGAGCACAAGAATGAATCTATATTGGATATAACTACGAATGTAGCGATGGCTTATATAACAGCTTATTTATGCAAAAGATTATTAGTAGGGAATTCTACAAATCCAGTAAGAAAAATTGGAGGATTAATAGTAGAAATGTTAGTGGCAAATGAAGTGTATAAAAATGCAGATACCATAAAAATGGTAGGCAGTAAAATCGCACATAAAATAGTAAAAAAATTAAATCGATAAATCGTATAAAGACTTTGGTTTGATTTTGGGAGAGTAGCAATTATTGCTGCTCTTTTTTTTATGCTAACAAATTACTAAACAATATCAGACCAACAAATTCTGTGCATAACAATACGAGTCTTTAATAATTGAAGTGATGATCTGTAGATAAAATAATAAGTACTCTAATTGTTAATAATTAGGTAATAATACAACAAGTAATGATTTCACCTTTTATACTTATTTTATCTGAGTTATTATAAATGATGCAGAAACATTAGAACTTCCACCAGCAATAGGGGTAATAGTTAAAGCCGTACTGGCCGTTGTTGGGTTATGCAATGCAATTATATTATTTGTAGATAATGTTCTAACAATTCTACTTCCGGAAACTTGAGAGGTTCCAGTTGCTCTACCAACTACAGAATTTGCAATTTCAACAAATCCAGCGCCAGAATTTAATGACAAAACCAATTGACAGGGTTCTGTAATACTAACTTGCCAAGTTATTAAATAATAACCCGCAGTTGGCAAAATAAATGAACTGTTGTTGTTTCTAACAATTCCAAATGCTTCTCCATTTTGTGGAAATGAAATTGCGGTTCCTGGTGCAATCGTTGCTGCATTATCACTTGGCATTAATGCATAAAAATCAGCAAAAGCTGAAACTGCATTTATTCCATTCGTTCCATTAGTTCCATTCGTACCAGCGGTTCCTTGCAATCCTTGAATACCTTGTAAACCAGTATCACCTGTTAAACCAGTTGCTCCTTGTAATCCATTGGTACCATTCGTACCAGCAGTTCCTTGTAAACCTTGAATACCTTGTAAACCTGCATTACCTGTTAATCCGGTTGCTCCTTGTAAACCATTGGTTCCATTCGTTCCTGGTGTTCCTTGCAATCCTTGTATGCCTTGTAATCCTATTTCTCCTTGTGGGCCTTCTGGACCTATTAATCCTGTTGCTCCTTGTATTCCTTGTAATCCGGTTAAACCAGTTACTCCTTGCAAACCAGTTGCTCCTGTTGCACCAGTTAAACCAGTTGCTCCAGTATCTCCTTTTACACTTGGACTATACAACGCATATGGGACACTCAATAATTGTGAGCTTCCCAATTTTATGTAACCTCCACCGAAATCAATCTCAATAGATAAAAACTTTTCACCCAATCCCCAATTTATATTTTCAAAAATCCCCTCAACAACTGCTCCTCTTCCAATCGATAAATTTAATAATCCAAATGCATTACTTTTTCCATTGTGTTTTTCAGCATATAAAATTTTGCCATCTTCATATCCATCGTGAATAAAAATTTTAATAGCAAGATCTTTATTAGCAATGATACCACCATTTATATCTCTTGCAATTGCTTGGTATCTTATAGCTTGTGGTACTTGAGCTATACTTGTTAATGATGATAATAAAACCATTAGCATCATTACTAGACTTTTCATTTTCATATTATCGTTTTATAAACACCCATCCCCTTTTTACATATACTGCATATTCTATCGAATAATAATAAGTGCCATCTGGCAAATCTTCATTATTCATATTTTTACCTTCAAATCTCACATCAGTATTATTGTAATTCAAACACATCCATACCACATCGCCCCACCTATTGATAATACTCACTTTATTGATTGGATAATTTATTAAGAAAGGAATTCTCCAATAATCATTTATACCATCACCATTCGGTGAAAATCCATTGAAAAACTCATATTCATCTTCAATAATTAATTTTTTATAAAGTGGCTGATGAAATCCCTGTGTTAAGTAATTACTATTTGTTGTATATGTCTCAATCATTACCTCTCCTATAGTCCATGAAATATTTTCTTTTCCATTGCTATAATATTCGCCTGCACTTCCAATAATTACTTGCGATAATGATTGAGCATAAAGCATCGTGTTCAAAAAAGAAATAAGTAAAATCAAATAAATAGTTTTCATTATAATTTTATTATTCAAAATAAAATTCAACTCTTCTATTCATTTGATGTTCTTCTTCAGTACATATCACACCGTTTTCACACTTATTTACCATACGAGTTAATCCATATCCTTTTGCATTAATTCGTTCTTTTTTAATCCCTTTGTTTACCAAATACTGATAAGTAATTTTTGATCTCTTATTTGACAAATTTAAATTATACTTTGCCGATCCTCTTTCGTCGCAATGGCCTGTAATCATTATTGATGACTCTGGATTTTCTTTCATGTACACAACAATACTATCTAAATATAATTCTGCATTATCTCTTAATGCATATTCATCAAAATCAAAGTATATGAAGTGTTGTAATAAAGGTGAAGGATTAAAAACTTCTGGCTTCGGTTCAATAGGTTTAACTGGTACAATAGATACTACTGGAGGTGCCGTTTTTATTGGCTCCGTTATATTTTTAATATAACCTATGGTATAATTCGAACTCATCAATGATTTGTCGAGATTATCTTTATTCATGTCAAAGAAGAAAATATCAGCATCGCCTTTACTGCCAATTTCTCTGTTAGAACTAATATAACCAGCCTTGTCGTGCTGTGTAAATAATATTCCATAATCATCATCAGAAGAATTGACTGGAGTTTTCATCGGTATTCCTTTTTCGAAATAACCATTATAGTTTTTAGAAATAATGATATCCATTCCTCCATATCCTTGGTATCCATCCGAAGCAAAATATAAATTTCCAACCGAATCTATCATAGGAAATTTCTCCCTATTGAATGTATTTACATTTGATCCAAAATTTATTGGTGTACTCCATTTATCTCCTTCTTTATTGCAATAATAAATATCTGTATGTCCATAACCTCCTTGCATATCTGAAACAAAATACAACTTAGTACCATCTTTTGATAAATATGGATTGGCTACTGAAAAAGTATCATTATTATATTGAAATGGTAATGAATTTAACCATTTTCCATCTTCTTGTGTAGAAATAAATATTTGATTTCTTTCGATGTTTAATGTTTTTTTCATTTTACCTTTTAATGTTTTGTCTACTCTCGAAACATAAAGTGTGTCGTAATTTTTAGAAAAACATGCCGGGCCATCGTGGTATTTTTTATTATTCTTATCACTACCAAATACATCAATGTTTTCAAACTTCATTTTATCATTTGTAGATTTTGCATAGTACAAGTCCAAATAATTTGCTCCGGTCCAAGAATATATTTTACCATGTCCTTCTGTTTTTCTGCTAGATGCGAAAACAATACCATCTTTATATTTCACCGGACTATAATCAGCACTTGATGAATTAATCATTGCAACATTTTGCACCTTTATTTTTTCATCCGTTGCCTTATCTTTTTTAATTACATCAATCGATTCTGCAAAGAATTTTCCTTGTGGATCATTTGGTACTAGCTCGCTGTATTTATTAAACGCGATGCGAGCCAATTCGTACTTTTCATTGTTTTTTAATACTTGTCCGTAGTTCAGGTAGAATATAGGATCTTTGTAAACACCGTATGCGTTTACTTTATCATAAGCAGCTTGCTCTAAGTTTTTATAGCTATTCATTTTACGATAGCACTGCCCTAGTTTAAAATAAACATCGGCACTAGGATTTTTCTCTGCTTCTTTTTTATATAACTCAGCAGCCTTGTAGTACTCCCAGTTTTTATATAATCTATCTGCTTTTTTAGTACCAGCCATTGCTGTACTCATCACAAATAAACTAATTAGTAATATGTATAATTTTTTCATAATTTCTATTTTTAAATATTAAAAGAATCTAGGATTCGACATTTTAGTTTTAACACCACTTATATCCCATCCTAAACAAATTTCATGAGTTCCACTGTTATAGGCACCTGTTCTATTCAAATAATAGTCGTATGAATAACCTATACTAAACATATTTGTAAGTTGTATTTGCGCAATACCAATAAGCATATTATCAGAACCATCAATTTCAATTCTTTTACCAGTTCTAAATCCTGCTCCAACAAAAATCTTTTGATAAAAAATCAAGGAAGCATTTAGTTCAGTAACTATAGGCGCTGATTTTACATACTTCATCATTATTGCAGGACGTAAATCTAGGTTTTGCGATAAAGGCAAAACAATACCAGATGTTAAATAAAACTGACGACTAAATTTTGCCATATCGGCACCAGGACTAGAGGTTAAATTAAATTTAGATTCTAATAAGTGATTTGCACTTAAGCCTGCATAAAATCTAGTTTTATATAAATATAAACCAGCACTTGCATCAGGCACCCAACTATTGGCATCATTACCAACAAAAGAAGGGTCAGTATTATCATCGATGTTTATTTGATCCCAGCCTATTCTGATGTTATTCATCATCCCTGCAATACCAAATGATAATTTTGCATTTTCAGTAACTTTTAAATGATATGCATAGGTTAATTTAATTCCTGTGTTTTTCATTGGACCTGCATCATCATTATATACCTGCAAGCCTAATCCTACTTTTGAATTTGGTATAGCACTATGAACAGTAATCGATTGTGTTGTTGGTGCTCCTTCCATCCCTATCCATTGACTTCTATGCACTAATGTTCCTGAAAATAATTCTCTGCTTCCAGCATACCCCGGATTAATATAAACGGGGTTGAAAAAATACATTGAGAATCCTGCATCTTGTTGCGCGTAACCCGCGAGCCCTATCATGCAAAGTAGCGCTGTTAAAATATTTCTAGTTTTCATTTTTTTACGTTTTATCTTTTAATAAATACCCAACCTCTTAATTCTTGTGTACCATATTTAATGATGTAGTAATATGTACCATCTGGCACATTATCACCATTCATATTATGTCCAACAAAAACCTTATCGAAATTATTATAGTCTTGAGTAACCCATACTTCATTACCCCAACGATTTAATATTTGTACACTGTTGCTAGTAAATAAACTCAAAATTGGAATTCTCCAATAATCATTTAAACCATCACCGTTCGGAGAAAATCCATTAAAGAATTCTAAATCGGAAAGTGGATTAACAGTTACTAATACTGTATCTGTATTTACGCAACCTGTAGTAATATCTGTTGTTGTTAAAATATACGTTGTTGTTTCAAGCGGTGAAGCATTTGTAATAGAACTTGTACTTAATGAAAGTCCTGTCGTAGGTGTCCAACTATATGATCTATTTTGTTCCGGATCTGCACCAATAACTGCAGTTTCTCCTATAATAATTGATTGGTCATCTCCAGCATATGCATTTGGTAAGTCAGATACGTTTAATGTAGTTATAATAGTACTATCACAATTAAATCGACTATTAATGGTAATGCTAAAAACTCCAGCTGCTTTTCTATATATACCTAAAATTAATATACTATCACCTTGACATATACTTGCGTTTAAGTTGGTAGTATAAAGAGGATTTATACTTAAATCTGTGTTTACTATACTATCGCATGCCAATTGACTACTTAATGTATCAGAATACAATCCTGGTATCTTTCTGTATATTCCTGCAATTAAAATACTATCACCATCGCAGATGCTTGTATTTATATTCGTTATTAGAGTAGGGTTAATACTTAAGTTTATATTGATGATACTATCGCATGTAAATTGTGAGCTTAATGTTTCCGCATAATTTCCTGGTATTTTTCTGTAAATACCTGCAATTAATATACTATCTCCTTCACAAATACTTGTATTGGTATTGGTAATATACGTTGGATTAACACTTAAATCCGTGTTAACAATACTATCACAAGAAAATTGACTAATTAAAGTAACTGAATAGATGCCCGGAGTTTTTCTAAAAATTCCACCTATCAAAATACTATCACCATCACATATACTTGCATTTATATCAATATTATAAATAGGATTTACGGAAAGGTCTGTATTTATTATACTATCGCAACCAGTAAAGTTGATCAATGAATCGCTGTATATACCAGGAATTTTTCTATAGATGCCAGCAATTAGAATACTATCACCATTACAAATACTTGCATTAATGTTTGAAACACTACTTGGATTTACAATTACATTTACTATTAAAGATGTATCTACACTATTACAATTACTAGTTGTTACTACAGAATACGATCCTGCGGTATCAACAACTATACTCTGTGTAGTTTCCCCTGTATTCCATAAATAATTTGCGCTCGAACTAGCTGTTAATATTGTTGAATCGCCATTACAAAAAACTAAGGAACCTGTTACAGCTATAGATGGTTTTTGACTGGGTAAATTTAAATCTAAATCGGAAACAATAATAGCACCGTTAGTTGTAAATGCTCTACCTTCAAAGTTTATATCTAACAGACTTATACCTCCGTTTGAAGCTACAATTGTACCAACAAAATTTGAATTAGCTAATACATCTACTAACCCGTTTACAACCCAAAAGACATTGCTCGATTTTGCTCCGCCTCGTAGTACCACATTTGAAAATGTTGCAGTAGTAAAAGCCCCTGCAATTTTTATAACAAAAACTGCATCTGCATTTCCTTGTGCATCAAGGAAAATTGTATCGAGCATTTGCGTTGCTGCGGTCAAACAATAAACGTGTGGAGTTAATACCTGACTTCTACCAAATTGTGATGGTTGAGTAAGAGTAATATCACAAGGCAATGCTAATAGTGTTGTATATAAAGTATTGATGGCTGCAGTACCATTAAATGTCATAATATTAGGAACCGCATGAATTGAGTCAACAAAT
>JACCDH010034787.1_pt1 | contig 12578 bp, 8 predicted proteins | sample 7442481 | NCBI WGS metagenome assembly JACCDH01 (sample SAMN15323433, study PRJNA562643) | freshwater metagenome | isolation source: river surface water | place: USA:Blue River Watershed | collected 2017-08-15
CCCTGCCCGCCCATGCGGGAATGTGGCGTGCGGCGGCGGATACCGCCCATGATTTCAAGGGCCGTCTTGCCGTTGTTTCCATGGTGCTTGAGGCGCGCGGGCTTGGTGTGACCCCCGGCATGATCGAGATCTTTGAACGTGCCGGCGACCCCGAGACAAAGGCGGCGCTGGAAGTGATCTATGCCGAAGAGGTCGGCCATGTCGCCTATGGGTCGAAATGGTTCAACTGGCTGTGCGGCCGCGAAGGTCTGGACCCGAAAGAGCAATTCCATGATCTTGTACGAACGTATTTCCACGCCACGCTGAAGCCGCCCTTCAACGAGGAAAAACGTGCCGAGGCGGGCCTGCCGCCCGATTTCTACTGGCCGCTTGCCGAAACCTTGCCGGTGCAGGGTTAAGGCCGTTCGGCAGAAACTCGCCGATCCTGCGCCCGGAACAGCCCCCTCTCGCCCCCTCGGGCGCAAAGCTGTTGCGAGGTGACAATGCGCTCGCTAATCAGTTGAAGCCGCGCCACGGGCGGGCTTCATTGGTCCCTGAACCCAGTAACGGAACCGCATTACGTGTTGACGCGCCTTGCCTACCGGATTCACCTGACGTTTGAGCGGCATTTTCCCGAACAGCGGCTGTTTCTGAAATCCGATACAGAAACCCGTTTCATCCGCCTGCGTCCGGCGACACAGGCCATTGCGGTGGTGGTCGGGGGTCTTGCCCTTGGCTGGACCATTCTGGCGACCGCGATCTTGTTGTTTGACTCGATTTCCGCCGGATCCTCACGCGAACAGGTGCTGCGCCAGCAGGCGCTTTACGAAGAGCGGATGAACGCGCTGTCCATCGACCGCGACCTGCGCGCCGAAGAAGCGGCATCGGCGCAGGAACGCTTCAACCTCGCCTTGGAACAGGTCGCGGCCATGCAGGCGCGGCTTCTGGCCTCCGAAGACCGTCGGCGCGAGTTGGAAACCGGGATCGACGTGATCCAGAATACGCTGCGCCGTACCATCATCGAACGCGACGAGGCGCGCGCAGCGCTGGAAACCGCCCAGCTGGCCGCCGCACCCGGCGGTGCCAAAAGTGAAGCGGGACGCGTGGAGGACACGAAGGAAACGCTTGAATTCCTTGCCGAAAGCCTTGACGGAACCGCGCGCGAACGCGACCGGATCCAGGGTATGGTTGACAAGGCCAATGAACAGGTCGCCAAGATTTCCGAGGAAAAACGCGAAATGGCCCTGCGCAACGAGGCTATCTTCACCCGGCTGGAAGAAGCGCTGACCGTCTCGGTCGAACCCTTGGAAAAGATGTTCAACGCCGCCGGGATGGACCCCGACGATCTGCTGGAAACCGTGCGCAAGGGTTATGACGGTAAGGGCGGTCCGCTGGCTCCGTTGGCGCTGTCGACCAAAGGCGTGCCTTCGGTCGAAGAGGTGCGAGCCAATGCGATTCTGGCCGGGCTTGACCGGATGAACCTGTACCGTCTGGCCGCCTTCAAGGCGCCTTTCGACAACCCGGTGAAAAGCCCCTATCGCTTTACCTCGGGCTTTGGCGCGCGGCAGGACCCCAAAGGCTGGGGCACCCGGATGCACGCGGGCACCGATTTCGCCGCAGCCTATGGCACGCCGATCTATGCCACCGCCGATGGCGTGGTCACCCATGCCGGCTGGTCCTCGGGCTATGGCCGCCTGATCAAGATCCAGCACGCCTTTGGCATCGAAACCCGCTATGCCCATCTTGCGCAAATGCGCGTGTCCGTCGGACAAAAAGTGTCGCGCGGCGATCGGATCGGTGATATGGGCAACTCAGGCCGTTCGACCGGCACTCATCTTCACTACGAAGTCAGGATCGGCGGTAATGCCGTCAACCCCATGACATTCATAAAGGCAGCGACCCATGTTTTCTAAAAGCCGCATCAACGAACCCGGCCCCGCAAAAGCGGGCGAAACCGACAAGCCCAAAGCCCCGGAGACCTCTGTGACCAAACCCTCGATGGACTTCACCCCGACGGCCCCCAAGGGCAAGGTTGCGGCTTCTGTACTTTCGTCCGATTTGACCGTGGTGGGCAATCTGCGCACCACCGGCGATATTCAGGTCGAAGGCACGGTCGAGGGCGATATCCGCGCCCATCTGCTGACCGTGGGCGAAACCGCGACCATTCGCGGCGAGATCGTCGCCGATGACATCGTGGTCAATGGCCGCGTGATCGGCCGCGTGCGTGGACTGAAGGTGCGCCTGACCTCGACCGCCAAGGTTGAAGGCGACATCATCCACAAGACCATTGCGATTGAATCGGGCGCCCATTTCGAAGGCTCGGTTCAGCGTCAGGATGACCCGCTGGCCACCGGCCGCGCCCCGATCCCCCAGCAGCCCCGCATGCCCGCCGCCCCGGCGGCCGAAGGGGCCGACGACGCGCAGTCCTGAACAGACGGACGCGACAGGCTTTACAAAGGGCGCCCAGCCACGGCTGCGGCGCCCCTCTGTTTTTCTGACGCAGAGAGGCCTTAACCGTCCCAGCCAATGGCCCGGCGGTAAAGATGCCAGGTCGCATGGCCGAATACCGGCAGGACGACAAGAAGCCCTGCAAAGCCCGGCAGCATGGCCAGAAACAGGCTGGCCCCAATCAGCGCCCCCCAGCCCAGCATGACCACCGGGCTTGCCGCCACGACGCCGAATGAGGTCAGCATTGCCGTCACGAAATCCACCTCGCGGTCCAGAAGCATGGGCAGGCTGACCACTGTCAGCGCAAACAGGAGCGTGGCAAAGACCGCCCCCACCACAGTGCCCACCGCCAGCATCGCAAGCCCCGGCGGGCTGAGAAAAACGTCAAGCGAGGTGGTGATGTTGGTCAGCGTGGCCTTGCCCAGAAAAAGCGCAAAGATCATGTGGGCCAGAAAGTTCCAGAACAGGAAGAACACCACGATCACCGCCGCCATCGACGGGATCTGGCGGTCCTTCTGGCGGAAGATGACGCCAAGGATCTCGCCCCAGACCAGCGCCCCCCCCTGCTCGCGCCGTCGAGACACCTCATAAAGCCCGCAAGCGATGAAGGGGCCCAGAATAGGAAAGCCTGCCCCTGCAGGCAGCGTCCACCACAGCTGACCCTTGGCGGTGATCGACCACAGGATCAGCCAACCGCCAAGGACAAAGACAGCAGCGAAAAACAACCCGTAAAGCGGCGCACTGCGGAAGTCTTGCCAGCCCGCCCCAAGGGCATGGCGCAGGTCTGACAGGTCCACCTGCAAGATCTCGGGGCGATCGGGGATCGTCGCGGTCATTCCAGTCTCTCCCGTTTTCGGCAAAGCCTATGCGGGAGATGTGGATTAGCAAAAGATGTATTTTCGCCAAAGGAATACGCAGTCTCGTCGGGCGCCTTCGGCTTCTCCTCGAGACGGAACCCGAGGAGCGGCGACGCCGACGACGAGGGCGGCGTCAGTCTTCGGAATTCGCCTCAGCGCGGTTCATCCCCGCCACACCAAGCGCCAGCGTGGCGGCCATGAACCGGTCAAGGTCCCCGTCCAACACCCCTTGGGTGTCGCTGGTTTCCACACCTGTCCGCAGGTCCTTCACCATCTGATAGGGCTGCAACACATAAGAGCGGATCTGGTTGCCCCAGCCCGCATCGCCCTTGTTTTCATGCGCCTCGTTGATCGCCGCCGTGCGCTTGTCGAGTTCCAACTGATAAAGCCGCGACTTCAGCGCCTGCATGGCGATGTCGCGGTTCTGGTGCTGCGACTTCAAGCTGGAGGTCACCACGATACCGGTCGGAAAGTGCGTGATCCGCACGGCCGAGTCGGTCTTGTTGACGTGCTGGCCACCGGCACCGGACGAACGATAGGTGTCGATACGGATGTCCTTGTCCTGAACCTCGATTTCGATGTTTTCATCAACCACCGGATAGACCCAGACCGAGGAGAACGACGTGTGCCGCCGCGCTGCCGAATCGTAGGGCGAGATGCGCACCAGACGGTGAACGCCCGATTCCGATTTCAGCCAGCCATAGGCATTCTTGCCCGAAATCTTGTAGGAAACAGACCGGATGCCCGCCTCTTCCCCGGCGGTTTCCGATTGCATTTCAACCGTATAGCCCTTCTTTTCGGCCCAGCGGACATACATCCGCGCCAGCATCGAAGCCCAGTCACAGCTTTCGGTGCCGCCAGCACCTGCGTTGATTTCCAGGAACGTGTCATTGCCATCGGCCTCACCGTCGAGCAGCGCCTCCAGCTCGCGCTGCGCGGCATCGGCCACCAGCGCCTTGAGCGCGGCTTCGGCCTCGGCCACCACCTCGGCGTCGCCCTCCGCTTCGCCCAGTTCGATCAACTCGACATTGTCGCGCAGGCCCCCGTCGATCAGCTTGTAAGCCGCGATGGCATCCATCAGCGCCTGACGCTCTTTCATCAGCTTCTGAGCCTTGGCCGGATCGTTCCACAGATTGGGATCTTCGATCAGCGCGTCGAACTCTTCCAACCGATGCGGAGCGGTTTCCCAATCCAGCCGCTGTGCCAGAAGCTTCAGCGACTTCTCGATCTGATCGACATGGTTCTGGGTTTCGGCGCGCATCGTGTCATCCTTGATCTTCGCGCTGCCTGATAGCCTGCGGCGCAAGGCGGGGCAAGCGGCACGCAGCCCGCCTGCCCGCTTTGACCGTCAGTAAAGCCCGCCCGAACTCAGCGTGCCGAAATCAGCCTTCTTCGGAACCGACTTTTGCTGCCCGTCAGAGGTGGTGACCGTATCGACCAGATCCGCCTCGGTTTCACCGGCGGCAAAGAGCGGCAGGTTCGAACCCATGGCAAAGCCACCGTCAACAAGCGCTTCAAGCCCGAACACCACTTCTTCCCCCTCGCGGAAATACTCGGAAATCACGTTGGGGCCGGTTGCATCGGCAGGCAGTTTAGCCCCGGTGAACCGGTCGATCTTCTGGAAATACCCCCCCGGCGGCACGGCAAATTCGGTGCCGCCATAGGTCTTGACCGCCTCTTTCATGAATTCCTGAAAGATCGGAACACAAAGCGTGCCGCCATAGGCCCCCTCGCCCAAAGAGCGCGGCTGGTCAAAGCCCATGTAGCAGCCCGCCACCACTTCGGAACTATAGCCGATAAACCAGACATCCTTGGCATCATTGGTGGTGCCGGTCTTGCCCGCCACCGGAACCGGCAGCTTTACCCCGGTGCCCGATCCGCGGATCACCACGCCCTCCATCATCGAGGTGAGCTGGTAGGCGGTGATGGCATCCATTACACGCTCACGGTCGGACTTGATGGTCACCCCCTGGCCTTTGGGCAGGTTCGGCAAGGTGCAATCGAGACACTGGCGCTGATCGTGGCGATAGATCGTCTTGCCAAAGCGGTCCTGCACGCGGTCCACCAGTGTCGGCTCTACCCGCTCGCCGCCGTTGGCGAACATGGCATAGGCCGCCACCATCTTGAACAGGGTCGATTCCTGTGCGCCAAGCGCATTGGCCAAGAACGGGTTCATATTGGTATAGACACCGAATTTCTCGGCATAGCTCGCCACCAGATCCATACCGATCTCTTGGCCGATCCGGATCGTCATCAGGTTCCGGCTTTGCTCGATCCCGGTGCGCAGGGGGGTGGGGCCATAGAACTTGTTCGAGGCGTTCTTCGGCGTCCACAGCCCTTCGGGCGTTTCGATCTCGATCGGCGCGTCGACGACGATGGTGGCGGGGGTAAAGCCCGAATCAAGCGCTGCGGCATAGACAAAGGGCTTGAAGCTTGACCCCGGCTGCCGCGTCGCCTGCGTCGCCCGGTTGAACACCGAGGCCTGATAGCTGAAGCCACCCTGCATGGCGATGACGCGGCCGGTCTCGACGTCCATCGCCATCAACCCGCCCTGCACCTCGGGCACCTGCCGCAAGGACCAGCGCTGGAAACTGCCGTCCTCATCACTGGTGACAGCGCGCACCATGACCACGTCCCCGACCGAGACGAGATCCCCGGGCACGCGGGCTTTCTTGCCCAGCTTGCCATCCTCCAGCCGCTTGCGTGCCCAGGTGACATCTTCGGCCGGGATGATGGGCTCATGGCCGCCGAGATCGCCCTCCATGCCAAAGCGGGCAAAATCCTCGCCCAGCTCAAGAATGACCGCGGCATGCCAGCCTTCGACATCGCGGGGCAATTCGGCCACATCGGCCAAGGCCGCGCGCCAGTCCGCCTCGGACCCCAGTTTCTCGATGGCAATCGTCTTGCCCGTGCCGCGCCACACCCCTTGACCCCGGTCGTATTTCTCAAGGCCCCGGCGCAAGGCCCGCGCCGCGACCGCCTGCAACTCGGGTTCGACAGTGGCGCGGATCGACAGACCGCCGCCAAAGAATTCCTGCTCGCCAAAGGTGCCCGACAGCTGACGCCGGATCTCGTCGGTGAAATAGCTGCGCGGCGGCAGCGCTTCGCGGAAGGCCGGATAATCGCCGTTCTGCACCGATTTCAGCGGCTGTTCGCGCTCGCTGAGATAGGCCGCCTCGGTGATATATCCGTTCTGCCACATCTCGCGCAGCACATAGTTGCGCCGTTCCAGAAGCCGGTCCTTGCCGCGCACCGGATGAAATTCGCCCGGCGCCTTGGGCAAGGCGGCCAGCATCGCCGCCTCATGCGGCGCCAACGCGCTTAGGGGCTTGTTGAAATAGGTCTGGGCCGCCGCCGCCACGCCATAGCTGTTCTGGCCCAGGAAAATCTCATTGAGATACAGCTCAAGGATCTTGTCCTTCGACAGGGTTTCTTCCAGCCGGGTGGCCAGGATGATTTCCTTGATCTTGCGTTCCACACTGCGCGAGCCATCCAGCAGGAAGTTCTTCATCACCTGCTGGGTGATCGTCGATGCCCCGCGCAGATTTGCGCCCCGGCTGACCACCGCATCGCGGAAGGCCGAGATCATGCCCGTCACGTCATAGCCCTTGTGGGTGTAGAAATGCTTGTCCTCAGCCGAAACAAAGGCCTGTTTCACCAGCTCGGGAATATCCTCGGACGGCACGAACAACCGCCGCTCTTGGGCGAATTCGTCAATGATCTTGCCTTCGCCCGAATAGATCCGGCTGATCGTCGGCGGGGTATACTGGGCAAGGCTTTCGTGGCTCGGCAGGTCAGAGGAATAGATATAGAAAATGCCGCCGATCGACAGGGCCCCGAAGAGAAGCCCCATGGTCAGCATGGTAAACAAAGCCCCGAAGAACGAGCCGATGAACCTGATCACGCCGGCAATCCCCACCGCAACGACATTAGCCAATTTCGCCCTCTATAGGCGCGGCGCGGCCAAAGGTCAAAACACGATCCGGGGTAAGGACCAGCCATCCGCAGTCAATCGCCGACGGCCGGCAGGCGGCGGATCGCGGCCTCGGCTTCGGCCCATGTGACAATCCCCTGGCGCAGCGCCTCGGCCATGCTGGCACGCCAGGCTGGGTCTTGCAGGCGGGCCAGATCGGCCGCCGAGGACATGAAGCCAAGTTCGATCAGCAAGGAAGGAATGTCGGGTGATTTCAACACCGAAAACCCGGCCTTCTGATGCGGCCTGCGGTGCATCTTCAGACCCGCCCCCGAAATCGCGGTCTGAAGCGCCTCGGCCAGCCGTTCAATCTTTGGGCCGGTCTCGGCGCGCGCCATATCCATGAGAACCGTCGCCACCATGTCATCCTGCGCTGTCAGATCCACCCCGGCCAGAAGATCATCGCGCTCATGGCGTTCGGCCAATGCGGCCGAGGCGGCATCGCTTGCTTCATCGGAAAGCGAATACAGCGTCACGCCCACCGCCTCGCCCTCGCTTAGCGCGTCGGCATGAAGCGACAGGAACAGATCGGCCTCGGCCGCCCGCGCGATGGAAATTCGCGTCTCCAAAGGCACGAAATGGTCACTGTCGCGGGTCATGACCACCTGAAACCGGCCGTCGCGCAGCAAAAGCTCCTTGAACTCACGGGCAAATTGCAAAACCAGATCGGCTTCTGTCACCCCATCGCGCTCGGCCCCCGGATCAATGCCGCCATGGCCCGGATCCAACACAACGATCCAGCGGCCCGGGATGCGTTCGGGGGGCTTGGCCAGATCGGTGACAGTCGGCATCCCCCAACCCGGCAATTCAGGCTGGGCTGCCGCCGCCGCAAAAGCCTCGGGCGAGGCGGGATCGAGCCGCAACAGCAACTGCGTGTCATTGGCCGTCGACATCTCGGCCAGCGACAGCGCCATCGGCCCCGAAAGATCCAGCACCAGCCGCGACCAGCCGGGCCGGAACACCCCCGCCCTGAGCCCGGTCACATGGGCCGACCCCTGCAAGACAGTCTCGACCCCGGTCCAGTCCACCTCGCGCACATCCAAAACCATGCGCGGCGGATCGGCCCGAAACCGCACCCGCCACGGCACCGGCTGCGACAGGGAAAAGCGCACCTCAACCCCCTGACCGGCGTCGCGGATGAAGGACTGCGCAGGTTCAAGCCGTGCCAGCGCCGACAGGTCTTGCGCCCGCGCCGCAAAGGGCAGGCACAAGACCACCATCAAAACCGCCACCAGCCATTTCATCTTGGCATAAATACCCAAAAACCGACCTTTCGGCAAATCACCGCCCTGTCATGAACTGACGCAACCGCTCCAGCCCTTCGGCAATGTCGGCCGTGGCGCGCGCATAGGAAAACCGCAAGGTCTGTGCCCCCCGCACCGGATCAAAGTCCAGCCCCGGCGTCACCGCAACCCCTGCCCCATGCAGGATCTCGCGCGCAAGCTGCAAGCTGTTGTCGGTCAGGCCCGACACATCGGCATAGATATAGAACGCCCCATCCGGCGGCGCGATACGGGTGAACCCGGCCTTGGGCAGCCCATCCAGCATCAGGCGGCGGTTTGCGGCATAGACGGCGCGATTGGCCTCCAGCTCGTCGATGCAGTCCAGCGCCGCCAGGGCCGCGACTTGGGACACATGCGGCGGGCAGATGAACATGTTCTGCGCCAGCCGCTCAACCGTGCGAATATGATCCTCGGGCACCACCATCCAGCCCAGCCGCCAGCCGGTCATGCTGAAATACTTGGAAAAACTGTTGATGACATAGGCCTCGTCGCTGATCTCCAGCGCCGATACGGCGCGGTCGCCGTAATGCAGCCCGTGATAGATCTCGTCCGAGACAAACGCGATCCCGCGCGCGGCGCAGTGATCCATCAATGCCCTAAGCGCCCGTTGCGACAGCATGGTTCCCGAAGGATTGCCGGGCGAGGCGACGATCAGCCCCTGCATCTCGACCCCTGCCAGATCTTCCGGCACCGGTTGCAACCGGTTTTCGTCCCGCGTCGGGATGCCGACCGGCGTCAGGCTTAGCGCGCGGAGGATCTGGCGATAGCTTGGATAGCCCGGCTCGCCCAAAGCCACCCGGTCGCCTGCATCAAACAGCGCCGAGAAGGTCAGGAGAAAGGCCGAAGAGGACCCGGCGGTCACGATCACCCGGTCGGGGTTGAGATCAACGCCATACCAGCGCCGGTAAAGCCCCGCGATGCCGCGCCGCAACTCGGGCAGGCCAAGCGCCACGGTATAGCCAAGCGGCTGATCTAGCGCAGCCGCCACCGCCTGCCGCGCGGCCAAGGGCGCAGGCGTGCCGGGCTGGCCCACCTCCATGTGGATGATGTGCCGCCCCGCCGCCTCAAGGCTGCGGGCCTCTTCCATCACATCCATCACAATAAAGGGATCAACCTGCCCGCGTCTTGATCTTTTCATGCCCGGCCCCTTAAGCTTTCGGCCATAGACCCCATGGCGGGCCGCATGGTCAAGCCCGCTCTCTGCACCGACCCGGCTCAACAGATCCGGGCCTGCCCCAGCCGAAGGAATCCTCATGTCCCGCCTTGCCCTTGCCCTCTCTGCCTGCCTTCTGGGCACCACCGCCCTTGCCGGGGGGCTTGGCGAGATGACCGACGCTGAGCGCGAAGCCTTCCGGGCCGAGGTGCGGGCCTATCTGTTGGAGAACCCCGAGGTTCTGGTCGAGGCGATGGATGTCTTGCAGGCGCAAGAAGAACAGGCCGCCGCCAATCGCGACCTTGAGATGCTGGCAGCCAACAAGGACGCGATCTTCAACGATCCCGCCTCTTGGGTGGGCGGCAATCCTGAGGGCGATATCACGCTGGTGGAATTCGTTGATTACCGCTGCGGATATTGCAAGAAAGCCCATGACGAGGTGGCCGAACTCGTGGCATCCGACGGCAACATCCGCTTTGTGCTGAAGGAATTTCCGATCCTTGGCGAAGACTCGCTCAAAGCCTCGCAATTCGCCATTTCTGTGCTGCAGCTTCACGGGCCTGATGCCTACAAGTCGGTGCATGACGCGCTGATCGCCCTGCGCGGCAATCCGGATGAGGCGACCCTGTCGTCGATGGCAGCGGATCTTGGCCTGGATCCCGCCCCGATCCTCGCCCGCATGTCGACGCCCGAGGTGATGACCGTGATCGAGGCCAATCACGCGCTGGCCAGCACGATGGAGATCCAAGGCACACCCACCTTCGTGATCGACAACACGATGGTGCGGGGATATGTGCCGCTTGACGGGATGCGCCAGATCGTTGCCGGGCAGCGCGGCTAAACACTTGGGATATCTTGGTTTTCGGATTAGGCTTTTTTGGCCTGAACCACCTTTTCAGCCAAAGCCTTGGCGATGTTGAAGGCCCCCTTGATGCGGTCGGCCTCCGACTTCATCTCGCCCATCAGCACAATCTTGTTGCCCTGCACCTTGGCGGCTGGCCCCTGCTCACGCAGGAATTCCACAAGACCCGCCGGATTGGCGAACTTGTCATTGTGGAATTGCAGCGTTGCGCCCTTTGGCCCGGCATCGATGCGGCTGATCCCGGCGCGTTTGCACATCGCCTTGATCCGAACGATCAGCATCAACGTGTTGACCTCTTTCGGGATCGGGCCGAACCGGTCGATCAGCTCGGCGGCAAAGCCCTCCAGCTCCACCTTGGTCGCCAAAGACGACAGGCGGCGGTATAGCCCCAGCCGGATGTCGAGATCGGGGATATAGGCATCGGGAATCATCACCGGCACGCCGAGATTGATCTGCGGCGACCAGCCGTCATCGACCTGCGCCAACCCCTGCAACTCGCCCGATTTGATCTTGGCAATCGTCTCTTCCAGCATCTGCTGATAAAGCTCATAGCCGACTTCCTTGATATGGCCTGACTGCTCTTCGCCAAGAAGGTTGCCCGCGCCGCGCAAGTCAAGATCATGCGAGGCGAGGTTGAAGCCCGCGCCAAGGCTGTCCAAGGATGCCAGCAATTTCAGCCGCTTGGAGGCGCCGGGCGTCAAGGGCACGCGCGGCTTTGTGGTCAGGAAGCAATAGGCCCGGGTTTTCGCCCGGCCCACACGCCCCCGAATTTGGTACAACTGTCCAAGCCCGAACATATCGGCGCGATGGACGATCATGGTATTGGCGGTCGGGATATCCAAACCCGATTCCACGATCGTTGTGGCCAAGAGCACGTCATACTTGCCGTCATAGAACTGGTTCATCCGGTCATCGAGATCACCCGCCGCCAATTGCCCATGGGCGGTGATGAAACTGACCTCGGGCACGTTGGTTTTCAGCCAATCTTCAATCTCCGGCAGGTCGGAAATCCGCGGCACCACCCAGAAACTTTGCCCGCCCCGGTAATGTTCACGCAAGAGCGCCTCGCGCAGGGTCACGCTGTCAAATTCGGACACATAGGTGCGGATCGCCAAGCGGTCGACCGGCGGCGTGGCGATGATCGACAGATCGCGCACCCCGGTCAGCGACAGTTGCAACGTGCGCGGAATGGGCGTCGCGGTCAGCGTCAGCACATGGATATCCGACCGCAACTCTTTCAGGCGTTCCTTGTGCGTCACGCCGAAATGCTGTTCTTCGTCGATCACCAGAAGGCCAAGGTTCTTGAACTTCACCCCCTTGGCCAAAAGCGCATGGGTGCCAACGACGATATCCACCGTCCCCGCCCCCATCATCTCGCGCGTCAGGTTTGCTTCTTTGGCGGAAACAAACCGGCTGAGCGGGCGTACGGAAATCGGGAAACCACGGAAGCGTTCGGCAAAGCTGCGGTAATGCTGGCGGGCCAAAAGCGTCGTCGGGCAAATCACCGCCACCTGCATGCCAGACAGGGCCGACACAAAGGCCGCGCGCATCGCGACCTCGGTCTTGCCAAAACCCACATCGCCGACGATCAGCCGGTCCATCGGGCTGCCCTTTTCCAGGTCGGCCACCACATCGGCAATCGCTGTCAACTGGTCGTCAGTTTCCTGATAGGGGAAGCGGGCGGCAAAGGCTTCCCACATCGAATGGGGGGCTTCCAGAATGGGGGCGTGGCGAAGCGCCCGTTCCGCCGCAATCCGCATCAGGCGGTCGGCGATTTCCTTGATGCGTTCCTTGAGCTTGGCTTTCTTGGCCTGCCAAGCCCCGCCGCCAAGCCGGTCAAGAAGCCCTTCTTCATGGCCATAGCGCGAGAGAAGTTCAATGTTTTCAACGGGAAGGTAAAGTTTCGCCCCTTCGGCATATTCCAGCGACACGCAAGCATGGGGCGCGCCCAAGGCGGTGATGGTTTCCAGCCCCAGATATCGGCCAACCCCATGTTCAACATGCACGACCAGATCGCCTGGCG
>JACCDH010420475.1_pt1 | contig 12576 bp, 8 predicted proteins | sample 7442481 | NCBI WGS metagenome assembly JACCDH01 (sample SAMN15323433, study PRJNA562643) | freshwater metagenome | isolation source: river surface water | place: USA:Blue River Watershed | collected 2017-08-15
CCGGAGCGGGGGAGTTTGAACAGGCGTGCGCGCTCGGGGTAGGTGAGTGCGGCATCCGGCGTGGGGTCCACAAAAATATGTTTGTGGTTGAAGGCCGCGACGAGGCGCATGTTGGTGTTGAGCAGTGCGCCGTTGCCGAACACGTCGCCCGACATGTCGCCGATGCCTACGGCGGTGAATTCATGCGCCGGATTGCGGATGAGGTTGCCGACGGCGTAGTAGTCTTTTACCACGGGGCCAATGTCGCGCCCCATTTCGCGGAAGTGACGCTCGACCGAGACCCAGCCACCGCGGGCGGTGATGCCCATGACTTTGTGGTCGTAGCCCACGGAGCCGCCGGAGGCGAAGGCGTCGCCCAGCCAAAAGCCATATTCGGCGCTGACGGAGTTGGCGATATCCGAGAAGGTGGCGGTGCCTTTATCTGCCGCGACCACGAGGTATGGATCGTCGTTATCGTACCGCACCACGTCGCGCGGGGGCGTTACTTTTGAGCCAGAGATGTTATCCGTCAGGTCTAATAATCCGCGCAGGAAGGTTTTGTAGCACTCCACGCCTTCGGCCATGAAGGCATCGCGCTCGGCAGGGGGTTGACGCAGGATGAACCCGCCCTTGGAGCCCACGGGCACGATGACGGAGTTTTTCACCATCTGGGTTTTCATGAGCCCCAGTACTTCGGTGCGGAAATCTTCCGGACGGTCGGACCAACGCAGGCCGCCGCGCGCGACCGTGCCGCCACGCAGATGTATGCCTTCCATGCGGCGCGAGGTGACAAAAATTTCCACGAACGGCACGGGCAGTTTCATTTCCGGCACGCGGTTCGATTGAATTTTCATCGAGAGGTATGGCTTCGGTGCGCCGTTTACATGCTGGTAGAAATTGGTGCGCAGCGTGGCCATGATGACGGCGTAGATCTGGCGCAGGATGCGGTCTTCCGCGAGGTTGGTGATGGATTCGAGCGCGGCGACGATGGCGGCTTGGTGCGCCGCAATTTTTGCTTCGCGGCCTTTGACGGCGGGGTCGAAGCGGGCGGTGAACAGTGCCACCAGCAGGCGCGCGACGGATGCGTGCGCATTCAGTGCGCCGGCGATGAAGTTTTGGCTATACGGGAAATCGAGCTGTTGCAGGTAACGGCTATAGGCGCGGATGATTTCCACTTCGCGGGCGGTGAGGCCAGCGGAGAAAACGAGCGCGTTGAGGTTGTCGTCGTCCGTCTCTCCGCGCCAGATGCGGGCGATGGCGTCTTCGATGCGGGCTTTATGCTCGGCGAGTGAGAGGCCATCTGCCGCGGCCACGCGCAGGGTGAAGTTGCGCAGCAGCACGGGCTGAAGCGGTGCCAGTGGGGTGATGATGTAGGGCGTGGCGTCGATCACGGTGGCGCCCATATGCTCCAGACTTGGGATGGTGGTCGAGAGTTCTGCGTTCACATTTTTGGTGAAGCAGTTGAGGTTGAGGTGGTTCGCAGGCGCATTGGGCGTGCGGAATAGCGAGAGGGCGAGGCCATCGCCTTCCAAGCAATTGATGACGTGGCGCACGTCGTAAGCCGCCGCTTCGGCGCTGGTGCTGTTGATGTAGGCGGGGGGAAATGCATCCGCAAAATTTTGCGCGAGTGGGGTGCCGGAATCGTCGCCAAAGGCGTGGACGACAGCTTCGCGCAGCGCATCCGCCCAGACATTGGCGCGGGCGGCGATTTGTTTTTCGAGCGCGGCTTCATCCACCGCGGGTACATGGCCACGGGTGGTTTCGATCAGCACATGCAAACGGGCGAGTGGGGAATCGGTCAGCTGGGTGTAGAAGGCGGTGGAGCGGCCAGCGAAGGCGCGTTCCAGCATGCGCACAATGCCGTCGCGCAGGTCGGTGTTGAAGCGTTCACGCGGGAGATAGACCATGGCGCTGACGAAACGCTCGAACCGGTCGGGGCGCAGGAAGAGTTTTACGCGCGGTTTGGCCTCGAGCGAGACGACGCCCATCGCGGTTTCAAACAGGCGATCTTCGTCGATTTGAAAGAGCTCGTCGCGCGGGAAAAATTCTAGCACGGTTTTGAGCGCTTTGCCCAAATGGCCCGAAGGGCTGAAGCCCGCACGCTCCATAATGGCGGAGGTTTTGCGGCGCAGGAACGGAATATTCTGCGTTTCGCGGTAATAGACGGTGGAGGTGAAGAGGCCGAGAATGCGCACTTCGCCTAGGAATTTACCCGCAGCATCGACGCGGCGGATGACCACGAGGTCCATGTGCGCGTGGCGGTGCACCAGCGAGAAGGAGGAGGCTTTGAACACGTTCACCAAATTCTGCGCGATGGGGGCGGCGCTGTCTTCGATGTTGTTGTCCTGCTCGGCAGGCAGGCGGTAGATGCCCAGTGCGGAGCTGCTATCCAGCGCGAGTTTTTTGCCTGCGGGTTTGAAATCTGCCATGCCCAAAAACACGAAATGGTTGCTAGCGAGCCAGAGAATCAGGTCGCGGGTTTCGCTGACTTCTGCCTTGTCGATACCGGCAATGCGATGGGTGAAATGTTCGGCGAGGGCGTGGGTGCGGTCGCGCATTTTTTCCCAGTCGGTCACGCCGGCTTTCACGTGGGCGAGGACATGCAGGATTTTTTCGGTGAGCTGCGCGGTGGTGATGCCGCTGGGCAGGGGGGCGAGCTCGGCGTAAATCAGGGATTCGGCGCGGGTGGTTTTGCCCGTGCGGACGAGGGCGCCTTTACTGTCGCGCGTGGTGTGCAAAATGGGGTGTAGGATGAGGTGGATGGTGAGGCCAAGCGAGGTGAACAGGCCGGACAAAGAATCCACCAAGAAGGGCATGTCGTCGTTCAGCGCGATGATTTGGGTGCGGGAAATGCTGCGGCCTGCTTCGCTGCGTTTGGTGGTGGCGACGCTGATTTTGGGGCCGGACTTGGCGCGCACAGCATAGAATTTTTCGCAGGTTTGCGCGATTTCCGCCGCGTGCGCGGGGTGGATGCTGTCGAGATGGTGGGCGGTGCCGTGACCGAAGAATGTTTGGAAGAATGCCGTTGGCTTTTTGCCCGAGGATTTGGGTGCAGCGGCGGCAATAGCGGCGAGCTGTTTTTTATGTTTGGAAGTATAGGAAGCGGTCATTGTGAAATCCTGCGTGTGGATGCATGAACTACCCGTCCTTATGCCCCGTTCGTGCAAAAGTGGAAGCAAAAAAGGTTGTGCATTGCGGAATAAGCACAAAGGAAGAGCAAACCGTTGTTTGGCCGCCGTGTTACCTGTATAATGTTTGTATGATGCGCCTTGGTGCGCTATGGGAGCGGGATGAAAACGACCCCCTTTTCTGCCACGCAGCGCGGCTTTACCCTTGTGGAGCTGGCGATTGTGCTGGTGATTATTGGTCTCATTGTTGGCGGGGTGCTGGTGGGGCAGGACCTCATTAAGGCGGCGCAGATTCGCTCGGTGGTGACGGATTTGGAGCGGTTTAATGCGGCGACGCTGACCTTTCGTGGCAAATATGGCGGGCTGCCTGGGGATTTGCTGAATACTAAAGCGACTCAGTTTGGATTTAACGTGGCAAATAACGATGCGGCGCGCAATGGCAGCGCGGGGCATGGCGATGGCGATGGTGCCATAAGAGGGTGCTTTGGAACGGGGTTGGACGGCGATTTGGGCTGCGAGGCTTCGCTGTTTTGGATCGATCTTTCACGGGCGGGGCTGATTGGATTCTCGGGTACGCTAACCTCGACCAATGCCGTGGGCGTTCCCACGGGGGCGGTAACGGACTATACGAATGCGCAGCTTGGCAGCGGTATTCTGCCCAAGACAAAGCTGCGCGATTCCTTGCTATTTGCGGTATTCAATCATTTCGCGTTTGATGGCCATAACTATTTTGGCGTGGGTGAATTTTATTATGTTAGTCAATTGTATGCGACATTTCCAAATGCAGGGCTTACGCCGCTGGAGGCAATAAGCATGGACCAGAAACTGGATGATGGGGAACCGACGACGGGGACCGTTTTTGCCTATGGGTTTCTGGGCGTGGTGGACTCGCCCTTTACGGGTACGGGCTGTATCAACGCGGATAATCACTATAATGTTGGCACGGATGTGGTGGCTACGGTGCCTTCCTGTGCCCTTGCTATCAAGCCGGCGTTTTAGGGTGCACACACAACTAGGGGATAGCATGAGAGTTTCGGATAAAAATTCAGGATTTACCCTTGTGGAGCTGGCGATTGTGCTGGTGATTATTGGCCTGATTGTGGGCGGGGTGCTGGTGGGGCAGGACCTCATTAAAGCGGCGCAGATTCGCTCGGTGGTGACGGATATTGAGCGTTACAACGCGGCGGCGAATACGTTTCAGGGGAAATATGCGGGGCTGCCTGGGGATTTGAAGAATACGCAGGCGGTGAAATTTGGATTTAATACCGCCGCGAACGATGCGGCGCGTAATGGCACAGTGGGGCATGGGGATGGCAATGGCGTTCTTCAGCCATGCGATTTGGCGTTTCCTGAACAGTTGGGATGTGAAAACCTGTTGTTCTGGGTGGATCTTTCTGCCGCGCGGATGATTCCGTTCAGCGCGACGTTAACCTCGGTGACGGGGGTGGCGCAGCCAGACATGGGTGCTGCTCAGTTGGCTAACGGCATTTTGCCTAAAACGAAGCTGCGCGACACATCATTGGTGGCGGCGTTTAGTATGGACGGGCGCAATTTCTTCGGGGTGGGGGAATGGACGATAGCGGACGGGGATGGTGAAGTGGTGGTGGCGGGGCTGGAAGCGCGCGGGCTGACACCGCTTGAGGCGCGTGGAATTGACAGTAAATTGGATGATGGCAATCCGCTAACGGGGACGATTATTTCGATTGAGCGGGTGTATACGCGCCCTGATGTGGTGGGCAGTCATACGGGGTGTATGAGCTTCAATAACGATGGCGAATATTTTACCACTACGGATTTTGCGGCCGACCGTGACAGCTGTTCGCTCTCGATTCGCGCGGCGTTTTAGTTAGTGGCTGATGCGTAGGTTGGCGAGGGAATCGCCGATGGTACGGAAGGCGGTTTGGAGTTCGGCCTCGGTCGGGCTATCGAAGAAATAATCCGGCGTGGTGGCACAGTTGCGCAGCAGGTTCATGATGGTGGTGTTGGTCTCCTGAAACAGGACGGTGTAGACCAGCACATTCTGCGCTTTCAGCGCGGTGCAGACGGTGCTGAGCCGTGTGTTGAGGGCGGTGACGGCGGCGCCGCTGCTGGTGGTGCCGAGATTGCCTTCCCCCAAATAGCCATAGGCCGAACGGTTGTTGCTGCTCATGGTGTTGGTTCCGTCTGTCATGATGATGATGGCTTTTTGCATGAGCGGGGTATTGTAATCGAGCGGCAGGCTGTTGGCGTTCATGGTGCCGCCCCACAGGTTCCGCCAGCGCGGACTGAGCATGCGCCAGCCCCAGACCGCACCGAAATTCACGTGGGTGTTGCCGGCCGCGGAGAGGGTGTTGATGGCGGTGTCGATGGTGGCACGCACATTGGTCATGCCGAGCACGGGCGCGGGGCAATAGGCGTTGGGCCCGCGTTGCGAGGTGCCCGTAGTATCGATGCTGTAGCCACCACTGACGATCCAGTTATTGTTGGTGTTGTGATCCGGCCAATAATAGGCGCGCAGGGCTTGTACGCTGGGTGGGTCGTCGGTGGTGTCGCGGCCGGTGGCGTAGCGCGCATCCACGCAGCCGCCCCAGCTGGTGGGGCCCCAGTTGAAGCTGGTGCCATCCAGCCAGCTGCTGCGGCTAGTGCCGATATTCACGGTTTGCGAGAAAGGCACCATGCCCACCCACAGGTTAGGCGAGGTGGCGCTGGTGCCGAACAGGATGCCGACGAGGTCATGTGCGGCGTCCTTCAGGGCGGTGATTTTGCTGCCCGCCATGGAGCCGGTCGTATCGAGCACCATCACTAGCTCGATCCCTTTGTTGCTGCGGGTGACTTCGGCGGTGGCGCTGATATTCACGGTTTGGTGGCCGAAGATTTTCATGAAGGTGGTGGGCACGGTGGCGTTCGCGGTGAGGGTGATGACCTGATTGTTGCTGCTGATGCTGCTGGTGACGGTGCCTAGCGTGGCGCCCTGATTGCCCTGAACAAAATTGAGCTGGATGTATTTGGTGGCGAGCGCGTTGATGTCGGTGGTGCTGATGGAGGCGCCGGCGGCGAGGCCTGCGGCATCCACCGCGCTTTGCAGCTTGGATTCCACCATCTGGCTGCGGCCAACATCCACCGCCAACCCCACCGAGCCGATGACGGCGAGCGAGGCGAGCGCGATCATGGTGAAGACACTGCCGCGGGTGTCGTGCGCGAAGCGGGTGCATAGGCGGTGCAGGGTCATAGGGCCTCTCTTTGCGCGGGCGTGCGCAGGTTACAGCGGTGCGCTGGTGAGCGCGCCGAAGCGTGGGGTGTAGAATGCACTACGGTAAATGGTGGTGGTGCCGAACCAGACGTTTGGTAGCAGCGGGGAGAAACGATAGAACACTTCGGCGGCGATGACGTTTTCGCGGTCGGTGAAGGTGAAGGCAGTGGGCATGACGGGGGTGGCGCCCACGGCACCAATGGCGCTGGTGGCGGCGAGGGTGCCGCCGCCCTCATAGCGCCAGCGCACGGTGGGGGTGGTGCTCACGCCTGCTTCCTTATAGAGCGAGCTGACGATGATGTGGCCGCTGGCGCCCATGGGGTAAGGGTTCATGATGTCGCTTGAGGCATCCAGCACTTGGTTGAGGGTGGCTTGGGTGATGCTGGCCGATTGCGCGGTGACGTTGGCGACGGAGTGTGCCAGCTTCTCGGTTTTTTGTACGATGAGAATATAGCGTGTTACATCCACCGCGCCGAAAAACAGCATAATCAGCACAGGCAGCGCCAACGCGAATTCGGTGATGGCGATGCCAGATTTTTCGAAGAAAAATCTGGTTAGGATGGCGGCGTTGCCGCAGGGTGCGTTCCGCCCCCGCTCCGCTCCCCCTCGTTCGCTTCGCTCCGGCTCGCCATGGGAGGCTACGCGTGGATAATCCTGTACGCTGTGTGTTGTTGCAATGCGACGGGGTGACACGCGGAGTAGTTTGGGGGTGCGTAGGCGCGATGGCCGCGCCGAGCCGGAGGCCGTAGGCCGAACGAGGGGGAGCGGAGCGGGGGCGACTTCGCCCCCCCGCGCGCAGCGCATGATACGACTAAAACGGTTCATTTTTGGTTACTGCGTGGGTGGTGATGGTGAAGACGCCGCCAGAGCCGATGAAGTTGCTCATGATGGGGGTGACGATGTGCCATGGGTAGGTGGCGGTGTAGACCACGATATCGCCTGCGCCGCCATAACCGGCTTGTCCCATGTCGGCGTCCCACTGCGCGTTGCCGTTGACGTCGGTATAGGGCTCGCCTGCGTCGTGCGCGCCGTTGCTGTTGCTGTCGGTGAAGGGCTCGGGGTCGTTGATGTTGCTAAACTGCGTGTAGAATTTTGAGGTGACGGCAAGGTTGGCGGTGGTGATGAAGGTGCCCGCGCGGGCGTTGATGGAGTTGATGATGGTTTGCTCGCGGCTGATGCCGGAGGTGCTGAAGCCCGTAGCGCCAAGGCGGGCGGACACGGTAGTGGCACTTTCCATCACGTTGTAGGTGAGCATCATCAGCGAGAATTCGATGATGGCCATCAGCATCAGCAACAGCACGGGGGCGATGAGGGCAAATTCAATGGCGGTGACGCCTTCCTGTGCGTGCAAGAAGCGGCGGATGCGGCGATGCAGATGCGTTGATGCCATGGTGAGAGGGACTATACCATGTCTTGCCGAACACGTCAGCATGCAATCGCGCTAAGCTACCGATTTTCTGCCGAATTTTTAGTAAAATGTTTCTAAAATACGCCAGATGATTTGCTGGTAAATTTTCAAAAATCGGATAGAGTGGCCTCGAGATAGCATTCACCACTACGCCTTACGACCTTACCTCGTTTACCTTGTGTCATTCCCGCGGAGGCGGGAATCTCTGCGGCAGCATTCTCGTTGTTGGTAGAGGGATTCCCGCCTTCGCGGGAATGACGCGTCTAACCAATGGAGAAGTTTATGCGCCCTCGTTTCCTGCTTGTTGCGGTGTTGTTGCTTTCGGCATGCGACCTTGGGCCGGAGGTGCCCAAAGCGGTGAATGTGGGAACGCTAGCGCCGATGACGGGGCGTGAGAAATCGCTGCTGCTGGCGGCGGAATCGGCGGTGCGGCAGGGCAACATTGAAGCGGCGGAAAAGGATTATTTGAGTGCGGTTAGCGCCTCGAGCGGCCATGTGGAGGCGCATGTGGCGCTGGCGCAGCTTTACACCCGCATCAAGCAGCCCGCCAAATCGCGCGAGATTTTGGAGCGGGCGCTGGAGTTGCAACCAAACAATGCAGGCGCGAATTATTTGATGGGCAAACATGCGGTGGCGGCGGGCGATTATGCGGGCGCGCAGGCGGCGTTTGCACGCGGGCTGCTCTCGGCACCGGAGGATTTGGACATGAATAACGGCCTTGGGATTGCCAACGATATGCAAGGCCAGCACCGCGCGGCGCAAGCCATTTACACCGCGGCGATTGCCAAACATAAGGGGCGGAATCTGTCGGCGATTCGTACCAATTTAGCGATGTCGTATCTGCTGTCGGGTGAGGCGAAGCGCGCGTTGCCGTTGCTGAAAGAGGAGGCGAAGAAGCCGAATGTTTCCTCCGTCATCCGCCATGATTTGGCGCTGGCGTATGGGTTGCTGGGCGACAAGGCCAATGCCCGCGCCGCACTGAAAGGCGAAAGCGACGAGCCCACCCGCGTTGCTACGCTGGCGCGGCTGAAGGAATATCTGGCGGATAAAAGCCCCAGCAAAACACCGCCGCAGCTGACGCCGCAGTAGTTATTTTAGCGCGCGTGCGCGCGGAAGGGGGCTTGCCCCCCTTCGCGCCTTGCGGCGCTGACCCTGCCGCTTCGCGGCTCGCGCCATAAAGCGCTACGCACCGCTAATGCTCTCTGTCATTGCGAGGAGCCCTCACCCTAAATCCGCGTGGCGGATTTAGACCTCTCCCGAGGGAGAGGTTAAGTTGGGCGCTGGCGATTATCGTGCGTAGCCTCCCATGGCGAGCCCGAGCGCAGCGAAGGAGGGGGAGCGGTAGCGGGGGCGGGACGCCCCCTCGCGGCGAAGCCGCCAGCAAATCTATCCCTTGTATTATGTTGCGTTGCGGTCATACTACCTGATGCGGTTGGGGTTTTTTGCGGACTCTTAACGGTTTGTTTATTTTTTGATGTTATTCTGTGTTTTAAGGTGATGCATGTCACGTGATACCAAGAAAACCAAAGGAACCACCATGGCGTCGATTTTTGAAAATGCCGGTCTGTATAGCCTCAAGGAAATGTCGCATGCGGGCTTGGCGCCCACGCGGCTGATGGCGAATGCCGCCAAGCATATGTTCAACAACCCGATGAACCCGCTTTCCTATACGGGTGTGGGGCGCCAGTTGGCGGCGGCGGGGGAGCTGGTGGAGCGCGTGACGCAATCCTATGGCCGCCCGAATTTTAATATCACCCATGTGTCGGTGAACGAAAAGCCGGTGGATGTGTGGGAAGAAGTGGTGCTGGAAAAGGCGTTCTGTAAGCTGCGCCATTTCAAAAAATCCGGCAAGTTCGCGGGCGAGAAGCTGCTGATTGTGGCGCCGATGTCCGGCCACTATGCCACGCTGCTGCGCGGCACGGTGGAAGCGCTGTTGCCGCACCATGATGTCTATATCACCGACTGGGAAAATGGCCGCGATATCGCGCTGTATAAGGGCGAGTTCGACCTGAACGATTATGTCGATTACATCATCGAGTTCCTGCATCTGCTGGGCGAGGGCACCCATACGCTGGCGGTATGCCAACCTTCGGTGCCGCTGATGGCCGCGGTGGCCTTGATGAACGACAACAAAGACCCGTGCGCTCCACGCACCATGACCCTGATGGGCGGCCCCGTGGACACCCGCAAAGCCCCCACCAAAGTGAACCAATTCAGCAAGGAACACTCCATCGAGTGGTTCGAGAGCAACGTGATTTCGCGCGTGCCGCTGAACTATCCCGGTTTCATGCGCCGCGTGTACCCCGGATTTTTGCAGCTGGCGGGCTTTATGAGCATGAATTTCGAGCGCCATAAGGACGCGCATGTGGAGCTGTTCAACCACCTTGTGGTGGGCGACGGCGAGAAGGCGCAGGCGCACCGCGATTTCTATAACGAATACCTCGCAGTGGCGGATTTACCTGCGGAATATTACCTGCAAACGATTGAGGAAGTGTTCCACAAACACTCGCTGCCGGATGGGAAATTCTTCCACCACGACCAGCGCGTGCGCCCTGACGCGATTACCAAAACCGCGATTTTGGCGATCGAGGGCGAGCTGGATGATATCTCAGGCCTCGGCCAAACCAAAGCCGCACTGGAAGTGGCCACCAAGCTGGCGGACGCCAAAAAGAAATACCATATGGCGCCTGGTGTTGGCCATTACGGCATTTTCAACGGCCGCAAATGGCGCGAACAAGTCCGGCCGATTATTACCGGTTGGATCGAGAAGCATAGTTAGGCTTTGCTGGCGCGCCTTGGCGCGCGTGGGGGCGATTAAAGGTCGCCCCCAAACCCCCTCCTTCGCTTCGCTCGGGCTCGGGATGGAACCCTACGCACCGATAATCCCCAGCGTCTAAACATTCTCCGCTTGTCACCACGTCGCATGATGGGGTGACAGGTTGGTGTGTGTTGGGCGTGATGCCCTCACCCTAAATCCGCGAGGCGGATTTAGACCTCTCCCTAGGGAGAGGTTAAGGGAGGCGCTGGGGATTATCGGCGCGTAGCCTCCCATGGCGAGCCGGAGCCGAAGGCGAACGAGGGGGAGCGGTAGCGGGGGCGACCTTTAATCGCCCCCACGCGCGCAGCAGCGCGCTGGTGTAGCCCCTCCTAAAACGCGGTGGGGGCGGGGGAGATGACTTTGAGTTTGCCGCCTTCGACTTTTAGGACGGCGAGGCCGCGTTCCACGGAGCCATCCGCGCGTAGGCGGAAGATGCCGTTGGCGGGGCCGACGAAGCCGCCGGTGCCGGTCATGTTCTCGGGCGTGAAGGCGCGGCCAGAGGTGGCCAAGGTGACGGCCAGTGCCACGGCGTCATACGCCAAGCTGCTGATGCGTGGGGGGCTGTAATCATAGGTGCTGCGAAAGCGTGCGTCGAACTGCTCGGTGGTGGCGGGGGCACTGGAGGCCAGCCACGCTTTATCCAGATTGGTGCGGGCGAGGAGGCTTGCGTCGTCCCACACGCCGGTGCCCATGAATTGCAGGTTCGACGGGGTGACGCCGCGCGCGGACAGGCTGCGCAGAATGGACTCCAGCGGTTGCCCTGTTTCGGCAAGCATTAAGGCGTCGAACGCGGGGGCTTGGCCGATGGGGATGAGCTTGGTGATGGCTTCCTCCAGCCCGACGGCTTGGGCGGCGTAGCTCGCTTCCACGATGACCAGTTTGCCCGTGTCGTTGGCGACCTGCTTGGCGGCGGCGCGCACGGCATCCCCCAGCGGGGTGCGCGGCACCAGCACGCCGATGCGTTGCTTGTTGGTGGACACGGCATAGGCGATGACGCGGCGCGCTTGCTCGTAGGGCGAGAAGCCTAGCATGTAGCTGCCCGCGCCGCCGTCGCGCACACGGGTGTTGGAGAAGCTGAGCACCGGCACCTGCTTGGCGGCGGCGAGTGGGGCAACGGCTTCGGTGGCGTCGGCAAACACGGGCCCGATGATGAGGGACGCGCCTTCTGCTAGCGCTTCTTTGGCGGCGCTGCGGGCGGTGTCGATGGAGTCGCCCGTGTCTTTGGAGATGAGCTCGACGCGGATTTCCTGCTGCTTGGTGGAGAGGCGGGCATATTTATCGAACAGGGATACGGTGGCGGCGTCTTGCAGGGCGCGGCCAAGCTCCGCATTGCGACCTGTGAGGGGCAGCAGCAGGCCGACCTTCACCAGTTTTTTCACGGCAACGGGGGTGGGGCTGGCGCTGTCGGCGGTGATGGTGCCGGGCAGGGCGTATACCGCTGAACCATTGGTGATGGGCGCGCGTTGGGCGTCGGCATATTGCGGGGCGCGCTGCGGCACCTTCGCGCAGGAGGCAAGCACCAGCAGGGCGGTAAGGGTAGCGATGAGAGCCGTCTTCATGATGCCTCGCGTTATGCGTTGTCAGGTGGTTTGGTTATGCGATAGTCTAGTCGGTATCGATTTGTTTCGCGACACCCATTTGATTGGTTCCTATGCCTCCTAGCAAACCCGACAGCAAAAACCAACCCTCGCGCGGGGAATTATTTCTGGTGGCGACGCCGATTGGCAATTTGGCGGATATTACGCTGCGCGCGCTCGAGACGCTGAAATCGGTGGATCGTATTGCCTGCGAGGACACGCGCACGAGTTATGTGCTGCTGAAACATTATGGCATTAAGGCGCCGCTTTCGGCCTATCACTCGCATAACGAGGCGGCGGCGACGGATCTGTTGGTGGCGGATTTGCTGCGCGGCCAGCGCATCGCGCTGATTTCGGATGCGGGCACGCCGCTGCTTTCGGACCCTGGGGCGCGGCTGGTGGCGGCGGCGATTGCGGCAGGCATTCGGGTGACGCCC
>JACCDH010269173.1_pt1 | contig 12575 bp, 14 predicted proteins | sample 7442481 | NCBI WGS metagenome assembly JACCDH01 (sample SAMN15323433, study PRJNA562643) | freshwater metagenome | isolation source: river surface water | place: USA:Blue River Watershed | collected 2017-08-15
AGATGGCATTGTGATGGGGGCAGATGAGGAGACGATTGCCAAAAATGCTCAAGCTGGAGAGACTGGCAACATCATGGATTTGCTGAATGGCAAATCGTTGACGATGCGATCCGCTGATCTGGATGTCCTGCATGAAGATAATGCCGATGAATATTGGTCTCGCCATGAAGAATTTGATTTGGCAGTACAACTCAATTTTGGCCATGAGCCGATCAATGCTTTTTGCCGTGTCTTGGAAAAGTGGGTAAAGCATTTTTTGGGCATCACCATTCGTATTACACCAATGCAGCAAATTACGGATCCCAAATGGTCTTGGCATGTCGGCTTAGATGCCGCCGCTACTGAAATACTCAATAAGCTCTATAAAAAGGAGTTGGTAGAGGCTGATGAATTACAGAAGGTGATTTGCTTATTTCGCTTGGACTTTATTGATGAGGCTGCGGTAGCAAGCGCGCTTATAGGAAAGCCTGTCTATATGGCAATTGCGATGAACGAACAGCAACAGCTCAAGTTAAAACCCCAAAATTTGTTATTTAATCTACCGCTAGCAAAATCTTCTTAAGCGTTTCTTATTGATTTCCTTAAGTATTGCCGCGTGATTTTCTACGCTCTTGAGCCAGCCAGAGAATGGCAAGTCCCGTAATGACTACCGGGGTTAATGAGCCCCAATTGAGAATACTCCAACCCTGAGAGGTGATGAGGGCGCCTGATCCAAATGAGGTGAAAGCCATCGTACCAAAAACAAAAAAGTTAATCGCTGCTTGAGCTTTGTCTCGTTCATTCGGTTGATAGGCCGTCATTGCTAGTGAAGTAGCTCCGGTGAATAAAAAATTCCATCCAACCCCGAGGACAAATAAGGCGATGAAGAATTGATGAAGATCTGTTCCTGTAAGTGCGATGGCAATACAGACAGCATTTAATAAAACACCAATGCCCATGATTTTTAAGACGCCGAAGCGACCGATAAGCGAGCCGGTAAAAAATCCAGGGGCGAACATGCCAATCACATGCCACTCTAGGACTAGAGCGGTATCCGAGAATGGTAATCCGCAGATTTGCATTGCTAGCGGCGTAGCTGCCATTAGGAGATTCATCACGCCATAACCTAATGCCGCGCCAATAATTGCGACCATAAAAGCAGGCTGTTGAAGGATCACTTTTAAGGGGCGTCCATCCGCGAGAGAATGTTTTTTCTTTGATTCAGGGGGGAAGTGAATGAACTGCATTACGAAGATGCCAATCATTCCAGCAATCGACAGCGTGAGATAAGCACCCAAAAAGGCGGTATCAAATAAGTCCCTAGTCCAAGACGCGAGATTGGGTCCAATGACAGCGCCCAAGATGCCGCCAGCAAGTACCCAGGAGACCGCTTTATCACGTTGCTGAAGGTCGGTGAGTTCGGCAGCCGCAAAACGATATAACTGTCCATTGGCGCTGTAATAACCAGCCACAAAGGTTCCCAAAACCAAAAGCCAGAAGTTTTTACTAATCGCTGCATAGGCGCACAAAAGTGCAGACAGCATTGCTACCAGTAGCCCAAGTTGAAATGAGATCTTACGGCCGAAGGAATTCTGGGATTTAGCCACAATCGAAGTTGAGAAAGCGCCCCCGACGACATAGCCCATTACTGGTAGCGTCGCCATCCAACTGACTGGGGCTAAGCTAAGGCCTACTAGACCATTGATGGCGATAAAGGTGACATTATTGGTCAAGAATAGACCTTGGCAAATGATCAACAGCACTAGGTTTTTGTTGAGCAAGGGATGTTGGTTGACCATGGCCTGCAGTTTACGGTGAAATGACGCCCTTTGGTGGCCTTGGTGGATTCCCTTAAATTCCGCTTAATCAGGGATTTTTGGGGGCAAAACCACCATTTTTGCCAAGTCTGATGATTTAAAATGGAGGACTCGCCTCATTGGCAAATGGCGCGCTAAAAGCGGCTTGCAAAATGTGGATTTGAGAGCGACAGGGTAAAAACCTGACTCTGTAATTTTTTCAATATTGAGGAAACATTCATGGCTTCAGAGAAATCAAAGATTATTTATACGCTGACAGATGAGGCGCCACTCTTGGCGACTTGTGCATTTCTGCCTATTATTCGTACTTTTACGGCACCTGCTGGCGTCGAGGTTGTGAAGAGCGACATTTCTGTTGCTGCTCGTATCTTGGCTGAATTTTCTGATTGCCTTACCCCTGAGCAACAAGTTCCCGATAACTTAGGTGCGCTTGGCAAAATGACCTTATTGCCGGATACCAATATTATTAAGTTGCCCAATATCAGTGCCTCCGTCCCTCAATTGCTCGCTGCCATTAAAGAATTGCAAGCAAAGGGTTACAAAGTTCCTAACTTCCCTGAAGATCCAAAAACGGATGAAGAGAAAGCCATTCGTGCCCGTTATTCCAAATGTTTAGGAAGTTCTGTCAACCCTGTGTTGCGTGAGGGCAATTCTGACCGACGTGCTCCTCCTGCTGTAAAGCGTTACGCTCGTAAAAATCCACACTCTATGGGAGAGTGGAGTCAAGCTTCCCGTACTCACGTATCTCACATGCATGGTGGCGACTTCTACTCTAGTGAGAAGTCGATGACGATGACAAAGGCATGTGATGTGAAGATGGACCTGGTCACGAAGAGTGGTAAGACCATTGTTCTCAAGCCTAAAGTCTCTTTGCTAGCCGGCGAAATTATCGACAGCATGTATATGAGCAAGAAGGCACTTTGCGAGTTTTATGAAAAAGAAATCGAAGATGCTTATAAAACTGGCATGATGCTGTCCTTGCACGTGAAGGCAACCATGATGAAGGTTTCCCACCCCATCGTATTTGGTCACGCTGTCAAGATTTTCTATAAGGATGCCTTTCAAAAGCATCAGAAGTTGTTTGATGAGTTGGGCGTAAATCCGAATAACGGAATGAGTAGCTTGTATGAAAAGATCAAGACTCTGCCAGAATCGAAGCGTGAAGAAATCATTCAAGATTTGCACGCCTGCCACGAGCATCGCCCTGCATTGGCGATGGTTGACTCAGCGAAAGGTATCACTAACCTCCATTCGCCAAGTGATGTGATTGTGGATGCTTCAATGCCTGCCATGATTCGCGTTGGCGGCAAGATGTGGGGCGCGGATGGCCGTTTGCATGACACCAAAGCGGTGATCCCGGAAAGTACGTTTGCTCGTATCTATCAAGAAATGATCAATTTCTGTAAGACCCATGGCAACTTTGATCCTAAGACCATGGGTACTGTGCCTAACGTGGGCTTGATGGCTCAACAGGCTGAGGAGTATGGCTCGCATGACAAGACTTTTGAGATACCTGAAGCGGGCGTTGCACGTATTGTGGCTGATGACGGCACGGTATTGTTAGAGCAAAACGTCGAAGAGGGCGATATTTGGCGCATGTGTCAGGTTAAAGATGAGCCGATTCGTGACTGGGTGAAGTTGGCTGTGAATCGTGCGCGCCTTTCTCATACTCCAGCAGTATTCTGGCTAGATGAGTACCGTCCACATGAAGCTGAGTTGATTAAGAAGGTTAAAACCTATCTAAAAGACTACGATCTCGAAGGTCTTGATATCCAGATCATGTCTCAAACCCGGGCAATGCGCTATACCCTAGAGCGCGTAATTCGTGGCAAAGATACTATTTCCGTAACAGGTAACATCTTGCGCGATTACCTCACTGACTTATTCCCGATTATGGAATTAGGCACCAGCGCGAAGATGTTGTCTATCGTGCCTTTGATGGCTGGTGGTGGTCTTTTTGAAACTGGTGCAGGTGGTTCTGCTCCAAAGCACGTGCAACAATTGGTCGAAGAAAACCACTTACGTTGGGATTCACTTGGTGAGTTCTTAGCGTTAGCGGTTTCACTCGAAGATATTGGCGATAAGACTGGTAATCAGAAAGTGAAAATTCTGGCGCGCACCTTGGATGAGGCAACTGGAAAGTTATTGGATAACAATAAGTCTCCATCACCGCGTACCGGTGAGTTGGACAACCGTGGTAGTCAGTTCTATTTAGCCATGTATTGGGCAGAGGCTTTGGCTGCTCAAACTGAAGATAAAGAGTTGCAAGCTTACTTTGCTCCATTAGCAAAAACTTTGACCGAGAATGAGCAAAAGATTGCAGATGAATTGAAGGCAGTTCAAGGTAAGCCAGTGGATATCGGTGGTTACTATGTTGCCGACCCGGAAAAGTGCAAAGCGGTCATGCGTCCAAGCGCTACTTTCAATGCAGCCCTTAAAGCAGCAAGAATTTAGTAGGTAGAAGCGCTAAGTACCTGATTTACAAATTAGGTATAGTATTCATGGGCAAACCTTCGGGTTTGCCTTTTTATTTATTGTGCTTAACGAAATGCCTAAACCAAGAGATCTGATTGAATTGAGTTATCTGAGCGAAGCAGTCTCGGATATGTCTTTTCTTGGTTTGATGCGACTGTTAGAGACTGCGCGTGCGTTTAACCAAAAAAATAGCATTACCGGCATCCTTTTATATGACAACCAGCAGTTTGGACAGATTATTGAAGGTGAGCGCGTTAATGTAATGAAAGCATGGAAGCGTATTCAAGACGACAAGCGTCATCATCGGATTGAACTTCTAGAGATTTGTGAGATTGAGGTACGCAGCTTTCCGGATTGGCTCTTGCGCTTTTATGGTGGCGAGACACTGACGCGGGATTACCCCGCACTTGCTGAAATGGTGGGCGGCATGGATAAACACAGCTTGGCACTCATGAACAAAATGCGCGAGAGCCTGGTTTAACTCAGCTTTAAGTCAGATTCAGCAAGAAATTCTCATCGGTAGCAAAATAGGTCTATTACCTTCCTCGGGGGCGCAATATGCGTTTTGTAGATAAAACTATTCAGTCTAGCGACATCACTCCAAAAGCCATATTTGAGAACCGTAGAAGCATTCTGAAGACTGCTGCAGCGGGTGGCTTTGGTATGGCCTTAGCCCCTTGGTTTTCCAGGCAAGCGCTAGCAGCGACGCCCGATAAATTGGCAGCTACCCTCAATCCAGCATTTGCAGATAAAGAGGGTCTGACCCCATACAAATATGTCACTACCTATAACAACTTTTATGAGTTTGGCACTGATAAAGCAGACCCCGCCGCGTATGCCGACACTTTGCAAACTCGCCCATGGTCAATTTCGATTGAAGGTTTAGTGAAAAAGCCCGTGACTCTTGATATTGACGCGCTGCTAAAGCTTGCTCCTATGGAAGAGCGGATTTATCGGATGCGTTGTGTAGAGGGTTGGTCTATGGTGATTCCTTGGAATGGTTATTCACTCTCCAAGTTAATTAATAAAGTAGAGCCCTTAGGGTCTGCAAAGTTTGTGGAGTTTATTTCTTTGGCTGATCGCAAACAAATGCCAGGAATTAAAAGTAACATCATCGACTGGCCTTATCGTGAAGGTCTACGTATGGATGAGGCAATGAACCCATTAACATTGCTAACCTTTGGTTTGTATGGAGAGGTATTGCCTAAACAAAATGGGGCGCCAGTGCGTATCGTGGTGCCATGGAAGTACGGCTTTAAAAGTGCAAAGTCAATTGTCAAAATTCGCTTTACCGAAGACATGCCCAAGACCAGCTGGAGCCAATTTGATGCTCGAGAGTATGGGTTCTACTCCAATGTGAATCCTCAAGTAGATCATCCACGCTGGAGTCAGGCAACAGAGAGGCGTATTGGTGATCCTAAAGGAATGTTTGCACCCAAGATCAAAACACAAATGTTTAATGGCTATGGTGATCAAGTCGCCAGCATGTATGCGGGTATGGATCTGAAGAAGTACTATTAGTGATGAATAAAATTTACGTAGCATTATTGAGTGCTTGTTTACTAGCATTGAGTTTTTCTGCTAGCAGTCAAACAAACGATGTACCCGTCAAGACTATCCCTTCTTTAGATGTGCAGCGTTATATGGGCACCTGGTACGAGATTGCCAAATATCCCAACTGGTTTCAAAGAAAATGCATGAGCGACACGAAGGCTGTGTATTCAGCCAGAGCGGATGGTACTCTGAAGGTGCTCAATAGTTGCAAATCGGCAGATGGCAATCTTTCGGAGGCAGAAGGAACTGCCCGTCAGATTGGGGCGAAAGACTCCCCCAAGCTCGAGGTTCGCTTTGCGCCTGTCTGGCTCTCTTTTTTACCGCTGGTGTGGGGTGATTATTGGGTGATTGATTTGGACCCTCAATATCAAATTGCGGTGGTGAGTGATCCTCGTCGCGAGTATCTTTGGATTCTGTCGAGGACGCCGCAATTAGACAAGAAGGTGTACGACGAGGTTTTGCAGCGCATTCAAAATCAACAATTTGATGTCAGTAAACTAGAGCCTACTTCCCAATCAGCCTCAAAATAATTAACTAGATTGAGATAACAACGGTATGACTGCGCATCTATTGCCACCCGGTATTGAAGTGTTTGAAAGGGGTTGGCTATCTGCAAACAATATTTTTCATTTTGGTGAGAATGATGTGTCACTAGTCGACTCTGGCTATTGTGCCCATCAACACCTGACCTTGGAGTTAGTAGGAAATGCTCTAAAAAAACATCAGCTGCCAAGCTTGAATAAGTTGGTCAATACCCATCTACACTCAGACCATTGCGGCGGGAATGCAGCTCTGGTCAAAGCGTTTCAATGCAAGGTTTATATCCCCGCTGCCGAAGAGATGGCGGTGAAAAATTGGGATAGCACTTTATTAAGCTATGACAATTTAGGTCAAGAGTGCCCACAGTTTTTTCACCATGGTGTATTAGTCCCGGGTGAAAATATTTTGCTCGGTAGATACTCCTGGCAGATCCTGGCAGCACCAGGGCATGATCCTCATTCCATCATGCTGTACCAACCTGATCTGCGCATATTGATTTCTGCAGATGCTTTATGGGAGGAGGGGTTTGGTGTCATTTTTCCCGAGCTCTGGGGTGAGGCTGGATTTGAAGAGGTGGCACAAACCTTGGATCTTATTGAGACGCTGAAAGTTGACCTCATTATTCCTGGGCATGGCAAGATATTTACGGATGTTTCTAAATCATTAGCTATTGCACGCTCAAGATTAGATTATTTATCCTCTGATCTTGATCGAAATGCGCGTCATGGTGCTAAGGTATTGCTGAAGTATCGTTTGCTAGAGTGGCGTAGCCGAGATATGACAGATATTCAGCATTGGATTGCTAATACGCCGGCATTAATCAGTGCGGCCAAGCTTCTTAATATGAGTATGGATGAATTTACCCAGTGGCTACCAAAAGCCTTGGTTAAATCAGGGGCGGCAAAATTAGAGGGACATACCTTAGTTGATCTCGCTTAAGGTTGCCTCACCAATACTTTAAAAAGTGAGTGAAATTTTTCCATATACCGACCATTGATACAGTGGGTACGTTTGAACAATTTGCTTGGCTCCGCCAATCGCTACTAATAAATTCCGATTGAGGCGTTGTGTCAGCATGGCATCCATTGGCACAAACCAACCTCCACCAGCAGCGTTATAGACGGCGCCGTTTTCATCCCAAAAACGAATCTGAGTGTTAGGACCTAAATTCAAGCCCACTGTTGGATACAGCTCAAGACGGCTCGCTAGTGGTGGTGGACTTACTCCCGCAGGCGCTTTTGCATTAAAGCCGATCATGTAGCGGGCTAATGGTGAAATATCAGCCAGCAGAGTCTGTCCTTTACTTGCAGGAGCAAAAGAGGTGCTCACTTGGGGGCCCGCAAGCCACTGTCCTGTATTGCTTAGTGGAGCAAAAACCCTGGCCCCCAGATTGCCCATCCAACCTGCTTTACCGCCCCATATCGTGACCATGGCATTGTCCGCAGAATAGGTACCAGGAGATTGGGCGGGCAATTGGGGGCCATAAGACGAGGTATAGGCCGTATCGAGCCGCATGGTCCCATGCCAGTCTCCAATATTGAGTGGGTTGTAGTACCGCAGTTTGAGGGTATCAACATAGTTCTGAGAGCCGTCGTATTCATGATAGCCCCAGAATTCCAGAGTGCGATCCTGAGATCTTTCTTGTGATGTATTCATCAGTCCCAGAGAGAGCGGCGAAGAATTCTGGGTCTGAGCGCTGACAAGGCTTGAGATCATACAGAGCAGGAGCAGGGAAAATGGATGTTGAAAAGCCATATAGGCAATAATATTAAATTACTAAATACTATCCATTATTAATTTTAAGAGGAACCATGGAACATACTGTGTTGGTTACTGGCGCTACCGCAGGATTTGGCGAGGCTACTGCTAGACGATTTTTAGCTAATGGGCATAAAGTGATCGCGATTGGTAGAAGGACTGAGCGCTTGAATGTGCTGAAGGACTCTTTGCCAGTCGACCAACAAAAAAAACTCCTCACCCTTGTTCTTGATGTTTGCGATAGCGCTCAAGTCGATGAATTAGCTAGTTATTTGCCAGCAGAATTTTCAAAAGTGACGGTGCTCGTGAATAATGCTGGCCTCGCTCTAGGTTTAGAGTCAGCCCACCTAGCGAAGATTTCTGATTGGGATCAAATGATTGATACCAATATCAAGGGATTAGTTCATATGACCCGTGCATTTTTGCCTGGCATGGTCGAGCGTAAATGTGGGCATGTGATTAATGTAGGATCGGTAGCGGGCCTGTATCCCTATCCCGGCAGCAATGTTTATGGCGCAACCAAAGCATTTGTGAAGCAATTTAGCTTAAATTTACGTGCTGACTTATTTGGTACACCATTACGGGTCACCTGCGTTGAACCAGGTTTAAGTTCTGGTACTGAATATTCAAACGTGCGCTTTAAGGGTGATGATGTGAAAGCCGAAAAAGTCTATGAGGGCGTACATGCGTTGAGTGCTGATGATATTGCTGAGGCAATTTATTGGACCACCACCTTGCCTGCTCATATGAATATCAATGCTCTTGAAATCATGCCGGTTCAACAATCATTCGCTGGCACTTCTTTGCACCGAGGCGAGCTTTAATTTTTAGGTTTATTCCATTGGTAAAACTGGGGATAGACGCGCATGACTACTGGCCCATCAAAGTCCCAGGACTTACAGGTGCCTAAATAGCGTGGCGGCTTTTCGCCAGCAGGGTCAAAAAATGCTCCTGGTATGGATTGATAGGCTGCAGTAGCAAGGTTAGAGAGTAGTTCACGTAAATGGGTGCAGCCTTTGATTCCGCCAAGATGGGTATCGATGGTTTTACGCCAGCCCTTGCCAATCTGAGCGCCAATGAGAGCATCCATCGGTGGAATGGCGGTAGAACATTCCGCATGGGGTTGTCCATCCATGACCGCTTCAATGGCTTTGATAACAAAATCTCGATCAATCGTTACGCGGACCCACATATCGTGGAATGCTTCTCCAGGTTGCCAGACTTTTGCGGTGGTCTGGAAAGGATTCGTTTTGAAATCCTTCAGATGACCTTCAATATCCCATAAGCCGTCTTCTCTGGCGTAACCTTGAAAACTCAGTTCTCGGGTGTGTAATAAAGAGCGTGGTTGGGGTTTAGAGAGCATAAGTCATCAAAGTATGAGAGGTGATGATTGCATGATAATGAATTGCAAACTGAGTCTGAATAAATCAGTGCAGCTCTGTAGTATCCTTTTCAGAATATGGCAAAACCGATTTCCCTAGAAAAAATTCTCTTTAGCCAAGGGTTTGGTACGCGTCGCTACTGTAGTGATTTGGTATATGCTGAGCTAGTGAGGGTGAATGGCGTATTGGCTGAGGACCCAGAGGAAAAAATAGCTACTGAAAATCTGATCTTGAATGTAGATGGTCAAGATTGGGAGTATCACGAGAAGGCATATCTTGCTTTTAATAAGCCCGCTAATTATGAGTGCTCACATAAAACGACGCATCATCCTAGTGTTTATAGCTTGCTACCCAGTCCCTTTATCGAAAGGGGTTTGCAGTGTGTAGGACGTTTGGACTATGACACTACTGGACTATTGCTGATCTCAGATGATGGTCAGTTTATTCATAAGATGACTACCCCCAAAAAGAATATTGGTAAGGTTTATGAAATCACCACTCCAGAACCCATCACTCAGAAGCAAATTGACCGCTTACTGAATGGCGTTGTCCTTGATGACGATCCAAAGCCTTGTTATGCGACAGCATGTCAGCAAATATCTGAACATGTTGTAGCAATGACGATTGTTGAGGGGCGCTATCACCAAGTAAAGCGTATGATGGCAGCAGTTGGAAATCATGTTGCCCAATTACATCGTGCAGAAATAGGAGCCTATCGCATGCCAGCAGATCTGGCTGAAGGCGAATGGCGTTGGTTATATCCTGATGATTTAAAACAACTAGGACAAAGCATTGCTAACCAAAGGAATGAATCTTGATCATCGATAGTCTTTATGTGCAGCAAGAAATCCCCACATGGAATCTTGGTTCAGAAGGAAAAACAATCGCACGCACATTTGTCTTTGCCGATTTTAAGCAAGCATTTACATTTATGACCTTGAGTGCGCAATACGCTGAAGAGTTAGATCATCATCCAGATTGGTCTAATTCATGGAATAAGGTGTCCGTAGAGTTATCAACCCATTCTGCTGGCGGATTGACTGAGCTGGATATTCAACTAGCTAAAGCAATGAATACTTTTGCTGACCAGGTTACCAATCAAATTTAGTGTTCATCGCCTTCGTGCTCTTCCTCGTTCATGCTCATGAGGATTGTGGCTAATAAACCATAAACCACTTCGGTAGAGATCATTCCATCTTCATCGAGCTCATCAATTAAGTCGTTGAGACGATCCTCAGTGGGCTCGTTGAGCAATTCCATGGCACATTCGCATCCATAGTCAAAGTCTTCATCATTCTGGGCTTGGTTCTCTTCAGTCATATATATTCCTCATTGAAGTTTCAGGATATCAAATTACCGCCTTCATCGATAGCCTTCAATGATTTGAATGGAGTTGGGCGATGCTAACAGTAGGTGCAGCTTGGTTTACAGTGGTGTCTATGAAGTTCATAAAGCCCATTATTTTTCTACTCTGCTTAGTGCCCTTAGCTCGCATCGTTTGGCTTGGTCTGGATGATGGCTTAGGCGCCAATCCGATTGAGTTCATTACCCGCTCTACAGGTACTTGGGCTTTAGTGTTCTTATGCTTAACCTTGGCAATGACGCCATTACGTCTTTTCACTAGCTCAACAGTATGGATTAAGCTGCGTCGGATGTTGGGTCTATTTTGCTTCTTTTATGCCTGTATTCATTTTTCTATCTGGTTTTGGCTAGATCAGAATTTAGACCTCCAAGCGATGTGGAGTGATGTAGTCAAACGTCCATTTATTACGATGGGTTTTTTAACTCTGGTGTTATTAGTTCCATTAGCAATCACGTCGAATCAATGGGCAGTCCGCTTTCTTGGAAAGCGTTGGACATTACTGCATAAGCTTGTCTATGTCATCGCTTGTACTGCTATAGCTCATTATTGGTGGCATAAAGCAGGGAAAAATGACCTGGAAACTGTCTCTATTTATGGAGCGATTCTGTTAGTTTTACTGGCTTTTCGACTACCAGTTATCAAACATCTCATTCAGAGACAGAAAAGCTGAGAGCCTTAAAACTGGGTGGTGAAGCGCACAATCAAGCGACGTGTTTCGACGAAACCATTTTTGATTTCCATATCACGACCGTATTGGAGACTGATACGACCAAATGGATAGTAGGCTAGCGCACTTAATAGAAAGCGCTGAGTGTTAACGACATTATTCTGGTAGGTATTTCCAATCGTGGTTGCTCCGCCGGCAACATAAAAATAGGAAGCTCCCAGAGTGTATGTTTCGTTAATCTTGAGGATGGGACCCAGTTGTGTAGTCGTTAATGGTTTTTGATTTAAAGAAGTATTAGTTGCAGATAAACAGGCGGCAGCACATTGACTATTACCACCAAACCACATGGTATCGACCGCAATCATGCCATCAAGATTCTCAACAATCGGCTGTTGATATCCCATTTGAAGAGCTGTGCGATAACGATTCTCTCCAGTATTAAAGGCTTGTTGACTGTTATAGCTGCCAGTGGGGATGCTTAAATATCCTGCGACCCCAAAATACTTCCTATCGACTCTGTCTGCATATGGCCACACTGCACTGGCAAGTGTTAGATCCCCGATACCAGTGCTTGCAGGTAAGGCTGCCAGTGAACCTTCAGGCCTAATCGTGCCGTAAGGAAGCTGAACATAAGAAATCGCCGGTAAATCCCCTAGGGAGTAGCTAGTGCTCACACGAGCAATCGCACTCTGAGTGCTGATAGTAGGGTTGGCAAACTGCCTTGTCGAAACTGCAGTGCCATTTCGATAGAAGGTGCCATTCTCAACATTCAAATAGCTAATCATTGCGTGATTTCGCCCTGGTAGCGGCGCGACGATGTCATTTGGCTGCAAATCAATGGCCAGAGCTATTGACGGCAGTACCATCAGAATAACAATCAGAAAGCGACAAAAAATCATGGCTAGATTGTAAATAAAAAGGCGAGAATGCTGGCCTACCCTACAATGGCCAGATGAATAAACACGTGTCTAGCCTTGGCTTATGTTTAGCGGTAGTCAGCTTTTGGGCTTTTGCTCAAAATCCAAAACCATCGGGAATGC
>JACCDH010122246.1_pt1 | contig 12574 bp, 13 predicted proteins | sample 7442481 | NCBI WGS metagenome assembly JACCDH01 (sample SAMN15323433, study PRJNA562643) | freshwater metagenome | isolation source: river surface water | place: USA:Blue River Watershed | collected 2017-08-15
AGCGGAGATTTACACGTCTTACGACAGCTTGAGTGGAAACTATGGCTCGTGGCGGGAAGTTGGCGTTCGCGGCCTCTACAGCACCGGACCCCACATGGTGTCAGGCGAATTGGCCAACATGCAGCGATTCAATGAGGACGGAACGTACCTGGGTCTGGGCAACACCATGGTCCTGGACAAGCATTGGTATGGCTCCCTGTCCATGGGTGCGGGCGATGGCGCCTCGTATTTGCCGCGCTACAGGGTCGATGGCTTCATCCACCGCAAATGGCTCCAAGATTTGAGTCTGGTGACCAGCCTGGGCGTTGGACATTACCGACCACCCCTGGACTACACAGACAACAAGATCAGCTTGGGAGCAACCGCCTATTTGCCGTCCAGTTGGGTCCTCCAGGCCGAGGCCCGAATCAACCGCAGCAATCCAGGCACCATTGATACCCAACAATACTTCATGGCAGCCACTTGGGGGCAAGCCGGTCAAACCCGCATCACCGGGCGTTACGGCTGGGGTGAAGAGGGTTATCAGGTCTTGGGCTCGGACCAGTTGATTTCGCGATTTTCCAGCCACCAAACCACGATTTCTGCGCAGCATTGGCTCGGCCCTGATTGGGGTATCCGCGCACGGATTGAAAACTACAAGAATCCTTTCTACAAGCGCCAAGGCTTCCTGATCAGCGTATTCAAGGACTGGCCATGAGCACACACACCACCCCAACGCCAAGCCAAGTCAGGATGGAAAGCGCCATCTCCGACCACAGCGGCGCGCAAAGTATCGGGACACCCACAGCCTGGCTGAATTTGCTGGGGCAATGCCTGTTGTGGTCTGCGCTGCCCGTGGGTTTGCTGATCCTGTTGAAAGCGCCGCTGATGCTTTTTTGGTCCAAGACCTTAGTCCTTTGGGGGGAAGCCCTGAACCTGTCCTTGATGACACAGTTGTCAGAGGATGGGCGGACCTTGCTCTGGACCACGATGGACGATGGGTCATTCGCGCCCTCGGTCCAACGCATCGTGATCACCGCCGCATTGACAGCACTCGTCTGGTGGTTGGGCAATCGACTCAGTGATCGCTTCCACCCACTGAAAATCAGTTTGCGGGCACTGTGCCTGATTCAGTGGAGCGCATGCCTTTTCTTCTGGCTCGCGCCAGCCAGTTTTCCCTACAGCATCGGAGCGCATGCCAACGCACTGATGGGCATGGGTTACGGTTTGATGATCGCGATCGGTCCCATGCTGGCCTTGGGTTGGGGAATTCTGCCCACACCCATATGGCAAAAAATTCTCGCACCGCTGGCGTTCCTTGTTTACTTTGCAGTGATGTTGCCGCACAAGACTGTGCTGCATGTGTGGTGCCTTGAACACCTGTCCATTTTGTTCATGCCTTTGTTTTTCATGTGCTTTGGCGCTTTACTGGACTTATGGGTTTTCATCGCTCTGTACGCGCTCCTGGCCAGTTTTGCGCCACCTCTAGCCCAGAGGCCACGACTGTCTCAAACACAACCCATCCACCTTAAAAAAACAACGTCATGACCTTGTTGAAATCGAAATCGAGCTGGATTCGGCCATTTCTATGGCTCTTGGGTTTTCTGGCCATCGCCAGCATGAGCAGTTGGGTCTGGTCCTCGAAATACAACCAGGCTCAGCCCTTGACCCTGTTTCTGTTGCTGCCCAGCGGACAAGCCAAAGATCACCCGGTGACCCAGGCATGGCTGGATGCCGCGACAGAAGAAGGCTTGCTGCTTCAGCCACTGACCGATGATGAGTTCATTCAGCACCATGCCGATCGGCGTCCCATGGCCGGGGTGATCTTGCCGGACACTGTTCACCCGCAAGCTTCGGACCTGCTGATCAACACGCTGTACCAGTATGTAGAGAACGGGGGCCAATTGCTGGTGAGCTTTGATGCCGCCCTGTTCAAGCTGGACCACAACCGTTATGCAGACCATGCCTCGCGTTTGTCCAAGCTCGTGGGCGTGCGCTATGCCATGTACGAAGACCTGCGCGACCAAACACTGAACTCGGCCACCGTACTGGTCAGTCAAGAGGGAGAGCGGCAACTGGGCATACAACCGGGCAAACTGGATTTCCCATTGGAGCAGTCTGAACCCTGGGGGGAATTGACCACCTATGCCTATGAAGATCTGGTGTATGACCACTACCGTACAGCCCCACTGGAGCACGCTTTGGCCAAGGTTTCGCTCTCGAGCGAGCACATTGCTCTGGGCTCAGACACAGAAAAATTACGCACATGGATTCGCTCCGAAGAGGGCGACACGATTTTGTCCTTGCACCAACACGGACAGGGTCAAGTGATGTTTGCCAACTTGCCGCTGGGCTACCTGAAAACCCGGACCGACAGTTATTTGCTTCACCGGACGCTGAGCTATTTCGGCACCGACATGGCCGGTCTGCCACGATTGGCTGCAACACCCGAAGGCATTGGCGGCATGGTTCTGAACTTGCACGTGGACTCCAACTCCGCACAAAAGCCACTGAGCGATTTGGAGCTGTCCGGATGGTTCAAGGATGGCCCCTACTCCATCCACGTCACGGCAGGTCCAGATGCTCACCGTGAAGGCGATGGGCTGGGACTCAACATGACCGAGAACGTGTGGATGCGTGAATTCCTGAAACGCCAGCACGCCCAAGGACACGAAGTGGGCAACCACGGGGGCTGGACACACAATGTTTTTGGCTACCAAGCCAACGAACACAACCAGGAACGCTTTGTGCCCTATTTGGAACGCAACCATGCCAGCATCCAGAACGCTACCGGGCATGCACCCCAAGTTTATTCAGCCCCCATGGGCAACCAACCCACATGGGCCACGCATTGGTTGCATGCGCGTGGCTTCAAAGCCTTCTACACCACCGCCGACACCGGTCTGGGAGCCACCCGTTCCTACATCGAGGGCAAACCATCGCCCTATGCTCGGTTGTGGAATTTTCCGATATCCAACTTCAAACGGATTGCTACGGTCGATGAATTGGAGGAGTTCGGCATGCAAGAGCATGAAATCCAGGAATTCATCGTGAACTTGTTTGAACATGTCAGCGACAACCATCTGGTGCGACTGTTCTACTTTCACCCTGCGACCACACCTCAGTACTACAAGACCATGCGCGCACTGCGCGAACAAGCCCAGCTGTTGCAACAAAAAAATACTTTTCGCTGGTACCGGATGGCCGATTTGTCCGACTTCATGAACCGGCGTGCTGACATCCACTGGCAACTGCACAAGAGGCCAGGCCAACACGAACTGCAAGCCAAAAGCCAGGATTCTCTGGAGGCCATGACCTGGATCATCCCCCTGCGCAGCGCCAAAGATCTGAAAATCACCCAAGGACAAGGCCGCATTGCGCAGCAAGAAAACCACTGGCTCGTGACAGCCGGTCCGGGGACCACCCTGGGGTTGACATGGACCCCTCAGAGCAGAGAGATCCTGCCATGAGCAACCGGACCCGGAAAAGCGGCCTTTACCGGAAGCAAAAAACAATGGGGCCTTCTGTCCCCACAAGCCAGCGCCAAGACATGGACTACCGAATCATTGGTGTTCACCTGCAAAAAGCGCATCAATCCAATGCCATGGCCGAACGATTGAATGCCGAAGGCATGCATGGCCATGCTGAAGCGCAAAACCGTTTGACCCAGGTGTTCATCCGCAATGCACTGAGCCGAATCCAAACATAGCGTCATGCGTGACCCGCAGGCAACTTCCCCATCCAAGGAGCACCACATGACAGCGCCCAAAGCCATGACCTTGACACGGCGCCCTTCATCTCGAGCACTGCTGGACCCCGCCAACGTGAATTTCAGCTACGGGCTTCATTCCACCATTGGCGCTTTGCCGCGCGTGACGGTTCTTCATCATGGAAAGATTGATAACCAACTGGCTTTACTGAATCAACTGAAGGATCGGGGCTACCACTTCACAGACGGCAGCGATGGCGAACTCATCGCCCACTTGGTCGATGCCGTTCACACGGGCGATGCCATCCAGTCCCTGCGTCGCGCAGCTGCCTTGCTGCAGGGCGCTGTGGCTTTTGCCGTGCAATTTGGCGACAGCCCTGAGGGGGTGATCGCCACTGTATCCGGAAGACCCTTGGCGCTTCATTTCGATGGCTCGCTGATCCAATGGTGCATTCCAAATGAATCAACACATGCGAACCCACCGCATGAAGGCCATGGAACGCTCATGACCTTGCATGAAGGTGAAATCCTGGAGCTCCATCGGGTGCATGGAAAAGCATCTGATCATCCAGACCGGGCAGCGCTTCACAAGCCTCAGCTGCATTGGCGAAGACTTCCTCTGCATTGAGATCCAAACACCTCCTGGACGCCCGATCTATACCAGGGTGGATGCACAAATGAACAGCCGAATTGGCTGGATGATCAATGTCAAAAACTTTCCCTGATCTTCAGAATGAAAGGACTTTTTGTAAACAACCAAGGAAATCCATGAACACACATCATGCAAAACAAATCGGCACCATGATCACCCTCCTCGTGTTCGCCAGCTTGCAGTCCGCAGTTGCAGCTGGCGGCGGTGCGGGTAGCGGTGCTGGAGGCGGTAGCGGAGGCGGTGCAGCGACAGGGGCTGCGGGTAGTCCAGCAGGAGCGACTTGGGGGAGCGGGCCCAATGCAAACCGAGCCAGCAGCGCTCAGGTGCAAAATCAGCAACGCACCCAAGAGCAAACCATGGCACAAACGCAAACCCAAATGCGAAACCAAGAGCAATTGCTGAACCAGACCCGCAGTCAACTTCAGCTGCAGGAACAATTGCTCACACGCACTCGGTCGCAACAACAAATGCATTTGCAGGATACGCCCACCATTCAGGAGCAGTTGCGCAACCAAGAACAACAACAATTGCGTACCCTTGAGCAATTGCGTGCGCAAGAGCAGGCTCAAACACGGCTGCGCGATCAGCTTCAACAGCAAGACCAGACGCAACAACAAGTGCGCGATCAACTGCGCACACGTTAACAAAGCTGCCCTTCCTCACTGGACCAAGTGGTGAAGGGCTCAACCCAAGGGGGGATGCTGACCAAGCCTGCAGCTTTCACATCAACCCCTGGCTGAGCTTCATGCCCGCCATGCACAACACCCTAAACCATCATTTGAACAAACTCGGCGGCGCAACCACCCCGTAGTTGGGCCCCATACCATTGGCCACAAGCGGTGGGCATTGGTTACCCATTTGCACCAGGATGTACTTGTCGCTGCCACCTTTGGCACCCAGGATGTTCAGGCAGGCAAAACCACGGATGGCGGCAAGACTGCCGGGCACCACCTGGTCCAGCACAGGCATGACCACCCAATTGCATGGATTGGTTTTGGCGTCGATGCATTTTTCAACGGCTTTGTAGATGCTGGTTTTGCTGCCCGTATCCATTTGAACCGAGTCACCAATCGACAACATGGGGGGCGGGGGATCAAAAAGTTCCTCATCATGTTCGATGATTTTGTCGATCACATCAGCCCCTTTGCCTGAAAAATTCAGTGGTGTCCATTGGCCGGAATCGCAACTGGCATAGTGGTAGGCAGATCCGATTTTGAAGACATAGGGTTGATTGGTTTTGGGATCAAGACGGGGTGCAGGTGGTTGCGCACTCATGTTCCAAAAGTTTTGGTACATGCACTGCGACATGGCCACAGGAAAAGACAAGGCAGCACTGCCCGGGCTGGTCACGCCCGCCACCGCTGTCGCCTGAACAGGTTTGGCATACACGCCCCAAATGCTGGCCAAAAAGGTGCGTACTGGCCCCTGATTCTGACCCTCACTTTTGCCCAGAGTCACTTGCACGGCGGGCACGTCATTGCTACCCGGCGTCATCGGCAAGAGTTGTAATCCTGTGGCGCTCTGTGTGGTGTCCCAGTATCCCGTTTGTACCTGACCGTTGCTCAGTGCGTGGTTTGCCGCACGGTTCAAAGCAATGGCGTTGCTGGCTGTGCTGGCAGCAGCAGACCAATCGAGCGCAGAAGCCCCATTCGCATAGAGCTTGCGTGCACCGGCCAGCGCTGCCGCATCGGCATCGTTTTGCAATTCGTTGCGCACCACATGCAGATAAGCCAAGTCCACCGCCAATGCCCCTGCACCCAGCAAAACAGGGAGCATGAGGGCCACCAACACAGTGACAGCGCCTTTTTGTGATTCTGATGAGATATTTTTTTCTTTCATGGCCATCTCCTTCATTCGTAAACCATCACAGTGCTCGATTGCAGCACCCAGGGCTTGCCCAAACTTTGGAACAAGCTGCCCAGTCCTATGCCCTGAAAGGTGTAGCTCACCGTGACCTGCAGCGTAGGGTCTCCGCCCAAACTGCCCTTTTGAATGACCACGGTGGGTGACGCCGGATTGGCACCCAAGTTCACCAGCGCACTTTGAGCGTATTGGTTGACCACCTGACGGATCTGCGCATCACTGAGTTGTGGGTTGCGGGCCACGATGCCTGCCCTGGCACCTTCGCGACTGGCGTTGGTGATGACGGCCTTGTCGTACAAGGCCAGGCTGAGGTCGATTCCACCGAGCAACAAACCCAGCAGGATGGGCAAGATGAGTGCGAACTCGACCACGGCGGCGCCTCGCTGGGTGTGTGATCGCTTCGATGGTGGACGGGTGGCAAAACACCTGGTCATAGGCAAGCTCCTGAGCGTGGTCCATGGGAACCGATTGCAAAGCCATGACCATAAAGAGCGTCTTCAACCATCTCGGTGCGTTGGCGCACGCAAGCTGGAACTCGCCAGTAGCCCCGAGCTAGTTTGGTGTGACAGATCACTGTGCAGACGTTTCAATTTTCCTAAATTCGAATTTCGGTCTTGCTCCATCAAGGCCGCTGCAAAGCCAGATCTTCAAAGGTCTGGCTTGAAGTTCATCTCTACTTTTCAAATCAGGAGTTAACTCATGAAAAACTTTTCGAATGCTGTCAAGAAATTTTGGGCCGATGAAGATGGCGCCTCCGCCATTGAATACGGTCTGCTGGCTTCGCTGATCGCATTGGTTCTCGTTACCGGCGCTTCCGCTCTGGGCCTTAAGTTGAACGAGCTGTTTCAGGGTGTCGCAGACAAGCTGGTGGTGCCGAAATAAAGCCGCCAGGTTGATCTGTACCTGAAAACTCCCATGCCCCTTCACCTTTTTGACTGGATTCATCTGGGTGCACTGACCGCCATGCTCATGGCGGCCATGTGGCACGACACCGCCACACGCCGAATTCCCAACACACTGGTGGTGTGGGGCAGCTTGACCGCCTTGGGGCTGTCCCTGTCACCGCATGGCATCGGTTTGGGATCTGCGCTGACGGGGGGCATGGTGGGTTTTCTGATTTTTTGGGTGCTGTACATGTTGCGCACCGTGGGTGCTGGGGATGTGAAGCTCGCTGGCGCTGTTGGCCTGTTCACGGGTCACCCCGACATGTTTTTGGTCACATTTTTGATATTGCTGGCAGGAGGTGCTTTGTCTTTGGTCTGGGCTCTGATGACAGGTCAACTGGGCACCACGCTGCTCAACCTTCAAACCGGCTTGACCCAGCTCTGGATGAACCGCCAACACGGCGCAGTCTCCGAACCCCAAGCCTTTCCCGTCGGAAAAACACGAATGCCTTATGCCCTGGCCATCGGAATAGGGACGGCTTTCCATGTCTTGAATACCTGGCAATCAGTTTGAATTTTGGATGCATCTAGGAACACCGTTCATGAGAAATATTCGTCCCCTGGTTTTGATTTCTTTGGCTGTGCTGCTGGGCCTGGCCGCCGCGGCCTACGCCGCCAGCTGGCTGCAAAAGCAAGGCTCGGAAGCGACCTTGCCAGTTTTGGTGGCCAAACGCGATTTGCAAATGGGCACACGCTTGCAGCCGGACATGCTGGAAACCGTACGCTGGCCCAAAGCAGCGCTGGTTCAAGACCCGCTGACTTCCATCGAGCAAGCGCAAGACCGAGTCATCCACATGGCGGTTTTGCGCGGTGAACCTTTGCTCAAGAGCAAATTGGCTCCGGTGGGTGAACAAGGAGGTTTGTCATCCGTGCTGACCCAGGGTCAACGCGCCATCACCGTCAAGGTCAACGAAATCGTCGGCGTTGCTGGCTTTGCCTTGCCCGGAAACTATGTCGACGTCATGGTCAACACACCGGACGAAAAAAACCAACCCATCTCGAAAATCGTCATCGAAAGGATCCAGGTTCTGGCCGTCGCACAAGATGTGTCAAGCAACGAATACAAACCTCGGGTGGTCAATGCCGTCACGCTGCAGGTCACGCCTCAGCAGGCAGAACAAATAGACCTCGCACGCAGCGTGGGCACCTTGTCACTGGTCTTGCGCAGCCAAAGTGATCAGCACAGCGTCACCACCAACGGCGCTCGCAAGCTCGACTTTTTGCCCATGGTGGCATCCGCCGCCCCTCCTCTCCGGCCCAGAACTTTGCCACGCAAAGCAGCCTCGGAAGCGTCTCCGACCACGACGACGCCTGAGCCAGTTCGGTTTGAAATGATCCGCGGCCTGTCCGTTTCTCAGGAGTGAGCCCATGTCGACCTCTTCGGTGCCCATGCACGCCTCTTTGCTTTTCCTCTCCAACTCCATCTGCGCCATGCCCGCCCACCAACCTCATCTCGAACGTCCAAACAGACTGTCAACGACAGCAAGCCAACGGCTGCATACAGCCTTGTTCGGTGCCCTGCTGCTCAGTGCCGCAGGTCTATGGCCCACCCTGGGCTGGTCTGCCACACCGCCCCCGGTCACAACAGGTAGCAAGCAGGTCGCCCGCCCCGGGGGTCTGGTGTCCAGTCAACCCGAAATCCAGACACAAGGCCCGGTTCAGATGGCCCCACCCCTGCGCTTAACTGCGGGGAAATCCATGTTGCTTCAGTTGCCTGAAAGTGCTGCACGCCTTTCTGTGGGCAACCCGGATGTGGCCGATGTGGTGTTGATCAACCCACGGGAAATTTATCTGCTGGGCAAAAAACCCGGCCTGACCAATTTGTTGGTCTGGACAGCCCAGGGCAGCACGACTTTGCGCGACATCGCTGTCGGCACCGACACCGACACCTTGTACGCCAAGCTGCGTGAATACGTCCCCAGCGCTGAAAGCCTGAGGGTTGACAGCCTGGCCGACAGTGTGGTTCTAAGCGGTCGCGTCGCCGATGGGATGAAAGTTCAGCGACTGATGTCATTGACCCAGGCTTTTCATGGGAATCAAAAAGTCATCAACTTGTTGCGCGTGCATGGCACGCAGCAGGTGATGCTGGAAGTCAAGGTGGCAGAGGTCTCAAAAACCTTGCTCGATGAACTGGGGGTCGATGTCAACCTGACCCGCAGCTTCGGAAGCACATCGGTGAACATGCTGTCGCGACTGCTCAGCGCAGGCTCGACCGATTTGACCGCCGCGCGCGCCAACGGGTTGACCACCGTCACTTTGACGGCCGAGATGAAACGGGGGCTGGTCAAGGTGCTGGCAGAGCCCACCATCACTGCCGTGAGTGGACAGGAAGGGTCATTCCTGGCGGGCGGAAAAATCTATATCCCCATCCCCCAAACCAACGCCGCAGGCGGCACCACCATCACCCTGCAGGAAAAAGAGTTCGGTGTGGGTCTGAAGTTTTTACCCACCGTACTGGAAGACGGCCTGATCAACCTGCAAGTGACGCCCGAAGTGTCCGAATTGTCACAAGTGGGCACCGTGGTCAAAGGGCTGGGCGACCAGAGCAGCTTGTTGCCCACCATCACCACCCGCAGGGCTTCGACCACGGTCCAACTGAGCGATGGTGAAAGCTTTGCCATTGGCGGTCTGGTCAAAAACAACGTGACCCAGACCATCAAGGCGTTTCCTGTACTGGGGGAATTGCCTGTGCTGGGTGCATTGTTCCGCAGCACCGCCTTTCAGACGGACAAATCGGAGTTGATCTTTGTGGTGACACCAAGGTTGGCCAAAGTCTTGCCGCCTGACTACGTGTTGCCAACCGATACCTACATCCCCCCCAAACGCAGCGAGTACTTCCTCAACGGCCAAGTTGAAGGCAAGCCCCCCGTCGACCTTGCACCAGTGGCCCCTGCCCTGCCGAACACCACGCCCACCAACCCATAAGCCAGGAGACGCCCATGCCACTCGCTACGCCTTTTGTTCGCACCTGCGCCTTGTGCCTGTGTTTTTTCGGTCTGACCGGCTGCGACACCCCCCCCACCCAAGTTGACCAGTACTTTGGTCTGTCCGTCAAACAAGCGCAACAGCAGCAGACCCAAAACCTGCCCATCGATGCCTGTCCACTTCGATCACAACACCAAGCTTGTCACCACAGAGGACAAGGCAGCGGCCATCCATTCGCGCAAGAGGGGCAAAGGACCACAAGAGACGGCGATGGGGAAAGCGCTCAATCGGCCATACAGCGTTACCAGGACAGTTTTGCCGCCCCCCTCACGACAACACCCGGCACAAATCTGGGCACAGGTTCTGCCTTCAAGCGCTGAAAGTCACTGCATGTCCATCCACCTCATCACTTCCAACGCTGCCATGCTGGAGTCATGGCGCAGCGGCCTCTTGCAACTGGGTCTTCAACCGGACCTGTGTCAGCACAGACTGCCGGGGCAGCAGTTGGCACCTTTGCTTCAAGGTCTTGAGCGCATGCACCCAGACGACATCCTTGTGTTGGAACATCCGGCCACCAGTTCTTCACAAGACCTGATCGATCTGGACAACTGGCTGCGCATCCGGCCCCAGCTGAATGTGCTGTTGGCGAGCGAAGACAACAGCAATGCCTTGCTCTTGCAGGCCATGAGGGTGGGCGTGCGCGAAGTCTTGCCCTTGCCCCTGAATCCTCAAGATTTGGCCTTGAGTCTGAAACGTTGGACCGATCGGCTGTCATGCCAGCAGGAATCATTGGCCAAGGCCAAGGATGCAGCAAACCCGTCAGAAAGTGCTTCCAAACCGGGACCAGGCCGACTCGTGGCTTTCATGGGGTGCAAAGGGGGTAATGGCACCAGCTTTTTGGCCGCCAACATGGCCCACATCATGGCCACGGAGTTTCAGCGCAAGTGCGCTTTTGTGGACCTGGACCTGCAGTGCGGGGATGCCTCTTTTTATTTGAGCAGTGGCGCCAACCAACACAGCCTGAGCAACCTGACACGACAAATCGACCGACTCGATGCGCAGCTGCTGGCCAGCTGCCTTTACGCCGTCACACCCCAGCTGAATTTGCTGGCGGCACCACATGCGCTGGAGAGCGCCATGACCATCAACGCTCAGGACATCGAGAAAGTCATCGACTTGGTACGCAGCCTGCATGACCATGTGGTGGTGGACTTGCCTCGCAACCTCAACGCTTTGTCGCTCAAGGTGCTGGACATGGCCGACGTGGTCTACATCGTCATGCAAAGCCATACCCAGGATGTGCGCGATGCGCAGCGGCTGGTCAGCACCTTGCACTCGCTGGGCATCAACGAGAGCAAATTGCGCCTGCTGGTCAATCGTTACGAGCCTGGCGGTTGGGTGAGCCTGGACGATCTGCAAAACACCGTAGGCCTGAAGGTGCACCAGACCATCCCCAGCAACCCGCAATGGGTGGGCGAGTCATTGCACACCGGGCAACCCTTGTCGGTGGTACATGACCACAACGCAGTCATGGCGGCATTGCGTCAGACCACCGCCTTGCTGCTCGAGACCACGCCTGTGAAACCACGGCACTGGATACAGCGCTGGTTGGGCCGGGCAGCTCCAACCCCGCTGCCAGCCATTGCAGCCAACCAACGGAGCCATGTGTGAGTACCGATCTTCGATCCCAATTTGAAAATACAGACACCGGGGCGCTGCAACTGAAGCCTGTCTTGCCTCCAGCGGGCACCACACGCCATCCAGATTCACCCAGCCAGACACCGCCCAAGGCTAGCCTGTCCATGGGCTCACTCAAAGGCGCCACGCGCTCCAATGGGCTTCGGCTGGATGACATCAAGACCCGAATCCACCAGGAAATCCTATCGCTCATGGACTGGCAACGCATGGAAAGCATGGCGCCTGAGCGCTTGCGAAGTGAGTTGCGACAGCTGACCGAAGAGCTGATTTCCACGCAAAAACTGGCCCTCAACGAAAGCGAGCGGCGCGTGATCATCCAGGCCATCCAGGACGAAATGCTGGGCCTGGGGCCGATCGAGCCCCTGCTGAGTGACCCTACCGTGTCTGACATTTTGGTCAACGGCCCATTTCAGGTTTATGCCGAGCGGCGCGGCAAGATCGTGCACACCGATGTGCAATTCGACAGTGAAGCCCACTTGCTGCGGGTCATCGACCGCATCGTCTCGCGCATCGGGCGACGCGTTGATGAAATGAGCCCTATGGTGGACGCCAGATTGCCTGACGGTTCGCGCGTCAACGCGGTGATTGCACCCTTGGCCATGGATGGCGCTTTGTTGTCGATCCGTCGCTTTGCCGTGGTGCCTTTCACCGTGCAAGACTTGATCCGCATGGGCGCACTCACCGCTGGCATGGCCGAGTTGATCAACGGTCTGGTGCGCGCACGGCTGAACGTGTTGGTCTCTGGCGGTACGGGTAGCGGCAAGACCACCTTGCTCAATGTCATGTCCGCCAGCATCCCGGTGG
>JACCDH010476099.1_pt1 | contig 12574 bp, 11 predicted proteins | sample 7442481 | NCBI WGS metagenome assembly JACCDH01 (sample SAMN15323433, study PRJNA562643) | freshwater metagenome | isolation source: river surface water | place: USA:Blue River Watershed | collected 2017-08-15
AGAGCTGGCGCTGCCGCCCGTCAAGATCCACTGCTCCATCCTGGCCGAAGACGCCATCAAGGCGGCGGTGGACGACTACAAAAAGAAGCACGCGAACTGACCATGGCCATCACCGTCAGTGAAGCCGCGGCCCGGCATGTCAACCGTTACCTGAGCAAGCGTGGCAAGGGTCTGGGCGTGCGCCTGGGCGTCAAGACCACCGGCTGCTCTGGACTGGCTTACAAGCTGGAATACGTGGACGAGGCCGAGCCAGAGGATGTGATCTTCGAGGCGCATGGCGTCAAGGTGCTGGTCGACCCCAAGAGCCTGGCCTACATCGACGGCACCGAGCTGGATTTTGTGCGCGAAGGCCTCAACGAGGGTTTCCGCTTCAACAACCCCAACGAACGCGACCGCTGCGGCTGCGGTGAATCCTTCCGCGTGTGAAATCCCTGCAGGACAACGATTTCGACCTGTTCGGACTGCCGCCGCAGTTCGGGCTCGATCGCGCGCAGCTCGACGAACGCTGGAAGGCCCTGCAGCGCGAAGCACACCCTGACCGCTTTGCGGCCCAGGGGGCTGCGGCCCAGCGCGTGGCGATGCAGTGGTCGGTGCGCATCAACGAGGCCTACCAGCGCCTCAAAGACCCGCTCAAGCGGGCCGCCTACCTGTGCGAACTGCGTGGCCAGCCGGTCAACGCCGAAAGCAACACCGCCATGCCCCCGGCCTTCCTCATGCAGCAGATGGCCTGGCGCGAGACGCTGGAGGACACCCGCGATCCCGGCGCGCTCGAAGACCTGGCCGATGAGGTGGCGGCCGAGCGCAAAAACATCCAGCAGTCCTTGGGCCGCTTGCTCGACGAGTCCGGCGATGCCCAGGCGGCCGTGGCGCAGGTGAGGGCGCTCATGTTCATCGAGCGCTTTGCCGCCGAGGTGGACGCTCAACTCGATCAACACGCATAAACCATGGCGCTTTTGCAGATTTCCGAACCGGGCCAGTCGCCTGACCCGCACCAGCGGCGCATCGCCGTGGGCATCGACCTGGGCACCACCCATTCGCTGGTGGCCGCGGTGCGCCATGGTGTGGCCGAGTGCCTGCCCGACGCCGAGGGCCGGGTGATCCTGCCCTCGGTGGTGCGTTATTTGCCCGGCCAGGGCCGCCAGATCGGCCACGAGGCGCAGGACAACGCCGCCCAGGACCCGGCCAACACCATCGCTTCGGTCAAGCGCTTCATGGGTCGGGGCCTGCAAGACATCGCCCACCCCGAAAAGCTGCCCTACCGCTTTGTCGATCGGCCCGGCATGCTGGGCATCGAGACGGTGCAGGGCACCAAGTCGCCGGTGGAAGTCAGCGCCGAAATCCTGGCCACTTTGCGCTTTCGGGCCGAAGACAGCTTCAACGACGACCTCTATGGCGCCGTCATCACGGTGCCCGCCTACTTTGACGATGCCCAGCGCCAGGCCACCAAAGACGCGGCGCAGCTGGCTGGCATCCATGTCCTGCGCCTGATCAATGAACCCACCGCCGCCGCCATCGCCTACGGCTTGGACAACGCGGCCGAAGGCATTTATGCCGTGTTCGATCTGGGCGGTGGCACCTTCGACATTTCGATCCTGCGCCTGACGCGGGGGGTGTTCGAGGTCATGGCCACCGGCGGCGATTCGGCCCTGGGCGGCGACGACTACGACCGTGCCCTGGCCGATTGGGCGCTGGCCCAGGTGCCGGGCATTGTTGCCGAGACCGCCGAAGACAAAACCCGCCTCAAAGCCGCTGCACGCGCGGCCAAGGAGGCGCTGACCGCCTCGGCCACCGCCACCCTGTCGGTGGCGCTGACCAGCGGTCAGCTCAGCGTGCAAGTGGGTCGTGAAGACTTCGAGGCGGTGACGGCCGACCTGACGCAGCGCTGCCTGTCGGCGGTGCGCAAGGCTTTGCGCGACGCGGGCCTGTCCAAGGAAGAGGTCCGCGGCGTGGTGATGGTGGGTGGCTCCACCCGCATGCCACAGGTCCAGCGTGCCGTGGGGGACTTTTTCGGTCAGGCTCCGCTCAACAACCTCAACCCCGACGAGGTGGTGGCGCTGGGTGCGGCCATCCAGGCCAACCAGCTCGCGGGCAACGACGCCGCGGGCGACCTGCTGCTGCTCGATGTGATTCCGCTCTCCCTGGGCATCGAGACCATGGGCGGCCTGGTCGAGCGCATCGTGCCGCGCAACCAGACCATCCCCACCGCGATGGCGCAGGACTTCACCACTTACCAGGATGGCCAGACCGCGCTGGCGCTGCATGTGGTACAGGGCGAGCGCGATCTGGTGCAGGACTGCCGCAGCCTGGCCCGCTTCACCTTGCGCGGCATTCCGCCCATGGCGGCCGGCGCAGCGCGCATCCGCGTGACCTTCACCGTTGACGCCGATGGCCTGCTGCAAGTGAGCGCCAAGGAACAACTCAGCGGCGTGGAAGCCAGCATCGACGTCAAGCCGTCCTATGGTTTGAGCGACGAGCAGATCGCCGCCATGCTCAAGGACAGCTTTGCCACCGCTCAGCAAGACATGCAGGCCCGTGCCCTGGTCGAAGCCCGTGTGGACGCCGACCGCATGCTGCTGGCCACGCGCAGTGCCCTGCAGGCCGACGGCCACCTGCTCAGCCCGGCGGAGCGCGCCGCCATCGACGGCCTGATGCAGGCGCTGCAGCAAGCCGTGGCCACCGAGACGGACGCCAAGGCCCTCGAAGACCAGACCCTGGCATTGGCCAAGGGCACCGAAGCCTTTGCCGCCGAGCGCATGAACCAGAGCATTCAGAAAGCCCTGGCCGGGCAAAGCATCCAGAACGTTTGAACATCCAGACACCATGCCGGTCATCCAAATCCTTCCTCACGCCGAACTCTGCCCCCAGGGCGCCGAGATCACTGCCGCCGCAGGCACCAGCATCTGCGAGGCCCTGCTGGAAAACCACATCCACATCGAGCACGCCTGCGACATGAGCTGTGCCTGCACCACCTGCCACGTCATCGTGCGCCAGGGCTTTCGCAGCCTGAACGAGATGGAAGAGACTGAGGAAGACCTGCTCGACCGCGCCTGGGGCCTGGAGCCCGACTCGCGCCTGAGCTGCCAGGCCATTGTCGGGCGCGAGAATCTGGTGGTCGAGATTCCGAAGTACACCATCAACCACGCCAAAGAAAACCACTGAGGCGGCGCTCCCGTGGCGTTCACTGGCCGGATTAAGATCGCGGCATGAGACAAATCGTCCTTGACACCGAAACCACGGGCCTGTCTGCCGAGACCGGTGACCGCATCATCGAACTGGGCTGCGTGGAGCTGGTCAACCGCAAGCTGACTGGCAACAACCTGCATTTCTACTTCAACCCCGACCGCGACAGCCACGAAGACGCCTTGCGCGTGCACGGCATCAGCAACGAATTCCTGCGCGACAAACCGCGCTTTGCGGAATTGGCCGACGAGATCCTGGCCTACATCGAGGGTGCCGAAGTCATCATCCACAACGCGCCTTTTGACCTGGGCTTTCTCAACAAGGAGCTTGAGCTGCTGGGCAAGCCCCCGTTCAAGACTTTTGTGAGCAGCGTGGTCGACTCGCTGGTCATTGCCAAGGAAATGTTCCCTGGCAAGCGCAACAGCCTGGACGCCCTGTGCGATCGCCTGGAGGTCGACAACTCCGGCCGCACGCTGCACGGGGCCCTGCTGGATGCCGAACTGCTGGCCGACGTCTACATCAACATGACCCGAGGCCAGGAGGCCCTGCTCATGGAGGCGGCAGACACCTCCCGTTCAGGCCTGGTGTCGGCCCGCATGGACCTCAGCGGCTGGGTCTTGCCGGTGCTGGCCGCCAACGATCAGGAGCTGGCCGCCCACGAGGATGTGCTGGGCCAGATGGACAAAGCCAGCGGCGGCAAGACGGTCTGGCGAAATCTGGACGGCCTGGCGACCCCCTGAAAAACTGTGGCATAATTTTGGTCTTCGCTGCGATGCAGTGAGGGTGATTAGCTCAGCGGTAGAGCACTGCCTTCACACGGCAGGGGTCACATGTTCGATCCATGTATCACCCACCAGATGCCCCAAAGGGACCCGACGACCATCGGGTCCCTTTTTGTTTGGCCTAAGGGCTTCGGATAAAGCGGTTTGGGCCAGCGTGTTGGGCTAAGCCGTCGCCCGTTGCCGCGCCTCAGGCCCGGCCGCCCTCGTGCATAAGCTGGGCCACATCGGCCGGGCCCAGCAGCTGGATGCCTTGCTCACGGGCCAGTTCGAGTGCCGCCGGGCTGAAGCTGCCCAGGGCCATGCAGCTGCACGATGCAGCGTCTGTGCTGTCGCGTGCGGCCAGCAGTTCGCGCAGGTGTTCTGCGCCCACGGTAGCCGCCTTCCAGCGTTTGGCGCTCACCAGCACGGCCCGGCCCTGCTTCTCGATGCGGAAATCGGCCGGCCCCGTGTCGAGCGGCGTCACGCCAAAGCCCTGCTGGCGCAGGGCGCGCTCGATCAGCACGGCAAAGTCGCGCCAGGCCATGCTGCGGGCCTGTTCGACCAGCACCTCGATGCGTTCGGCCGAGATGGCGTGGCGCTGGCGCCAGGCGGCCATCACGCCGATCACGAAGAAGGGGAAGGCGCCGAGCATGCCCGGGATCTTGTACTCCTCGGGCAAGAGGGCCCCGGCCACCAGGGCCACCACAGCCATCACCACAAAGCTGACCCACCACGGGGCACGCAGCAAGGTCGCAAACAGCGACCGTTCGGACATTTTGAATTTCATGGCAACTCAGACGGTGTCGAATCAAGGCACAAGCCGCGAAGTGTAGAGCTCCGGCCGCGCCTGCGCAGGCACACGCGTATTCAGCCGCCCGCTCCGGGCAATGGGCCCGTCAGCGTCTGCACCGACAGGGCGCTGCGCACCGCGTCGACGGTGGCCAGGGCCACGGCCTCGGCCGACATGACCGAGAGCAGCAGCAGGTCTGGCACGGCGTGCTCGGTGCCGGTGGCCATGGCAAACAGGGTGTCGCCATCAAAAGGCGTGTGCGCCGGCCGAATGCTGCGCGCCAGACCGTCGTGGCCGCTCATGGCCAGGCGTTTGGCCTGGGCCTTGTCGAGCCGGGCATTGGTGCCAATCACGCCGATGGTGGTGTTGGTGCCCGGCACCGGGGGCTGCATGCGCTGCCCCTGCAGCAGGGCGCGCTGCGTGTCCAGCAGGCCGGTGCCGTCTTCGGTGCGGGCGCCCGCGAGGATGCGGCCGCTTTCCGGGTCCAGCACATCGCCCACCGCGTTGCAGGCCACCATGGCCGCCACCACCCAGGGCCCGACCCGCAGGCTGGCATGGCCGATGCCGCCCTTCATGGCCCGCGCCGCACCAAAGAGCTTGCCCACGCTGGCACCGGCGCCGGCGCCCACATTGCCCGAGGCCGGGCGCGCACGGTTGGCGGCCTCGCAAGCGGCATAGCCGGCCTGGGCATCGGGGCGGGCGCGTGGGTCATCACCGGGGCGCACCAGCGGCAGATCAAACAGCACCGCCGCCGGCACGATGGGCACCACGCCCTGCGGGGTGGCAAAGCCGTGGCCGCGCTCATCGAGCCAGCGCATCACGCCGCTGGCCGCATCCAGCCCGAACGCACTGCCGCCACACAGCACGATGGCTTGCACCTGCTGCACCAGGTTGGCAGCGTCCAGCAGATCGGTTTCGCGCGTGCCGGGGGCCGCGCCTCGCACGTCCACCGCGGCCACCGCGCCGGCACGCGCCAGCGCCACACTGCAGCCACTCAGGCGCGTGTCCAGGGTGTGTTGGCCGACCTCGATGCCGGGCACATCGACCAGGCTGCCCGTCGCGCCAGAAACAGGGGAGGGGGTCATGGGCGGTCTCCAGAATGGGTCTCGCCCAGCCGCGCGGCCCAGAGGGCCTGCAGCGACAGGGCCACACACAAGAAGCCGGCCAGCGCCCACAGATGGTGGGCCAATGGCCAGCCCAGCAGGGGCGGCAGCACGAGCAGCAGGGCTTGCCCCGCGTTGATGGCCAGGCACTGGTGGGTGTAGCGCGCGGCGCGTGCGTGCTGGAAAGGGCGGTGCGAGGCCGCGGCCATGGCGCTGGCGGCCATTTGCCACAGCGCCACGGGCCAGAGGTAGACCTGCAGTCCCGACCAGGGGCCAGGCGGCGAGCCGGCCTGCAGGGCCGTTTCGACCAGCAGCGCCACGGCGGCCACCGCCATCGCGCCCGCCAGGGCGGCCAGAGCCGAAGACGGTCGCTGCGCTTGCGGCCGGCTGAGCACCACCTGCGCCCAGGCGGTGCTGACCAGCGCCGGAATGAAACCCATGACCCGCAACAGGATCAGCAGACAGCCGGCTTGCGCCGGGCCATAGACCGCGGTCCAGTGGGTGGCCAGGGCGGTGGCCACCAACACATCGCTGAGGGTGTGGATGAACTTGAGCCGATCGCTGCGCGGATCGCCCGCAGGGGGATTCGACAACGCTGGGCCATCCGGCTGTGCTGGGCTGGCCAAGGCCTCGGGGTCGCGCCACACCGGCAGCAGCCACAGTGCGCCGACCGCGTAGCCGGCCAGCGCGGCGGTGGTCAGCGCGCTGCTGCTGCGCCAGTCCAGGGCCAGCGCCGCCGTGGCGGCCAGCGCGGCGGCGATCACCGGCGGCAACAGGCGCACAGCGGCGATCGACACTGGGGCGTGCTGGCGCAGCGTCAGGCTTTGCGCCAGCAGCCAGCCCATTTGCATCAGCGCGATGGCCGCAGCCCAGGCCAGCGCATGCGCACTGGCCGGGGCCGACGGGGCGGACCACCCCACGGCCAGCGCCGCGGCCGGCACCAGCCAGAGCCAGCGGAGCAGGCTGCTGCGCCAGGCCTGCCGGGCCGCGGGCAGGGCGGGCAGGTGCTGGTTGGCCAGCAGGCTGACCGGGCTCTGGGCCAGGGCCAGCGTGGCCCAGCCAAAGGCGATCTGCGCCACCACCGAGAAAACACCGACGGCCTGCGGCTCGAACAGGCCCAGCAGAAACAGCGCCATCGCGGCCTGCGCCCCCAGCGAGACCAGGCTGCCCAGGGCCGCCGGTCCGGTGCCGTGGCGCAGCCAGGCGCCGCGCGTCATGGACGCACCTCGCGCAGACCCAGCGCGTCCCACACGGGCAGACCCGCCAGCCGTTCAGACCAGGCCAGGCTGCGCAGCGCCGAGCGGTCCAGGGTCCGCGCGGGCAGCTGGGCCATGGCTTGGGCCCAGGACTGGGGCAGGCGGGTGTCTTGCACCAGCTGCACGCGCCCGGGGTGTTGGCTGGCCACACCGCGTGCCCAGGCGTAGTCGTTGCTGAGCACCGGCAGGCCCACCGCCAGGTACTCCAGCACCTTGGTCGAGGTCTGCATGGACAGGGGCAGGCGCTCGGGCATGAGGTTGAGGCCCGCGCGCGCGCGCAGCAGATGCGCCGGCACCTCGCTCTGGGCGATGCGCCCTGTGCACTGCACGCCAGGGCTCAGGCGCAGCACGCCCTCCAGGTCCGCAGGCAGCTGGCCCACCAGCAACAGCTTCAGGCCCGCTTGCGAGAGGGCCTGCAAGGTCGGCAGAAAGTGGCGCAGGCGGCCCATCTCGCCCAGGTAGACCAGGTCGTGGTCAATCACCTGCGCCCCGCCGACCTGCAGGAAGTCCGCCGGCACACCCATGTCGCGCAGGCTGCAGGGCACGCCATCGTCAAAGCCCATGCGTTCGCGCACCCATTCATTCAGAAAGACACGGTGGTCGGGCCGGGGGTGGCGCCAGCGCTTGAGCCGGTCCTTGAGGCCCGGCAGGCGGCCCACGCTGGCCGAAGCGTATTCATGCACCTGCAGGCTGCGCCGCAGGCGGTGGCTGTGGTGCGCATTCACCTGGCCGCAGATCCACCAGACGATGTCGGCTTCCAGCGGCACGGTGGCGGGGTCGCTGTGGCGTTCGCAGTGGTGGCCCCAGGCGCTGAGCTGGGCTTGGTAGGCGCTGAGCTCGGGCATGTAGGCCGTACCGGTGTGCACCAAGTGCACCGATTTGCGGCCAGCGCGCGGCTGCCGGCTGCAGCGCAGCAGCTGCTCGTGCCATTGCTGGCCAAAGGCCTCGCTGCGGTGCCGGGCGGCCACCGCCAGCGCCTGTTCACGCCGCTGCGCCGCTGGCGCCTGCAGCGCCTGCCGTACGGCATCGGCCAGGCCGCGTGGGCTGTCCTCGCTGGCCAGCCAATCGCTGGCCTGGGGGCCCAAGAGCTCCTGCAGCGCGGGCAGGGGGGTGCCGATGCAAGGCACGCCGGCCGCCAGCGACTCGAGCGCCACCATCGGGTAGCCCTCGTAGGCCGAACACAGCAGCGTGGCTTGCCAGGCCTGGTAGGTTTGCGCGTTCACCACTTGCGGGCCCGCCCAATGCACGCGAGGGGCGCGCCCCTCGCCGCCCTGCAAGCCCAATTCGGCCGCCTGCGCTTGCAGGGCGGCGCGCAAGGGGCCATCGCCCACCAGGCACAGGTGGTGGTCTTCGGGCAGGTGCAGCAGCATCTGCAGCAGCCGTTCAGGGCGTTTTTCGGGTGAGAGGCGACCGACAAAGCCCAGCGCCACGCCACCCGAGCCATCGGATACAACCGATGCCTCCACGCTGGTGGCTTGCGGTGCGGGGTTGTGGATGACCGCCTGCAGGGGCAGTTCGGCGGGGGCAAACACCCGGTGCAGACTGGCTTGTGAGGTGCGCGAGGCGAACACCAGCAGATCGGCCATGTGGCAGGTCCAGCGCATGAGCTGGCGCTTGAGCCAGGACACCGGTTGCTGTTGCAGCACTTCGGCCAGCGGGCCGTGCACCCAGACCACACTGGGCCGGTGCGCCAGCAGGCCCAGCAGCACCGCCCAGTAGGCCGGGCTGAAATTGTTGGAGGCCACCAGCACCTGTGCCTGACGGGCCTGCGCCAGCAGGTCCAGAAAGCGCGGGCGCTCTTCGCGCACGTTCACGGTGTCCACGGTCCAGCCGTGCGCGTTCAGGGCTGTCTGCAGCACGCCCAGCAGGGTGTGGACGCCGCCATGGCCCTGTTCTTCGGTCAGCAGCAGCAGGCGGCGTGGCATCGGCGTTTCCCCTCAGCGCGCGCCGTCGCCGGTGAGCACCGTGCGCAGGGTTTTGGCAAGGATCAGCAGGTCCATGGCCAGACTGTAATGGGTGACGTAGTACAGGTCGTAGCTGAGCTTGACCGCCGTCTCCTGGGTGCTGGCGGCGTAGCCTTGCTGCACCTGCGCCCAGCCGGTCAGGCCCGGACGCACCAGGTGCCGGTAGGGGTAGCTCGGGATCTCTTGCGCGAAGCGCGCCACGAAGGCGGCCTGCTCCGGACGCGGGCCGATCAGGCTCATGTCGCCCCGCAGCACATTCCACAGCTGCGGGAGCTCATCGAGCCGGGTCTTGCGCAGAAAAGCACCCAGACGGGTGATGCGCGGGTCTTGCGCAGTGGCGAACTGCGGCGTGTCCTGCTCGGTGTGGCGCATGCTGCGGAACTTGTGCAGCCGAAAGGCCCGCCCGTGCAGACCGGTGCGCCACTGGCTGAAGAGGGCCGGACCGGGGCTGTCCAGCCGTGTGGCCAGGGCCACCAGGGCCGCCAGCGGCAGGCTCAGCGGCAGCGTGATCAGCACCGCCATCACATCGAGCACCCGCTTGAGCAGGTCGTAGGCCGGGTTGCCATCGGGTTGCCACAGTTCGCTGCCGAGCACACTCTCGGGCACGCGGCCCGACAGCGCCTCGGCCACGGCTTCGGCACTGTAGAGCCGCACATGGTGGAGCTTGAGCGTGGTGAGGATGGCCCGCCGGTTGAGTGCGGCGTCCGTCGCCGGTGCCGGCGTGTCGTGCGGGGCATCGCTCAGCGCGCCTTGCACCGCCAGTGCCGGTGGGCACAGCGCCGGTTGTTCCTGCCAGTGCGCTGGCCAGCGGACCAGCCGCAGGCGCTGGCGGGCGGCGGCCTGGGCCTCGGGCCCCAGCTGCGCCAGCAGGGCCTGCAACTGCCGCGCCTGCCCATCGTGCCAGTACAGCAGGCGCAAGGCCCGCGGCGCGATCAGCCAGAGGTAACCCAACCAGAACCAGAAGGTGGTCAGCGCATAGCAAAGCAGCAAGGCGCTGCGCGAATAGGGCACTTGCAGCAGGGCAAAGCCCAGAGGCGTGAGCACAAACGGGGCCGCCGTGGTCACCAGCAGCAGGCCGCTGCGCTCGGCCGCGGGCAGGTGTGCGCCGCGGTAGAGCAGGTGGGCCGCCACCGCGTAGGGCAGCAGGCAGGCCAGCACAGTGCGGCTGAAATCCACCGTGACCCAGCCCAGCTCGCGCCACCACAGCCCCAGCGCCCAGGCCAGTGCCAGGCACGAGGTGCCCAGCAGCGCCCACAGCAGCTGGCTGTGCTGGTGGCGGGCCCGTTCCGAGGCCAGTGCCGCCTGGTGCCGCCGCGGCAAGGTCATCGGCCAGGTCGCCATCGGCAGCAAGGGGGCTTCTTCGTAGACCTGCAAGACCTGGGCGGCCATGGCGTCGGGCCGATGCCGGGCCTCGTAGCGCAGCCGCGCGGCACGGGCCAGCCGCTGGCGCAGCGCCGCGTCCGTCAGCAGGCGCTGCAGGGCCTGCTGCACGGCCAGGGGCTCGTTGGCCACCAGCAGGGCGCTCTCGCCATCGACCAGCAGTTCCTCCACGCCGGGCAGCCGGCTGGCCACGATCGCCATGCCCGCGCGCATGGCTTCGATCAGGGAAATCGGCAAGCCCTCGTGGTCAGACAGCAGCACAAAGATCTGGTGCTGGGCCAGTTGTTCGGCCACGTTGTGCACATCGCCGCTGAACTGCACGTGCGGCAGGTCGAGTTCGCTGGCCAGCTGCTGGTGGGCGGCGCGTTGCGGACCTTCGCCCAGAAGCCGCACGGCGGGGCGCAGGTCCTGGGTGGCCAGCAGGGCCAGGGCCTGCAGCAGCAGGTCATGCCGTTTGGGCGGGGCCATGCGTGCCACCATGGCGATGCTGGGCCTCTCGCCACGCTGCTCGCTGTGCCACACCACATCGGCGATGGCGTTGGGGATCACGCTGGCGCGCGCCGGGTCCATGGGCAGGCGCTCGGCCAGGGCCTTTTCGTGGTCGGAAACGCAGACCATGCGCGTGGTCCAGGCGGCCAGCACGGCCTCGGCCAACCAGGCGCTGAGCCGCACCCGCGCGGGCGCCTGCGGCTTGAAGCCGAAACCGTGCACCGTGTAGACCACCGGGGTCTGGCTGAGCTTGCCGGCCAGGCGCGCCACCACGCCGGCCACGGCGCTGTGCACATGGATCAGGTCCACCGGCTCGGCGCGCAGGTGGGCCAGCAGGCTGCGCACCGAGGCCAAAAGGCGCAGCGGATTGAGCGAATTGCGCAGCGCAGGCAGGGCGGTGGTCTGGACGCCCAGCTCTTGCAGGGCCTGCGCCAGGAAGGTGCCCTCTTCTCCGCCAATGGCAGCCGAGAAGCGGACCTGACCGCGCAAGGCGCGGCAGAGCTCGATCACATGGGTCTGGGCCCCGCCGATCTCGCCCTTGGTGATGACCAGCAGGACATGCAGGCGCGGCTCGCTCACCGATAACCCTCGGGATTGGCCGATTGCCAGCGCCAGGCGTCGCGGCACATGCGCTCCAGATCCAGCCGGGCCGTCCAGCCCAGCGTCTGCGCGGCCAGGCGGGTGTCGGCACACAGGCTTGCCACATCCCCCGCTCGGCGGGGGGCAAAGCGGCAGGGAATCGGCACGCCGTTGACCCGCGCGAAGGTGTCGGCCATTTCTTTCACGCTCACCCCGCGGCCTGTGCCCAGGTTGACGGTGATGCCCGGTTGTCCTGACTGCAGGTGGCGCAGCGCCGCCAGATGGCCCTGGGCCAGATCGACCACATGGATGTAATCGCGCACGCCCGTGCCGTCGGGGGTGGGGTAGTCGTTGCCGAAGATACTCAGGAACTCGCGCTGGCCCACGGCCACCTGGCTGATGAAGGGCATCAGGTTGTTGGGAACGCCGCTCGGGTGTTCGCCAATCAGGCCGCTCTCGTGCGCCCCCACCGGGTTGAAGTAACGCAGGATGGCCACCTGCCAGCGCGGGTCGGCCTGTTGCAGGTCGCGCAGCATGTCCTCGCACATCAGTTTGGTGCGGCCATAGGGGTTGGTGACCTGCAGCCGGCTCGATTCGGTGATGGGCACGCGTTCGGGATCGCCATAGACGGTGGCCGAGGAACTGAAAACCAGGCGCCGCACACTGGCCCGGTCCATGGCCTGCAGCAGCGCCAGGGTGCCGCCGACGTTGTTGTCGAAGTAGCGCAGGGGCAGGCTCACCGACTCGCCCACCGCCTTGAGGCCGGCAAAGTGAATCACGCCCTCGATGCGGTGCTCGGCAAAGAGGCGGTCGAGGGCGGCGCCATCGCGCACATCGGCCTGAACAAAGTGGAAGCGGGGGCCGCAGAGTTTTTCCAGGCGGTCCAGCACCCGGATGCTGCTGTTGCACAGGTTGTCGACGATGACCACCTCGTGGCCGGCGTCTATGAGCTCGACCGCGGTGTGCGAGCCGATGTAGCCGGCACCGCCAGTGATCAGGATTTGGGAAGGCATGGCCCGAGATTGTAGGAGCGGTCTCTGACCGCGATCCCCTGGCCGATCGGTCAGACGGG
>JACCDH011180130.1_pt1 | contig 12574 bp, 21 predicted proteins | sample 7442481 | NCBI WGS metagenome assembly JACCDH01 (sample SAMN15323433, study PRJNA562643) | freshwater metagenome | isolation source: river surface water | place: USA:Blue River Watershed | collected 2017-08-15
CCATAAGTTTAATATACATACAACTAATACTATTGATATATTTTTCTCTATTGATATATTTGGTAAAGGTTCATCTAAAAATGAAATGTTATTATTAGATATATCAAATTTCAAAAAAGAAACTGGATATTCGGTTTCTAAATTAATACGTATAGCTGAGGAAGTAGATGATGCAAATATATTTATATATCATGAAGAAATATTAGAAAAGATTCACGAAAAGTTATTCAAATTAATCATAAATAAGATATAATAATATGAAATATTTATTCACTATGTCAACTATTGATTTTTTTGAGCATGATAGTTTAATTATTAAACGGTTTGCTAATAATGTGTGTCATATATTTAAATACGATATATCAACAAACACATTATCATTTTTAAAAAATGGAACTATTGAATATAGTAGAGAAGTACCACATATAGATATTTATGATATGAATCCACGTATTGACTTATCTGATAAAGAACAAATGCTATCATTGATAAATAAAAGAATGGTGGAAATTATTTACGAAAAGTTATAATAATGGAATACTTATTCAGCTATACATCAAACCATAGTATTGATGGCATTTACGAACATCATGTTTTTCACATCAAAGATACTATATATGTATATCATAGATATAGAGCAAATAATATCATCTATTCAATAGATAAACATTTCATAATAAACGGTTCTATTAAATATAAGAGAATATATACTAATATGGATAGTGAATATTATGATTTGACAAATATGGTTGATATATCAACCATCACATTAAATTATCTTTCAATAGGTAAATATGCATTCTTTGAATTTTGTAAAGATTATTTGATATATCACAAAGCAACAAAACTATAAACATATTTTTCACCATTTCTTTTTAATGTTGATATTCTGTTATATCCATCTATTACTGTATCATCAACAATAGTAGCATATTTATATAAATTTTCTATATTTGTTTCATCAACATCATATCTTTGTTGACCACTAATACAATACTCGTATAAATCGGCATCTCTATTCAAAATATCATCTATTAAAACTTTTTGTATTTTGAATTGACGTGGTTTTACCATTACCTCCATAAACCATGTAGGTAATTTATCAGCATCATCGGTTATTTCAGTGATATATCTATTTACATATCCACCACCATATATTTCTGATTTATTCTCTTTAATATATTCTTTGAATTTTAAAACATTCATATTTTTAATGTTGTAGTAAAAAGGTGCATCTAACATCTCTTCGTTGTGCTGATATATCACTATCACCTTTTGGTAAAACGATGACATCATATTTATTCCTTCCAGATTCTGGTATTTTACTTAACTCTGGGGTGAATAATACTCTATCAATACTTGTTTTACATTCCGGGTTATTTTCATTGATATAGTCAACTACTGCTTGACGCAACAATTCTTTTTCGTTTTTATCTTTAAATAACGGTAATCCTCTTATTTGGTCAACTGCTATATGAGCACCTTCTCTTTTGAAGAATCCTTTAAACACACTTCTAGGTATAATTATAGCGTATTTTTCAATTTTATCTTTTGCTAATTTTGCTTTGTTTATTTCTTTTGTTGATGCATCAGTTGAGAAATTAACTGCTATATCATTTTCATTACCATCAATAACAATTTCAGATATTTTACTATATGCATATGATTGCACATTACATATTTTAGATAATTCTTTCGTAACTGTTTTAGCAATTTCCAAATATTTTTTAGAAAAGAAATCACCAGCATCATTCCATCTTAGTTTCATCACATATTCGTCAAAACCATTTTCCATATCTTTAACAGAATGTGCAATTGGTTTCAATTCATCTAATATTTGTGCGATATATCCATCAGGGTCATTCATCATGAAGTTTAAACGATTAATCAAGTTTTTAACTTTTTCATCTTTAAATGTATAAAATCCATGTCTAGCATAACAAGCTATAATACATGAACCAGCACCTGGACAAGTATTAACATAATGAAATTTACCTGTATTTTCATCAACAACAATAGCTTTTAATGCTGGGATACCAGTATTTACGGTTACTTGATTTACACCATAATCGGTTTTAACCATTTTAGGGTTTTGGTCAAATATAGTTTTTGGTCTTTCTGTTATCAATTCACGGAATTTAACTGCATCAAATGCACCGTTTTCATCAGTGAATGTACTATACATATTTCTCGTGATAATTGGGATTTTGTTATCTCTTTTAACTTTATCTTTTTCTCTTAAAGTTTTATTATTATCTATTCTTTCAATTTCACTATTTAAATCCTTTGCTAATTGTTCCGGTGATATAATAGTGGTTTTAGCATCAGAAAAATCTTGATGTAATTCAAATAATCTATAATTTTTAATATGTTTCATATAGTATATATTTGTTTTTTAAAATACTTTTATGTAACTTTACATTATGAAAAACTTGATATTATTAATAATGTGTTTTTCAACCACATTATACGCACAAATAGATACTGTTATACAAAGAACAAGTTATCTGAATTGTAACACAACCAAAACTAAATTATACATCAAAGTAATTGGTGGTAAAAAACCATACACTGTTAAAATAAACACAACGAATTACTCTATTAAAAATTATGAAGATTCAATAATTATAAATAGTGGAAAATATAACGGTACTGTTACTGATAGTTTAGGATATATCAAGAATGTTTTATTTATAGTTGATACATTAAAAACACCTATAAATAAACTAAAACCCAATATATATTTAACAGATAGTATCTTAAACAGCAATAATAAAAATAAATCTATAAATATACAAACTAGTATTAAAGATGCATCATATCATTTCTGGGCATGTAATTCAGCATTTGCTAATTTAACCACAACATCATCTACGTCATATAATACACTGAAAATTAAACCTGATATATCAGGAAAAATAATTTTCACTACAATGGCAATGTTTGGTACATGTAATACTTTACAATCAAATATTTATACTATCAAGGTATATCCCAATATAGTAAAAGATACTGTTTTACAGAGTAATACAAGAAGAGTGTATAATATTTACGGCACTTTGCCTATCACATTACAATTAGAAATAGACAGTGTTATAACATCTCGTGTTATCAACACAAATAGATTTGTTTATGATTTTGATACGACTAAATCATTTTCATATATCAAAATAATTGATATATCAGATACATCTAAATTAAATACTAGGGTAAGTATTTATGATTCTTATGTAGGTAAAAAGAAAGAAAATATTATTGATTCTATGCTAATATTTTATGAAGCATTTTCACCTAATAATGATGGTAAAAACGATTACTTCCATATAGGGAATTATATAGATGAAACAACATCAGATTTCAAATTTATACCAGGTAGCCTTCAAGTATTAGATAAAAATGGATTTGAGGTATATAACACAGAGATATATCGCAATGATTGGTATGGTATATCTAATAAGAATACTGAATTATCAGATGGTGTGTATTACTATATATTCAAACCAAAGATAATAACCAAATCAATTCCAATGAGAGGTAGTTTTGTTGAAATTAAAAGAAATTAAAAAACCCTCGTATGAGGGTTTTTTAATTTAATCATCAAAAGTTAAATACTGATTACCTTTCATATCACACAATACGTAATGACATATCAATGGTTCGCTACGAAATTGTTCCATAAAAGCATTTTTATATTTATTAATCGTAACATTCTCTAAAATATATTTACCACGAATATCTTTATACATATTGAAAATATAATTTTCTTTTAAATCAACACCATCTATTATTTGATTATCAATATTAACTACGAGCAACATTTTAGTTGATTTCTGAAAACATTTTTTCAACATATGAGGAAAGATATATGATATAGTATCATCTATAAAAACCATACTATTGTCTTCTATATAAAAGTCAAATGCCGATGATAATCCACCAACATTATGTACAAATATTATAGTACCAGACATATTATTGTTCATTAAATTCAAAACGAGTTTATCAAAATCATCATTCATATTATCATTTGATATTTCAATAATAGTATGATTCTTTTTATCGATTTGTTGTTTAATAACATCATCTAATACCGATATATCTTCATCAGTGACACTATTTTTCATTACTTCATCCATAATACCGTCTATATCATCATCACTACCAATAAAATCATCTTCAATATCATTACCACCATTCAGATAGTACTCTCTCATTTCTTTTTCGTGTTCATCATGCAAAGAAACATACGCATCATAAACTTCAACAAAATCCAATATTTTATACTTGTTTATATCTGTTTGATGAATAAACACGACTTTATTTGTCACATCATCTGTGATAATATAGTCAACCATTTCAGACACATCTAATTCATAAAAATCATAATATGAAACTATCATGCTTTCAATATTAGGCTCGGAATACGCGTTATCAATCGTAGGTTTACCATAAAATGAAATAGACCCTTCACTATTTGGATGTAAAAACAACAAGTTCATATTGTTTATTTCATCATATGAATAAAACGCTTTCTTATCTTCATCAAATATGTGATATTTTGTATCTTCATCTATCAGAATCGTTGATGCTGCGTAAATTTTTTCTTCAAATTTTTTAATTTTAGCCATAATATTTTTATTTAATATTTTCTATTTGTTCAACACTTAATACCATTTTAGTTTCTCTACCAAAAATCATGATTGATACCGACACTTCTTTTTTATGATTATCAATATTTTCGATAGTTGCCACCATAGTATTGAAAGCACCATCAATTATTTTAACACGGTCACCTATATGGTAAACTATATTGTTATCAGTGATATTGTTTTTTTCATCATTCAAATTAATGAATCTTTCAATATCTCTTTCATTGATTTTTTCTGGATATCTCTTTTGTTTACCATCACTTGGATTGATAAAACCAATGAATCCTTTAACAGAACGAATAAGTGGTATTAATTCACCATTCGATATATCCATTTTAACAAAGATATAACATGGCAATAAAACTCTTTCCTTTGTTTCAGATACACCATTTTTCTTTGAAATGTATTTTTCAACAGGTATAACAATAGTTTCAATAGAATTGCTATATCCTTCCGATTCTGCTTTTCTCATTAAAGCATCTTTAACTCCTTTTTCTTGGTTATATCCAGTATATAATGCATACCAGTTATAATTGTTTGTTTTTGTAATTGTTGTCATAATAACTATATTAAATATTTTTTTAAAACATCTTTAATATAAGATATATCATCACTAATAAATATATCATGTATTACTACCTTCTCTATTGGAATTGATTTCTCTAAGAGAGTGTCCAAATAATATTTTTGGTGCTTCAAAGCTTGTTTCTCAGAAACAAATATATTACCCGATAATAATAACTGATGATGTTTTGTGATAGAAAAAATATCTTTCTGTAAAGAAGTATCTACATTTATATAGTAAATTTCTTCTCCTTCCTCTACAATATCTGACACATTTATTTTGGAAAAATCATCAGATTTCTCTACAAATTTCTTATTATATGATATATCATCCTCATTATCACATGGTATATACCATTCATCTTTTAAATAAAAATATTTATTATTTTTTATATTTTTCACTAGCATACATTATATATTATAATCGTGCTTTCTCTATTTAATATATAATATAAATAGAAGACTATATATGCTATTAGAAGAACTAATCATGGAAGTTAACAACACATTAACTTTCAGTGGTGCTATCCCCTCAATATTAAACAGAAATGAAATAGAAAGAATTATAGAAAATGAAGCTAAACCATTTTTCTACCGTGAAGTATATGAATCTTTACAAACCACATATATTTATGTGCCGGATAAGTCAATGATGTTTGAACCAGTTTTACAAACAAAAAGTATTATTTTACCTTGTAATACACAATTTGTTAGATGGATATATCAAACAAATTTAAGTAGATTCTTTTCATCTATCAGTGCTGAACCACAAATGGCAATAATAAATCCATCATCACAATCTATTTTAAGTTCTACATACGAAACAATAGGTAATGTAGCAGTAGCCAAAGCAGTATTGGATAGTTTTTCGGATATGATGAATCAATTCAGTAAACACACAGTTAAATTCGATTTCAATCAAAACACTAAACAATTAACACTTTTAAGCACAAAAGGCGTTACACCATTCGTAAACAATTATAATATTGATTTAGTAGTTGAAGTATATGAATCTATACCAGATGAAGATTTATTCGACAATTCTTTATTTAGAGAATATGTGAGAGAAAGATGTAAAATAAGATTGGGTGAAATGCTTAAATTCATTGATTATACTCTACCAGGTAATATCAAAATAAATGCTGATAGTATAATCACAGAAGGCACATCAAGATTTGATAAATTGATGGAAAGAATACAAAAGACACAAAGCAGTGCTGTTATTTATATGGTTAAAAAATAAAAAAGGTGCTTATATTAAGCACCTTTTTTATTTTTACAATAACTTGATTCATATAATTTCTTTGCTTGTTCGTATCTTTCTGATGATTTTGCATGTATTTCATACCATATAAAAAATGCTTTTGCTGATATTTTTTTGTTTAAGAAAACGCCTAATTCGCCTTCCTTTATTGCAGCATATAATGTAGCTTTTGAAATATGTGTGGTTTTTCCGTTTTTAGTGAAAGATGTTATTTCTCTACAATCGTTCACCGATAACATATGGTCATGTTTATGCTTTACTTTTGATATTATATTTAATTGCTCGTTGATGTTATCTATTTTATTTGTAACGTAAAGATGGTACATTTTAGTAGTATCATCTAAACAAATTTTAAAATTACTACTTTCTGTAATACCATATGATATCAAACTATTAAGTGATAAATCACATACATTACCTAAAATAAATTCAGTTGTTATTGAAATTGTAGAAGGAGTAGCTTTCATATAATTTATCATTTACATTAACAAGACAAAGTTAAGCATAATAAATGATATATCCAAACAAATATATTTAAATTAATATATATGTCATGAAACATATACAAAAATATACAGAATCAAAAAGCATATCTGATATAACAGTGGATTATAATATGACACTTTTGGTTATATGCGATATATCCATTTCTTATCAGAAATTTAAACATTATTTATAAGTGACTTCATTAAATCAAAGGAACGATTTAAATCAGCAAATATTGGTTCTATATCTGAACCAACAGATATATTATTAAGAAAAAATTCAATTTCTATATTGTTTTGTTCAGCAAGATATTTTATTGATGAAATAAAATCTGATGAATTAGAATAACATTTAGTTGATTTATTAGAATCAATTACATCCTTTGCTTTCTTAACTTCTGAAACTGGATGTCGTGATATACAATAATATTCTATTGTTTCACCAGTATAAACTTCGATTTTAACAGAATCATCTTCTTTTATTTTAGGTACGAAATATTCTACCATTTTTACTTTTCCTGGCATAATGTATTAAACAATTCACGGATAAATTCATCTGTTATAGTATCAACACTTGTTAGTTCACGTACTACATCTTTGTGATAATTTTTATAATCACTACTATCAGCAAAATACAAAGCAGAAACACTTGCTTTTAAAGCTTCTTTTGTATTAGGTTGTATAGGCACAACAAGCAAAGCCGATAATTTATTAATTGCATCGGATTTGGATATATCATGTTCCAATAAATCATCTAAAACAGATAAAATTCTTTGTTCTGTATCCATATCCATCATTTATCTAAGAATTTTTCACGCAATTCGTCACACAATATTTCAAGCAGTACCAAACCATATTCTCTTTTTGTTAAATGAGAACCATCTTCATGCATCATACGTTCAGCAAGAATAGCTATTTCAGCATCATATTGAATATAGTTGATAACATCTTCTATTGTTGGTTTAGGTAACATTAATATCCTAAATGGATTGGATTTGAATTTATTAGAACCGATACATAATTCATATTCACCAGATATATCATCATATCCAGTTATCTTATGTTTACCATAAGCTGGTTGTGAATAAAATACATATGTACCAACTAATTCGGAATACTCTTTTATACCTAATCGTTTGAGATTTTCGGTATGTTCTTCAATAGTGAAATTAACTAAATCCATAATACTATTATTTTTTATATGATGTTTTAATAAACATCGTATTATAACGAGCAATTTTCGGCTGATTTTCACTATTCATAACTTTTTCTACAAGCGTAGGATAATGATTAATTGAAATTCTTCTTGTTTGCATAATATTTATTGTTTAGAAACTATCCATGATGTATTATCATTCAGCCTTACAATTTTCTCGCCATTATAAGGAACATTTTCTTCAAATGCTAAAAACCTCAACACAGCTTTTTCACTGAAACCTGATAATGTTCTATCAGTATTTTCAATCGGATTCATTTTTGAATCAACTTTCCAAGCATTATAAGTATAAGTTTTCATATATTTGAATTAACTATACAAAATTAAGTAAAATAAATGATATATCCAAATTAATATATATTATAAAATAAGTTTATTTATATGTGCAAAATATTAATTCTTAACGGTTGTTTGCCGGAAAGTGAAATTTCAAAAAAACTAGAATTATTCAAAAACAATTATAAAGGTGAATACAAAGAAGTATTTTTATACCAATTGAATATCAAAGCAACAGAAAGTAGAGATGGTATGGATGTAATTTACGATTCAATTCTTTCGGAAAATATGGATGCTTTGCTTGTTGCTTGTGAAACAGAACTGGATAAAACACTAGAATTAGCTATTGCTAGATTAAAATCAAAATTCGTTAATTCTGAACTAGAAAACAAAATTTTCGGTGCTATTTTAGTAGGTGAGGATTTTAATAAAGAATTAGTAAACATTGCATTTGATATGGGTATGATTACTAATGCTAATTGTTTTGCTACAATCACTAATGAAAATGATGATAGTTCAGAACTAGAAATTAAAAATGTTGCTGAAACAGTATATGATTTAGCATCAATGATTAGTAATAATGTATCAGCATCAACTACACAAATACCAGCATTTGATGAACACACCGATGCATTACAAGAAGAAGACCCAAATGAAATGGGATTGGATGATTTCGGTGGTGTGAATGACACAGATGATATATATACAGAAGAAGATGTTATTGGAAACAGTGAAGATGAAAATGAAAATGAAGATGCTGAACAAGAATCAGAATCAGAATCAGAATTAGAAGAAGGCGAAGAAGATGATGAAGAGGAATCATCAGAAGAAGAACTTGATGAAACTTTTGAATCATTAAAAATAAATTTAGTATCATTCTCACAATTCAACAAATAAAAAAAGGTGCTTTAAGCACCTTTTTTGTTATATCACTATTTCCAATGTTTTTGATGTTTTATCAGATATATAAAAATTCTTTCTTATAATAACCGTTTTAATACTCAATTCGTATTGATAAGAATTGTTATAAATTTCTATTTTACGCACTATTAAAATAGTATTCAAATGTGTTTTACTATTTCTTATAAGAATTTCCGTGTCTAAGGTATCACCATTCCACGATATACCAGCTTGAAATAAATTACGCCTACCGATTATTTTAATTGCTTGTGCTATATCAGATTCAACATCTGATTGTGATATAACTCTACCATCATCATTATCAGTTCTGTTCAACCTATCTAAATAATGGTCGTGACCAATAACGATATATCTAATATTTATAGTTGCTATATCACCAAATAAAAATTTCTCGTTTACGAAATCCGAATACTTCAATACCTCCATGAAGTATATATTAAATTTCTATAATATATTTATTATAGTTATCTACATCAATATCATACACAGTATATAATCCAAGTCGTGTATGTTCAATAATTTTATTTTTAAATATACGTTTGAGTTTAAATTTAATCCTGGATGGCGTATATATTTCAAGTATATTATTGTCTCTTAAAATAATTAATATAAACGAAATAGATATATCAGCTTTTATCTTCTCAATAATAGTTGATATATCAGAATCAGTACTTTTATTTATTGCTATGATTTCCATACAACAAAGTTACGAAATATATTTTATAATTTCATCTTTTTATTATAATTATATTTCAAACATTCAAAAAAAGTTTCAAAACCATCCAAATCATATTTATTAAGAGGTTCACTATATATTTCTATACCTATTTTTTCAGTAGAATTATCTTTATTTATCCATTGCCAATAACCACCAAATGGTGTTTCTACACTACCATATAAATAGGATTTAAATTTAGTATTCCTGTAATTTTCGTAAAATTCTTCATCAATTTCATGCCTATTGTTGTAAGTAGATGCAAAATTTTCAAAGTTTATTTTACTCCATATATCGTTTGAATCTTTATAACTCATACAAGCTTCTATTCTTTGTGCTTCATCACTAGTAAATAATAATAAAACATCATGTTCGCTTTTAAGTTTTATGGATATATCAAACACATAATCATTATCTTTAAAAGTACGCTTATAACTGATAATATCAGGGAATGATGATAATCTTTGTTCATAGGTTAATTCTTCGTGTTCATCATCTATATGAATAAGATTATAATCTTTATCATAACTTTCGATACCTATTTGGCTTGGTAATGTAGGATTATCGATGCTACACTGATATACACGTTTAGCATCTCTTTTTTCACCACCATCAGTGGTTACACGAACAGGTATATATTTAATTCCTATGTTTTTGGCTGCTATCAATCTATGATTACCCTCAGTTAAATATGCTGTTTGATATTTTTTAGAATATTGTAAAATCAAAGGTTGGTTAAATCCTTCTTCTGATAATATTTTTTCTAAACGTTTAATATTATCAAGACTATCACTATTTTTGATATCTACACTTCTATCAAATTCTTTATACTGCCATAAAGTATCTGTTTTTACATACTCCCAATCATTACCAGATAAATGGTTTTCAAAATTTTCAAACAAAGGTATAAATCTCATCATATATTATATATAAAAAAGAACAACTAATTAGTTGTCTTTTTATCACATATATTTTGCGTGGAAAAAATTATATATAATAAAGAAAACGATATATTATGTCACTAAAAAAATTCATAGCAACCACTATACAAGAATATTTTGATTTGAATGAGAATGCAAATAATTTCCAATTAAAAACATTATTAAATTTAAGCAATGATATAGAAAACTACATAACATGTGATGTTGTTGGTTCTTGTGTTCATTTCGCAGAAGAATTTGTAGAAAAAGCCAAATCATTGGATGAAAGTTTATTAAAACTATTTAATGTTGTTAATATAAAGGTTAGATTATTTGATAAAAATGCTGGTAGTTACTGGGGCGACCATACATATATCGAATTATTTGATGGTACTATAATTGACCCAACAATTAAACAATTCAGAGGTGGTAAATATGACAAAGTGGATAGTCAAACAAAAAAATACCGTGGTGATGAATATTATAATAAATTCATGGAAGATGGTTCTTTTTTTAAAACTATACGTCATCGTTACATGAAATAAATATTATATATCATTTCAGATACAAGAACAATTGATATATCAAATAGGTAATTTGACTTTGTTTAATAATTTATTTGAAACATGCGTATAAATCTCAGTCGTTTTAACATTAGAATGTCCTGCTATTTTTTGTATTATACGAATATCTGTTCCGGTTTCTAACAGGTTAGTAAAACAACTATGGCGAAGATTATGCACAGATGTTTTATCATCAATATATTTCTTATATATTGATTGGATAGATTTAATAGAATATTGATTTGAATTTTGACCATTGAATAAGTAATCTTTTGGTTTATATTCTTTGTAATATATTCTTAACAAGTCTAAAACTTTTTGTGATAGTGGTACTATTCTATCCTTTCTACCTTTACCGTTTATAATTGAAATCAACATCCTTTTAGAATCAATATCACTTATTTTAAGATTCGCTACTTCTGAAACTCTCAAACCAACACTGTACGTTAAAGTTAAAATTGTTCTATGTTTTAAATTAGAAATTTTGTTGATTTTATCTAAAATAATTTCAGAATCAATTACTTTTGGTAATTTCTTTTCAGTACGTGGTCGTTCAATTTTATCAAGATGTATATCTTTCTTATTTAAAATATATTTATAAAACAATTTTAATGCTGATATTACTTGATTTTGTTGTGAAACCGAACTATAATTATAAGCAAGTAGATATGTTTTTAAATCATCTAAATTATAATCTTGTATTCTTTTATTTGATGATTGGTGAAAACATCTAATATGATAAATATAATTATCTATTGTTCTATACGAATAATTTTTATTGGATAAAATTGTTTTGAATTTTTCCTCCAATTGTTCGGTTTTATAATTCATAATCAATTAGTTAAATCTACTTGCTTATATATAATAGTTAGCAGAAATGGCTACTGACCGTACTTCATTGAAAGTTCTTCAAATTTTCTGCGTTCAGATTGTTCCTTTAATCTTTTATCTCTTGCTTCTCTTAATTTAGGTAGTCTAACTTTGATATTACCCAACCACTC
>JACCDH010663499.1_pt1 | contig 12568 bp, 12 predicted proteins | sample 7442481 | NCBI WGS metagenome assembly JACCDH01 (sample SAMN15323433, study PRJNA562643) | freshwater metagenome | isolation source: river surface water | place: USA:Blue River Watershed | collected 2017-08-15
GCCAGAAGTTGTCCATGCTGTCCGACATCCAGACCGGGCGCTCCCAATCGCCCAGCCCGATGCCAAGAAACGGGTGCCGCGCCACCTCGGCCGTGCCGTATTCGAACAGAAGGATGCGGTTATAGGCCGAGACGGTGGAGAAGGTGAAATAGGTCACAAAGACATGGAACGGAGTTCGATTTGAAAAGAGGTCGATGCAGAGGTAGATCAGGGCGAAGAAGGCCATGAGAATACGCCAGTGGCCTTTGATGCGGCCCAAGATCCGCTCCCACGCGGCCACAAACATCTGCATGATAAGAACGACATAAGGCCCGCCCGAGGCCGAAAGGAAGGTGGCCGCAGCCACCCCGATCACCTTGGCCATGCCGCCCCAGTTCGTCAGCCGTTTTTCAGCCAGCACAAAGTAGGCCATCGAGAAGGCGGCGGCAGAAAAGACGCCGTAAAGAATTGGGTGGTCAAAGGGACCGAAGGTGCGTTCAAGCCCCATGCGGGGTTCAATAAACGGGGCGGGCGCGCCGCCGGTGGCCCCTGCGATGCCGTCATGCAGGATATGGACGGCCGTCAGCGCCTCGGGGATGGTAAAGGCCAGCATGCCAACCACAATCATCACATAGGCCTGCGCCAGCGCCCGGAAGTCCTCATAGCTGCGGATGTAAAGTCGGCCCAGAAGGTAGGAGCCGGCGAATTCGATAATGTAGATGCCGCCGGATTCAAGGCCCTGTTGCAGGCCACCCCAGTTGATCAGCGCGACCAGCGCAAGGAACGAATGGCCCAGCGCCAGCGCGTCGAAGAGGTGGGGTTTGCCGCGTTTTCCGGAGAACAGCATGAACAGCATCGGCACGAACATGACCAGCAGCACCACCCGATAGACCGACAGGCGCAGGCTTCCCAGGCTGATGCCGACCGAGGTGGGCAGCATCATGCCAAGGAAGAACAGTGCCACAACGATCGGCACCCCAAAGATCGTGCCCCGGCGGCGCGGGGTGGTGGTGGCCTTTGCCAGCATCGGCCTAAACCCCGGGCAGGGCCGGGCTTGGGCGGCGCTGGATCAGGGGCCGCTCGACCAGATGCCAGCTGAGCAGGGCAAAGGGCAGCGTGGCGATCAGGCCAAGGGCGGCCAGCACCGGGGCCGATAGGCCGGGTGCGTGATGGGCCAGATGCTGGGCGACGGGCCAGCCGTAGATGTAAAGCCCAAAGCTCAGATCGGTCCGCACAGGCGGCAAGGGAAGGCGAAAGCCAAGGACCAAAAGCCCATGGCCCAGCGCCGCAACGGCAAAAGGCCAGCCAAGCGGCGCAAGGGCGAGGAGAGCAAGCGTCAGAACAGGAGAGAGCGACAGGTGCCTGCGCCCGGCATGGGCCAGCATGCCAAAGGCAAAGGCCATGAACAAGGGTGCGAAGGTCAGGGCGCGGTCGGGCAGGCCGGGTGTCGCCCAAAGCACAAGGGCGAACAGCAGAAGGCCAAGACATCCCAAACGGTGGCGCAACAGCCCAAGGCGCACGGCGACAAAGCACAAGCCATAGGCGGCGATCTCATGCGCAAGGCTCCACAGCGGGCCGTTGACAATGCCGGGAAGCGCGGCATGGGAAAAGGCGTCGGGCAGGTGGTGTTCAAGCGATACCAGCGTGATCCCGCGCAGCCAGTAGGTGCTGGCCGTCTCGGCGGTCAGGGTGGCCCCGGACAGCGCGGCAAGGGCCAGGGTCACCCCAAGCGCCACGGCCAGCCCCGGCAGGATACGGCGCGCTCGGGCCAGCCAGAAGCGGGCGGCGGTGCTGCGTTCAGCGCTGGGGGCGATGAGAAGGCCCGAAAGGAAGAAGAACCCAACCACCGCCCAGGCGCCAAGGGAATGGCCGGTAAGGGCCTTCAACGGCTCGACCGTGGCGGGACCATAAGCCAGGGGCCAGGCGTGGCTGATGATGACAGCAGCGGCCAGAAGCAGGCGCAAGAGATGAAGGTTGTTAGGCCGGTCCGGGCCAAGTGCGGCGGCAAGGGTCATGCGCGCAGCTCCTTGATCACCACCTTCCGCCACAGCAGCAAGCGCAGGATGCGCCGCGCAGTTCCGGCAACAGAGGCGAGTTTGGAGCGCATGGACAGCCCAAGCCATGCCTGCAGCAAGGGCAAGCCCCGGTCGGCAGGCACCGCCATGCCAAAGGCGCGCATCGCCAGCCTGCGGCCCCAGACTGCACCTTGCGCAGCCACCAGATTGGGCTGCGCCTTGGCGATCACGTCAACTGGCTGCACCTCAGCCACCAAGACCCCCGCCGCAATGGCGGCCTGCACCAGCCGCAGCCCGGCAGGCGTGCGCGCCACGACCAGCGACCGGCCTGCATCCGTCTCGCCCTCAGGCGGGGTGTGCCAAGGGTCGCCCACCGAGATATCGGCAAACGCGCCCGTGTGGTCGGTGCAGATACGGCAGCGCCAGCGCCGTTCGGATTGCAGGATCTGGCCCCAGCCCGTGGCATAGGGGATGCCGGGGCTGTCATGCTCAACCCCCGCCGCGTCACGGTAGCGCGCCTGCATCAACCCTGGCCAACCATTGCCGCGATAGCGCAGATCAAGAAGCGTTGCATCCTTTGGCACGGCCAACTGATCCAGCAGCCGGTCTGTCGCCACCAGATTGGGGGCCCCGGCGCAGAAGATGCCGATGGCCAGCGGCAGTTTGGCCGCAAGGGTAGGATCGGCCGCCTTGGCCTTGTGCATCGTTGCCACATCACAAGGCTTGCCGATAAACGCTACCGGGATGTTGCCCGCCGCGATTTGCCCCAGTGCCTCGGCAGGGCTGGCCTGGGCATAGCGCGAACCTGCGCCACGCATGAGGCCAGCGCGATCATGGCTGATGACGGCGCTGTTCAGGCGCGGATCATCGGGGCGGGCGGCGATATGGGCAACGCCCCCGACAAGCCCCTGCTGCAGCGCAAAAAGCGCCAGTGCCGTCACCGCCCCGCCCGACGATCCGCAGTGACGGATCTCGGGGTCAGCGGCATGGGCGGACCATGCGGCCAGCACCGGGCCAAAACCATCGGTCCCGGCATGGTTGGAAAAGTCAGCCCCCGTTCCGGCACAAAGCGTGGCGGCCTTTTGTGCGGCGGCACGGCCCATGGCCGTGGGGGCGACGACAGGACGACGGCCGTTCACCGGATCATCGACCATGCGAATGGCGTTTGGAAATGCCCCGGCGCAGGCCCCGCAACCGGTGCAAAGGTTGCGCTGAACAGCGCGGGTGATGGGGTCGGTCAGGGTCATGCAGGCACCTTGCGGAACAGGAGAAACGACAGGTTGAGCGCGCGCGGGAGACGGGCAAGTTGCAGGGCCCGGGCCGTCGCCAGCACCTCGCCCAGCGCGGCGGTGGCAGCGATGGCGATCAGCGGCAGGCCAGCCCAAGCTGCCCCCAGCGCCGGGGCCAGCGCCGCCGCGCGCCACAGGTTGGCGCGCGCCGGATCGCCGGTGCGGCCCAGAATGACGGCCAGTTGCGACAAGGGCGTGCGCCAGATCCGCCCAGCGGCGGCAAGCCCCAAGGCCAGCGCCAGCGCAGCGTCGGGCCGAAAGCTGGCACCGTAGATCAGGGCGATGACAGGCGGGGCAAGAACCGCAAACGCAATTGCAAAGGCAAATCCCAAGGCGCCATAGCCGATCAGCGCCCGCCGCATCAGCGCGGCTAGCGGCGCGCCCGCCAAGCCCCGCAACCGGGGCGCCAGCAAAGAGCCCGCCGCCCGTCCGGTGATCTGGGCGGGCAGCATCGCCAGTTGCAGCGCCACGCCGTAAAGCGCGACCTCGGCCCAGCCATACCAGCCCGCCACGATCAGCCGGTCGGCCTGAAAGGTCAGGAACATCAACCCGGCGTTCAGGACCAGCGGCGCGCCAAACCCCAGGACCTCGATTACGACGGCGCGGTCGAATGCGATGTGATAGCGCCGACGCGCCACCAGATGCGACAGGATCAGCTGAGCAAAGGCATGGGTCAGAAGGGCCAAGAGCATGGCCCGGTGATCGTTCCAGACCCACAGGGCAAGGGGCAGCGATGCCAGCATCGCAAGCACCGCTCCGCCTTCGACCATGGCCAATGGCCGAAGCTGCATCTCCCGCTCGGCCAGACGGTAGTCAAGGTGCAAGAATCCGCGCAAAAGCGGGGCGAGGGCCAGCGCAGCATAGGTGGCCGCAGCCGCACCGCCGTCAAAGACAAATGCCATGGGCAGCGCCAGAACCCCCAGAAGCACCGCCATGGCCCCGCCGCGCAGCAAGCTGGCCCCATGCAGGGCCGCCAGAAGGCCGGGCGGCAGCGGGCTGGGGCGCTGCATCAAGAGCCGCTCGATGCCGACATCACTGACCATTTCCGCCAGCCGCAAGACCAGCGTCAGAACCATGGCGCGGCCCAGTTCGTCGCCGCCGATCATCCGCGCGAGAATGGCCGAACGCGCCAGCGCGGCGGCCTCGGCCAAAAGGGGGATGCACCAGCCGATGGCGCGGGCGGAAAGCCGGGCCTGCATCGGCTTAGTCCCGGATCTGGCGGACAATCGCATCCATCTGCGCCTCGGCCCGCTCTTGCAGATCGGGCACCAGGTCGCGCAGATGAAAGCGCGTCATCTCGCGCGCGGCATAGGAAAAGCGCACCCTCTCGGCCAGGGTCGGTGCATCCATCAGGCGCAGATCGGCGACGTGATCGGCAAGCCCGCATTGGGCGAACACACCGGCGGCCTTGTCGGAATAGCCCAGCCCCAAGGTCGGCGTGCCCGAGGAAAACGCGCCGATGGTGGCGTGCATCCGCGCACCGGCAAACCATGACAGCCGCGACAGCACCCATTTCAGCTCCATGGCACTCAACGCGCCCGTCAGCACTTCGACGCGGTCGGGAAAAACCGGATCAAGCGCCGCCTTCAGCGTGAGCGCGGCGGCCAGATCGCTTTCGCGGTCGCTCAGATGGCGGTGAACATGCGGGACAAGCAGAAGGCGCAGCGCGGGGTCCTCGGTCAGGAGGGCATGAGCTGCGGCGGTGATCTGGTCATCGTGCCGCGCAGCCAGACCGAAGGTGACGCGCGCCCCGGCGGCGTTCTGCATCAAGAGCCCCGAGACATTCAGGCCCGCCACCGGATGGCCCCGCATCGGCGACAGCCAGCCCCTGATCCGGGCGGGAAGCTGTGTAGGTTGCTGCAGCGGCAAGGCTACGGCCATGTCGATGCCCAGCCGGTGGCGGTCAGGGTCAAAACGGCGGCCCAGCGCATCTTGCAAAAAGGCAAAGCTGGCGGCATCGCGCACCCAGACCGCGCGGGCGGCCGCGAGGATCTCAACCGCTTCGGCCCGATGTGCGGGGTTCTGGAAGGGGCCGAGCGTCTGGGGCAAAAGGATAAGGGGCAGCCCATTGTCCAGCGCCAGCCGTTTGGTCAGGACCATCGCCCGAAACCGGCGCGGGCCGTAAAGATCGGTGAAACTATCACCGCCCGAGACATCAAGGATCGCCCGCGACCCGGCGATGAGGCGGGCCGTAGCGCTGTGCCCACCGCCAATCCGGGCCAGCGCGCGCACCGCGCTGAGGCTTTCGCTGCGCCAGAAGCGACGGTGATGGGTCAGGCCGACACGGCTGACCGTGGCAAAACCCATGTCGGCCTGCCGCACCCCGCGCCCGTGATCGGCCACGGCCAGCGGTCCGGCCTGCCGCGCCGCCAGACCGGCGAGGGCGGACATGCACAGCGCGCTGACACCCTGATTGCCGGTATCGGGGGCGGCATTGAGAAGCGTGATCATCGAAATTGCCCAAGCTATCTATTGACTGATCCTTCGATATCCGTTCCCCATCGGCCCTGTCTGCTGTAAGGCGGGATAGATTTCGGGGCCAAAGGATGCGCTTTGGCAAAACAGGATTGGCGGAATGAGCTTTCGACGTGCGGGAATATCCTTTCGGATAGGGATTTGCCTGATCTTGGGAGCCTTGGCCGCCTGCACGCCGATCCTTGACAAGACGCAGTTGCGCAATGACGGGGTTGTCGAACGCATGGCCGTTTCGGCCCCGGCCGTGGCACGATCCGGGGGGCCGTCCTGTGGCGGCACCAAGCTGGCGGGGGGCGTCAAGGCCGGGCAGCGCTCTGACGCGGGCTATCGGGTTGGTCCGGGCGACAACCTGCGCTTCAACATCTTTGGCGAAGAGGGGATGTCCGATCTGACCGCGCGGGTCGATGATGCGGGCTATGTGCAGCTGCCCATTGTCGAGCTGGTGCGGGTGGGCGGCAAGACCACGCGCGCCATTCAGGGCGAGTTGAAAGAGGCCTATGGCCCGCATTTCATCAACCCTTGGGTCACGGTGGAACTGGTCGAGGCCGAAAGCGCGCCGCTTTACTTCCTGGGCGAGTTTCGCGAGCCCGGCGTGCGCTATATGAAGGGCGCGACCAATGTGCTTGAGGCGGTGGCGCTGGCAGGGGGCCTGAACAAGGACGCCTATCTGCCTGGCGCGCGGCTTTTGCGCGATGACCGGATCTGCACGGTGGATCTGAACGCGCTGCTGCGCAATGGGGCCTTTGACCAAAACGTCTGGATGAAACCGCGCGACGTTCTTTTTGCACCGCTGAAAGAGGACATGTCGGTCTATGCGCTGGGCGCGGTGAACCGGCCGCAGGCGGTGGCCTTTGGCAGCGAGGGGCGCACGCTGTTGCAGGTCTTGTCCATCGCCGGTGGCCCGGTCGCAGGGCAGGCACAGTTGACCGAGGTGCGCATCGTGCGCAGCACCTCACCCACGCAGGGCGAGTTGATTGTGGTGGACGCCGCGCAGATGCTGGCGGGCCGGGGTCTGGATTTCCCGCTGGAACCCGGGGACGTGGTCTTTGTGCCACGCACGGTCTTGGGCGATTGGAACGTTGCACTGGGCGAAATCCTGCCCAGCCTTCAGCTGATTGGCGGCGTGCTGACACCGATCACCCTGATCGAGAGCCTCAAAAAAGACTAAAATCGGCGAGGTCATGCCAAAATTCTGCCTTTCGCGACGGCTAGCAGCTGCGGTTAAAGATGAGAGGGCAAGATGAAGATCCTGTTGGCAGATGATCAGGAACTGGTGCGCGAGACCATTGCAGCTTTCCTGCGCCTGGAACCCGAGATCGAGGTGGATGTCGCGGATGACTTCCCATCGGCATTGGCTGTGGCCCGCAGGCAAGAGGCGCATGACCTGATCTTGCTGGATTACATGATGCCCGGCATGAACGGGCTGTCCGGTCTTGCCGCGATGCGCGCGGCCAAGCCCGAAACGCCGGTCGCCATCCTGTCGGGAACGGCACCGCGGTCGGTGGCCGAACAGGCGCTGGCCGATGGGGCGGCAGGGTTTTTGCCAAAGACCATGTCAACCCGCACGCTGATTGCCGCGCTGCGCTTTATGGCGGCGGGCGAGATCTATGCACCGCGCTCGATGATGACCGAGCGCGAGGCCCCATCGGCTTCGCTATCGGGGGCGCAATTGACTCCGCGCGGAACCGAGGTGCTGCGCCATCTGTGCCGCGGTCTGGCCAACAAGGAGATTGCCCGCGAGCTTGACCTGCAAGAGGTGACGGTCAAGCTGCATGTCAAGACGCTCTATCGCAAGATCGACGCCCGCAACCGGACCCATGCCGCCATGATCGCCAAGGAAGCGGGGCTGTTCTGACCTATTCTTTCGGATAGGCGGCTCACCTTTTGCGCCAAGGACGGAGAAGGGCGCAGCGGGTATCAAAACGGAACGCAGACTTTGATCCATCCGAGAGATTTCACCATGATAATTGACAGCTTGGCTAACCCCCTCCGCATCGGTCTTGTCACCCTTCTCATGTCCAGTCCTGCCGCGCTGGCAGATGAGTTTCCCGCCCCGACCGGTGAGGTGATCCTTACTGTGTCCGGCGCGATCGGCACGACCAATGTAGAGAAGACGCTGCAACTGGATGCCGCGCTGATGGCCAGCCTGCCGCAGCACAGCTTTACCACCTCGACGATCTGGACCGAGGGCACGGCGACCTATACCGGGGTCTTGTTGCGCGATCTTCTGGATGCCGTCGGGGCGACCGGGGAAACCGTGACCTTGACCGCACTGAATGATTACCAGATCAGCATGCCGGCCGCCGATGCGGCGGCGGACGGGCCGCTTTTGGCCAATCTGGCCGATGGTGCGCCGATGTCGGTGCGCGACAAGGGACCGGTCTGGATGCTGTTTCCCTATGACGAGGTTGCCGCTTACCGAAGCGAACAGACCTATGCGCGGTCGATATGGCAACTGACACGCATCGACATCACCGACTGACCGGCTGGACCCGCAAAGCCGGGGCCGAGAGCGTCGCCGCCCCAAGCGCGCGCGGCAACCTCTTGCGCGTGGTGATCGTCATTCTGGTAGCGGCGGGTTTCAGCGTGATCTTTTCGCTGGTCATGCAATTGGGCATCGAACTGCGAAAGTTGCAGGAGGAACCGGTCGACAGCCTGCAATGGAACGTCACCCAACTTGAACTCGACATCATGAGGCTGGAGGCCAAGGTTCAGGTGGCGCTGGCCAAGCCCGAAGGCGACCTGACCGATCTGCGACGAAGCTTCGATCTTTTCTACAATCGCGCCGGAACCATAACCAACGGAACGATGTTTGCCCGCCTGGGCCTTACAGGCACCGTTGCGCCGATGAAGGCGCAAATGCGGGCCTTTCTAACCGACACTGCCCGGCTGATTGATGGCCCTGACGCCCGGCTACGGGCCGCCCTGCCAAAGATCGCGACAACGGTCGCCGAGCTGCGCCGGGATTTCCGGGTGATGGCCATTCAGGTGATTGATGTGAACGCAGCACTTGCCGATGCGCAGCGCGCCAAATTGGCCGAAGTACTGCGCAAGATCGGCGTGGCAAGCCTTCTGTTGGTCAGCCTTCTGGTCGGCCTGCTGGCGCTTGTTTTGGGGCTGAACCGAAGGGCCGAGCGGCGCACTCAAGAGGTCGAGCGGATCACCGCGCGGCTTGAGGCGACGGTGGCTACCTCGCTCGATGCGGTGATCGTGGTCGGAATGGATGGTCGTGTGATCGACTTCAACGCCGCTGCCGAGACGATTTTCGGCTATAGCCGGGCCGAGGCCCTGGGGGCGTCGCTGGGCATGCTGATTGTGCCTGCCCACCTGCGCGATGCCCACGAGGCGGGGATGCGGCGGATGCGTGAAGGCGGCGAAAAGCGGGTGGTGGATGCTGGCCGCTTCGAGATTACCGCCACGCGCAAATCAGGCGAGGAGTTTCCGGTGGAAATGTCGATCGCCAGCAGCGACGGCCCCGAGGGGATGATCTTTGTCGCCTACCTGCGCGACATCTCGGATGCCCGGCGGGCCGAGGCGGCGCTGGTTGCCGCACGCGACAAGGCGCAAGCGGCCGAGCAGACCAAGACCAACTTCATCGCCGTGATGAGCCATGAGATGCGCACCCCGCTTAACGGGGTCATCGCTTCGCTGGACATTCTTGGGCGGTCGGGGCTTGAGCCCCGGCAAGAACGGTTTCTCACCCTTGCCCGAAATTCGGCCGATCAGCTTTTGCGCCATGTAAGTGATGTGCTGGACATCTCGCGCGTTGAAACGGGGCATATCGGGGTCTCGGCCGACCGGATGGATCTTGCGGCATTGGTCACAACGCTGGTCGATCCGATGCGCCCAGCCGCCGCCGCCAAATCTATTGGACTTGACGTCAACATCCTGGACAGCCTGCCCCCCATGCTGGGGGATGCGTTTCGGTTGGGGCAGATCCTGCAAAATTTTGTCTCGAATGCCATCAAGTTCACCGAGACAGGCGGGATCACCGTCGAGGTGGAATTGCAGCACAGGATCGGGGCGCAGGCCGAGGTTGAATTCCGGGTGATCGACACCGGACTTGGGATCGCCGAGGCCGATCAGGAGCGGATCTTTGACGACTTCGTGATGGTCGATCCGTCCTATGGCCGGTCGGTTGGGGGAACCGGTCTGGGGCTGGCGATCTGCCGCAGGGTCGCCCATGCCATGGGCGGCGAGGTTGGGGTGGAAAGCGATCTTGGGGCGGGCAGTTGTTTCTGGCTGCGGCTTCCCCTGACGCTTGACCACTCTGTCGAGGCACCAAGCGCGGCACCTGCCACGACGCCTGGCCGGTCAGGCACGGGCGCAGCGCTGCAAGGGTCTGCCGCACAGGCGCTGGATGTTCTGGTCGTCGAGGACAACGAAGCCAACCGCATCGTTCTTGAGGAAATGCTGCGGCATCTGGGGCATCGGGTGGCTTTGGCCAACGATGGCGGGGCCGGCGTCGAAAAGGCCCGCGCCACCCGCTTTGACGTGATCCTGATGGATCTTTCGATGCCGCTGATGGACGGCTGGACCGCGGCCAGCGTCATCCGCCTTGAGGGCGCATCGCGCGACAGCCGGATCCTTGCGGTGACCGCCCATCCCCGGCCCGAGCGGATCGATCACATGATGGACGCGGGATTTGACGGCTGGTTGACCAAACCCCTGTCAACCGCCGGTCTGGCTGCCGCACTGGCCCAAGACACGCGGAACCTTCAGCCACAAAGCCCGGCGCGGGAACAGGCCGTGCCGCACGTGATCGACACCGAGCGGCTGGAGGAACTGGTTCACCTTATGACCCCCGAGGTGCTGGGGGAAACCGTCACAGCCTTTTCGACCCAGATCGAGGCGCTTGTCGAGACACTGGGCCAGCGCCCGCTTCCAGCCGATCTGACCGTCTGGATGCAAGACTGCCATGCCGCAGCCGGAGCGGCAGCAATCATCGGGGCCCCCGCGCTGCGGCAGTGCCTGGCCGACCTGGAACAGGCCTGCGAAACGGCCGACCGTGCCGGGCTTGAGCAGGGCCATGCTGCAGTCGCGCAGCATTGGTCGCGGGTGAAGGCCATGCTGCCCGGGGTGCCCGCCCTGCAGGGTTGACCTGCGCGGCGTGCTTTCAGCTTTCCTTGTAGAACCAGAACGTCGCGACCAAGGCGAGCATCAGCAAAGGCCGGGTCAGAAAGAAGGCAGAGAAAAGAGGGGCCTCACCATGCCCATAGGTGCCATAGATCATCAAAAGCTGATCAAAGGTGGCATTCACCATGTAAAGCAGGGTCACGACGACCACAAAGCGAAAGCTGATCGCGAAGAAAAACGCGATGTTCAACGCCGCAAGGATCCACAGAAATGCAAATGCCCGACGCCCCAGCAGATCAACGTGGTGAGCTTCAAAAAGGACAGGGTTGATGATTTCAGGGAAAAAGCGCGTAACGGCCTGAAGGAGAAAAATCATGGACAGTGAATAAATGTTCACAAAATAGAAGGCGAACCTGAAAGCCCGGCCTTGATCTGAAACCTTGCGCAGCCTTAGATCACGCGCCTCAAAAACCCCAAGCAACGCCTGCATTTCTTCATCGTTGAGCTTCTTCTTCATTTGGCTCAGCGATCCTGCTTCAATCTGAAGTTCAGCTCAAAGCACATCCACACCAGACCTATGATCAGGATGGGTCTCAGGAACAGGACCGTTTGCACCAAAGGAAGATCGGGATAATCAAGCACATCGTAAAGCACGAGTTGATCGTCAATATACATGACGATGGTCCCGGCCGTGAAGATTTTCAGGAAGACCAAAGCGGCATGGGGTAGGGTCCAAAGCAGGACCGGGAAAACCACCAGAGCAGCACAAATGATCGGCAATCGAACGGAGTTCAACTTGAACGCCGCATATGCCGCCGTGTTGCCTTTCAATGCGATGTCGTTCAATTCCGGCGAGAGAATTGCAAGAACGGCCATGGCACCGGTTGCATAAACAAGAATTGTAAAGCCCCAGAAAACCACAGAGAGCTTTGGCCTGCTGCTCCAGGCCTCCTGCGTCAGTTTCGCCAACATGCGATTTTGTTGCTATTATTTCGCTTGTTGTCTTATTTTAGTCAGAATTTTTTATTGCGACAAGCGAATTTGTAAGTTGGCTAGCCTGAACGGGCAAAGAACATTGTCGAGAAGACGGTGGGCCCTTAGCTGTTTGATCCCACGGTTTGATGGTGCGATCCTTTTTCAGGAATGGAAGGAAGCACTATGGGACAAGTTCGTCACGGGAGCGCCACGACCACGTTCGCCGTCAGAGCTGCAATACAGCGATCGCAAGCTTCGCTCGCGCAGCTGAGCCGGGAGTTGGGGATCAATCCGAAGACGGTGGCGAAGTGGCGGAAGCGGGCGACGGTCGAGGACATGAAGACCGGGCCCTCGGTGACCCGAGGTCTGGGGGCTGCCGTCACTGCAATCAGATTGTCGCGCAGGGCCTTTCCTTTGACCCACGGCCCAAAGCCCGATGCTACGTTGATGTGGCCTGCATGCCCAAGATCGATGAGACCGCTGCCCCAGGTCTTTGCAAGATGCGAGGCACGGTCATAGCCCATCCACGGATCATTCCGGCTTGCGACAACCTTTGTCGGGATGTCCATATGCAACTCCGGGATCGCCCCGAATTGGCCGATGCGGCCATTTCCATTGGTTTCGGCCGGTGCCACGAGAAGTGCCGCGCGCACTTTCCGCCATCAGCGCCCATGGAACAGTTTGGCGTGATTGCGTAGCGTAGGGTTTGCGGCTCATCTTTACCCCAGTTGGAGTTGAAGATGATGAAGAAACCCGTGA
>JACCDH010571225.1_pt1 | contig 12566 bp, 14 predicted proteins | sample 7442481 | NCBI WGS metagenome assembly JACCDH01 (sample SAMN15323433, study PRJNA562643) | freshwater metagenome | isolation source: river surface water | place: USA:Blue River Watershed | collected 2017-08-15
CACCGAACCAATATATATCTTTTTGAACTTCCTCAGGTAAAGACCGTACGATTCGCATGATATCTGAAAAATACTTTCCTTCAGGGTGCCAAATTCCAAAAAAGGGATCTGAGATATTATCAAATTCACCATAAAGATGAAGTCGATACTCGGGATTTTTCATTTTCGTTTTAGCGAAATATTTAATCAGGGTATGGATTCTTTTTTGCATTGAAAGCCGACCAGTATAGATCATGACTTTTTCATGGGGCTTAAGATTCCAGTCTTGACGTTGTTTTAGGCGGATAGATTTATCATAGAAATAGCGAGAAGGATCAATGGGAAACGGGCAAAGAGAAACACTGTTTTTGTCATTAACGAGTTGTTTGAAGTAGTTGGCCTGTCTTTCAGAGGCACAAAACCATCTGACCTTCCAGCTTTCTAAAAACCGACACTGACTCCACCATTTGTAGTTAATGGAGAAGTCACCATAAATGTGGACAAAAAGATCAGGCTTAGTTGACTCCAGCATATATTCTTGGTGAAGAAGACTAAAAATGGGAAGAGGGTGGGGTTTATGATCTAGAATGATTATTTTCTCTGCCTTCCAATTTTTTAGTTCTGTGACGTGTTTTGTCAGAGTTGAATAACTCGTGTCTTCATTAAAGTGATAGTATTTGCAGTCGAGGTGATTAATCGACTGGTAGGACTTCAAAAGATTGAAGACAATTTTTTGGCAACTTATCCAGCTTGATGGATTAAATGAGTAGAAAAACGCTATTTTAGACATCCTCTAATTTAATCAGTTTTTAAGTCGATCTTTCAAGTAAAAGGATTTTAAAAGCAAAATGCTCGGGAATTTGTCTATAGGACATTTCCAGTGAGAGAGAGCTATAATCCCTTCATTAAGGAGTCAAAAAATGAAACATCTTATTTTAATTGGATTTGTTATCAGTACCAGTGCTCTTGCCCTCGATCAGTTCGGCAATCTTGATGAAAAAGACCAAAAGTATTTTCAGAATGATTCTCGGGAGGGAAAAAATCAATTGGAACGGATCGACGCCAATGTGAGGCAAATCAATAAAATGATGGGCGATATAATTCAGATGAAAAAAGATATTGCTGAACTTAAAGCAGAAATAAATGCGCTCAAGAGCGACTCTAAGGGAATGACTAAAAAATGAATTTATACTTTAAAACTCCTGTCAAAGGGACAGTAAAAGATGTTTTCAATCAGTTTAATGAAAGTCTTTTCAGCAAACTGAAACCACCTGGGGTGAAGGTGGAGATTGTTCGTTTTGATGGCTGCAAGAAGGGAGATGCCATTGATCTTAATCTTATCTCTCTCATGGGAAAGCAGCAGTGGAAGGGAGAGGTGACTGATTGGTTTAGTTCTGAAGAGGAATGTTATTTTGTCGACGAAGGGAGAGTTTTACCTTTTCCACTCTCGGCATGGAAACATAAACATCTTATAAAACGCGAAAATAACCAGACCTTCATTATTGATGATATACAGTTTGAAATAAAACCGGCCATCATTGGAATTTTTTACTATCCGATCCTTTGGTCTGTTTTTAAATATCGTGGACCTATTTATCGAAGGATCTTTTCATGAAACATATTTTTTTCTTACTCATTTTTGTCTCATTTTCGGCCACTGCTCAAACAGTTCTCTTCCTTGGAGATTCTTTGACAGAAGGGTATGGCATCAATCCTGATTATGCTTTTCCAGCTTTGATTGAGAAAAAGATTAAAGATTCAGTGAGCAAGGAGGCCGTCGTGATTAACGGTGGAGTGAGTGGTTCCACCACGGCCAGTGGAATGAAAAGGCTTCAGTGGTATAAAAAAAGAAAACCTACTCATATGCTACTTGCTTTAGGGGCCAATGATGGTCTTAGAGGACTGAAAGTTGATCAATCTGAAAAAAATCTAAGAAATATTATTGAAGCTGCTCAGAAAGAAGGGATCAAAGTCATTCTGGCCGGAATGCAGATGCCCACAAATTACGGTGGAGATTATCGTAAAAAATTTGAGGCAATCTATCCACGACTGGCCAGGGACTATAAACTTAAACTTGTTCCTTTTTTATTAGAGGGGGTGGGTGGCCATTCTAAATTAAATCTTCCTGATGGCATTCATCCTAATCCAGAAGGTCATAAAATTATTGCGGAAACTGTCTGGAAAGTTCTCAAGGAAGAATTATGATAAAAGTTGATAATCTCTCGAAGTCGTTCCCTTTAGTTGACGGGAAAGTCACGATCCTTGATTCGTTGTCTCTTCATATCCCAGAAAAATCAACAGCGGCTATCTTAGGAAAATCGGGAAGTGGAAAGTCAACTTTGCTTTCTATCCTGGCCGGTCTTGATCGTCCAGATCAAGGAGAGATTATCATGGGTGGAAGTTCACTTCTGAGCTTAAACGATGATGAGCTTACTCTTTTTCGTGCTCGTCAAATGGGGATTGTTTTCCAGCAGTTTCATTTAATGAGCTCTCTGACCGCCCTTGAAAATGTCATGATCCCTTTAGAAATTTTAAAAATCGAGAATGCAAAACAAAGGGCCATTGATCTACTGGAGCAAGTGGGACTTGGGCACCGTATTCATCATTACCCTTCTCAACTCAGTGGAGGAGAGAGCCAGCGTGTGGCCCTGGCCCGAGCTATTATCCACCGTCCGAAAGTAATTTTTGCGGATGAGCCAAGTGGAAATTTAGACGAAGAAACTGGCGTGATGGTGATGATTCTTCTCTTTGATCTTGTTCAAAAAGAGGGACTCACGCTGGTGTTAGTGACTCATGATGAAGAGCTGGCCAAGAGATGTTCTAAAACGTTTCGTCTTCATTTAGGAAAAATGTTATGAGATGGAAGCTTCCTTGGCTTGAGTTTAAAAAAGATCCACGCTTCTTTGCTCTTCTTATTTTCACTCAAGTTTTAGGGATGCTGGGTCTCCTTCTTGTTGAACAATGGAGTGGCGTCTTAGAGCAGCGCCTCAAAGATAAAGGGCAGGAGCTTTTAGGGGCTGATCTCTCTATAAGTGTGAGGCGCCCTTTTACTGATGAAGAACAAAAAATTATTCAAGAGAAAGTAAATCCTGTGGCCGATGAAATAGCCGAGCTTATTGATACTTATTCCATGGTTTATTTTGGGCCAGAAAAAGAATCAAGACTAACAGAACTAAGAGGAGTGAAAGGAAACTTTCCTTTTTATGGAAAAATCCAACTGGCCTCTGGTCAGTCTTTTAGTAATCAAATTATTGTCGATGAAGAGCTGAAACATCTTTTAAACCTTAAACCACAAGATCAGATTAGTTTTGGGCCAGTCCAAGGGACTATCTTTGATTTCATGGTAAAGGATGATACTGCAGGCCTTCGTGGCTTTTCTCTTGCCTCAAGAGTTTATATTCCCATGGAGAGACTTCTTGAGAGTGAGTTGATTCAATTCGGATCTACCGCCACTTTCGCTAAGTTTTTTAAAATATCAAAACTTTCCTCAACAGCGCTAGATGAGCTTCAAAAAGAACTGTTGGCCACTTTTACGGACGCTGCGGTTAAAGTCTCTCGCCCGCAAGATGCGAGTGAACAAATCGGAAGAGTACTCTCTATCGTCTCCGATTTTCTTGGCCTAAGCTCCCTTATTGCTTTCATCCTGTCTCTTCTTGGTCTTCTTTATTTGTGGAGAAGTTATTGGCATCGAAAAATAAAAGATCTGACGATGTGGCAAGTTTTAGGACTCACTAAAAAGTCTCTATTGGGATTACTTATTTATCAGGTGATTTGTCTGAGTCTTCTTTCTTCATTTATTGTCATTCTTTTATGGCTTGGTATTCAAATTCCAAGTGAATCTATCCTTGAGAATATGACGGGAGTTGATTTTTCATTTGAAGTCATTTGGTTCACATTAGGCAGAGAGATTGCTGTCTTCCTTTTATTTCCACTTTTACTTCTTATTCCTCAGATGAGTTTAATGAGCCGTATTTCGAAACATCAGCTTATTCGTGGTCAGCAAGAAATGACTCTTCAGCCTCAATGGTGGAATTATCTTCCTGTTGTTCTTTTGTTATGGGGATATGCTTGTTGGATCGCTCATTCATTTAAGATAGGGTCTCTGTTTTGGGGACTTCTATTAGGCACATTTTTTATTGGGTATTTAGTCTTTTTACTTTTACGAAAAATTGTAAAAGGTATTCTTCGTCCAGGAGAGAGAATAAGTATTAATAATAAACTCACCACAGGACTTGCTTTAAGGTCCTGGTGGAGATCTCCTCAGGCAATGCTCATGAGTTTTTTAAGCTTTTGTTTGTGCAGCTGTCTTTTTATGTTTTTATTAGAGCTTGAAGGAATGATTCAGTCTGATCTTGCTATTACCAGTAAGAGACCGCAGATTTTCCTTTTTGATATTCAAGAAGAGCAGAAAGAGAGTTTAGAGAATTGGATGAGTGATAATAAATTAGAGCTCGAGGCCCTTACGCCGATGATCCGCGCCAAGCTAGAAAAAGTTAATGGGAAATCTTTTGAGAAGTCTATCTCATCACAAGGACCTCGAACCAGAGAAGATGAAGTGGAGTCTCGTTTTAGAAATCGTGGGCTTAATCTTACGATCAGGCAAAATCTAACAGAATCCGAATCAATTATTTCAGGAGAAAAATTTAAAGCGACTTATCAAGAAGGTGATAAATATCCGTTAGTGTCCATAGAGAGACGTTTTGCAGGAAGGCTTAATATTGAGCTTGGAGATATTCTTACGATTGATGTCCAAGGAGTTCCAGTCGAAGCGAAAGTGGCCAACCTCCGAAGAGTGAATTGGACGAGTTTTTATCCTAATTTTTTTGTGAGTTTTCAAGAAGGTGTCATTGAAGAAGCTCCAAAAACTTTTCTGGCCGTCTTAAGTAAGCTTACTCCAAATGAAAAGAGAGTTCTCCTCAGAGAACTCCCTAAAGACTTCGGCAATGTTTCGATGATTGATGTAGAAAAACTCATCACGAAACTAACTGCTTTATTTGAACAGGTGGCCAAGGCCCTGAAAGTGATGTCACTGCTTGGACTTTTAGTAGGTGTTGTGATTCTTTATAGTATTGTGATTGATCAAATTTATCTGCGTCGCTATGATTTTATGTTGCAAAAATCTCTAGGAATGACGGCCAGAGAAATCAGAAGTGGACTTCATACTGAAATGTTTGTCACTCTTTTTCTTTCCTTCTCTTTAGGCGCTCTACTCGGATATTTAATGGCCATGCTTATTGGAGTAGAAGTGTTTGCCCTTGATTGGAGTTTCCCGTCGACGAGTAATTTGATTAAGGTCTTTTTGTTGATGTTAGGAGCGTTTTTTATTTTAAGTTTAGCGTCAAAAAGAGTGCTGAAGTATCACCCAAGAGGGCTTCTGGCAGAAAATTAAATCTGCTTAACACTTTTGAGGTTGGTTTAAATGGGCTTTTTAGTTAAACTTAAGACCTCATGTTTAATATAGATGCTTATATTGCAGAAATTCTCGCCGCTCTGTCTGGTTATGCTTATCAACCATTAAAAGTTTATGGGCTTGTGACTCTTCTCATGTTTGCAAGCTCCTTTGGTCTACCTGTTCCTGAAGAGGTGACATTGGTCTCTGCAGGACTTGTTGCTCATATGGCCAAAGATCCTGTGAATTACCCACCTCCCTTTGTTGGGGCTGAGGGAGTACCTGTACTCACTCTTTGTATTGTTTGTTTTTTAGCCGTTTTCATAAGTGACCTAACGGTTTATTTCTTAGGCAAGTTTTTTGGGGCCAAGATTATCAAGACCAAATTTTTTCAAAAGCAAGTGGCCGGGAAGGGGTTTGATACCATCAACCGTTGGTTTCAAAAATATGGTGGATGGTGTGCAGGAATTTTTAGGTTTACTCCAGGACTTAGATTCCCAGGGCATTTAAGTTGTGGTCTTCTTGGAATTCCTGTTTGGAAATTTGTTCTTATCGACGGGACTGCAGCATTAATTTCAGTTCCAACACAAGTCTATTTTGTGGCCACATATGGTGACGTTATTCTTGGAAAATTTAAAGAATTTAAACTCATTCTTTTCAGTGTGCTCGCCGTGGTCTTTGTTATTTGGTTACTTCGAAAAGTGTACCTCAAACATACTGCCCATAAAAATCAACTCCAAGAGCTAGAGAAATAGGCTACAAACCTCTTCAAGCTTTAAGGCCAGATTCTTCCGAAATTCATTTAGATCATTATACTTGAAATTAATCTGTTTGATTGTTCGTTTTGTCGGATCATCCTTAAAGTCTGGAAAGTCCCAAGAAATTTCACTCGTTAAAATCAAATGACCAATATCTGGTGTCAGTTCTTTAATTTCACACTGAAGACGATAGCGCACGCGAGGGCCTTGTGTTTTAGGAATGGATTTGGCAAATTCGATTAGCTGCTTTTTTGTTTCAGGGTGAGAGAGTTTTAATGCCTGAACCAAATTGGATTCAAAACTTGTAGCGCCATAGAGATGAGGGGCCATCAATTGAGTTTTTAGATCTTTTGATTCACTTGTCTCTAAATAGCGATAGTAAAAATTGTCCATTGTTGTGGTGAGATAGTGGATAAGCTGTGAGGCTTCACTAAAGCTAGACTTTAGTTTCTCATGCCAGTCCTGGATTAATTTCTCATTTTCACTCATGGTGATTCCTCTGTAAGATAAGCTATGAGTAAGACTACCATAATTAGACCAGGATTTGTGCTTATTGAGGATTATTTTGATCATGAGACGGCTGAAAAATGGTTAGAATTTATCTTTCGTAAAGGTCAGGATCTCAACCGAGGATTTCATCATCCAGATGTGAAGCCCAATCGCTTTCACGCGAAACCCAAATATCCCGTCAAAAAATACATGTGTCTTGGCCTTTATTGGAACCCTGTGGATTATATTTATTATCCTTTGATTCCTGATTCGGAGCTCAAGCCGTTTCCTATACCAGACTTCTTTCTTGAGTTTTGTGAAGCTTTAAAAACAGAAATGAACTTGGCCAAAGAGTTTTATCCTGAGGCAGTGATGGTTAATTTTTATACTCAAGACTCATCAATGGGAATGCATGTTGATAAGGATGAAGAAGACCAAAAGTCGCCGATCATAGGAGTTAATTTTGGATCAACTTGCCGGTTTCTTTACGAGGATGAAAAGGGTGTGACTCAGGAGGTGAGAATACCTGGAAATTCAATTTATATTTTTGGGGGACCTGCCAGACTTATGAAGCATGGAGTTGGAACTATTTATACTAAAACGGTTCCTCTGGGGCAGGAGAAGTACTTTCAAAACAAAGAAAGGCTGAATCTTACCTTCAGGAAGGTTTTTCTATCAGACAAAATCTGAACAAAGTCACATAATCATTCTCGAGATCGTCTTGTTAGGATCAAAATAGACAAAAAGGGGTTTTTGATGAAAAAGCTATTTATCGTACTGTTCAGTTTATTCTCATTCTCTGTTCTTGCTCAGGATATTTACTCAATTAAAGAGAATGATATTTCTGGGAAAGCCGCTGATTTTTCACAATACAAAGGTAAGGTTCTTCTTATTGTTAACGTGGCCAGCCAGTGTGGGTATACCTCTCAACTTGAAGGATTAGAGACTTTGTACAAAAAATACAAAGATAAAAATGTTGTTGTCCTTGGTGTTCCTACAAATGACTTCGGTGGGCAAACTCCAGAGGATGATGCAAGTTTTAAAGAGTTTTGCTCAAAAAATTACAATGTCAGTTTTCCTCTTTTGACTAAAAAGACGATTCTTGGGGATTCTAAACGTCCTCTTTATAAATTTTTGACTGAGCAGTCTCCAAAGAATTTTCAAGGTAATGTGAAATGGAATTTTGAAAAGTTTCTTATTGGAAAAGACGGAAAGATCGTCGAGCGATTTTCATCTAGTGTGAGTCCTACTGATGATAAGCTTGTGAAAAAAATTGATTCACTTCTCTAAATGATCTATGACACCGTTGTGGTGGGGGCCGGAGTGGGAGGAATTGCCTCTGCACTTTTGCGCTCCCAGCATGAATCTCATGTTCTTCTGCTTGAGCAGCATTCTCTTATGGGTGGCTGTTCTTCTTATTTTCAGCGTGGACCTTATAGCTTTGATGTAGGGGCCACTACTTTGAGTGGACTTAAGGCCGGTCAATCCTTGGGAGACTTTTGTCATAGACTCTCACTTGATCTTCCTGTGAAAAAAATTGATCCAGGAATTCATTTTCATCTCTGCTCAGGAAAAGAACTTTTAAGATTTAGTGATTTTGAAAAATGGCAAACAGAACTTTCAAAAATCAAAATGGAGAATCGAGAACTCTGGCATCACCTCGAGGATTTAGAAAAATTATCTTGGACGGTTTTAAGTAAGCTTCGCCCTTTTAAAGGCATCAGTCCCGGTCTTGTTCTAAAAGCTCTTAATCCAGAAGTTTTTAAACTTCTTCCTTTTTTTATGATCAATGCCGAAAGAGATCTTTCCCGATTTCAGCAAAACTCGCCTGAATTCATTGAGCTTATCAATGGGATCAATCTTATCTCGGCCCAGGCCCATGCTCATCAGATTCCTGCCTTTGTGGGGGCCATGAGTCTGACTTATCCTAAAGAGACTTATTATCCATTGGGCGGCATGAAAGGACTGATGAATTTTTTTGAAAAAGAGCTGATCAATCGGTCTGTGACTATTCGTAAAAGAGAATCAGTGGTTGGGCTTCAAGAGGAAAAAGATAGTCTCACGTTAATCACGGCGAAAGGGGAGAAGATTGAAACTAAAAAGGTTATCTTCAACCTCACTCACTGGGCCTTGGAAAATATCCTTCAGGGCAAGCTTCGCCGGAAAATACAAAATGAAATCCAAAAAAGGCAGGAAGGCCCAGCTGCATTCTGTTTGTATTTTGCAGTCAAGCTTCCAACTCCTATGAAAAATCTTTATCATCAAGTCCACTTGGTGAGTAAAGATGTCCCGAATTATTTTATTTCATTTTCAGATCCTGAAGACCTTTCTCGAGCTCCATCTGGGGAGCAAACAGTGACAATCTCCATTCATGTGGACTCAAAGGAGTGGAGAGAACTAGATCGCCAAGATTATTTAGACTTAAAAATGAAGTATCAAAAAATTATTATGGAGGATTTTTCGCAGAGATTTCATCCTCTTGAGATTAAATTTCTCTCTTCCAGTTCACCAAAAACTTTTATCCGTTTTACTCAGCGCCCTCAAGGAATGGTGGGTGGGCTTCCACTTCTTTACGGTCAAGGGCCATGGGATTTTTTATTGCCAGAAATCAGTGAAGGGCGAGTCTTTAGGGTTGGAGATACGGTTTTTCCCGGCCAGGGCTGGGTTGGAGTGGTGGCCGGGGCCCTTAATTTGGAAGAAATCCTTCAATCTTAGGTTCTGGGCCTGTAAAAAGTCTCCTGGCCCCTCGACGAAATTCAGGGTTTGGTATATAAAACTTCTATGTCATTACGTTATTGGACCCATTTCTATACAATAATTTTTATTCATGCCCTGATTCTTCTTGGGGGATGGCAAATATCTAGAGACTCTCAAATGGTCTCAAGCGCAGTAGCGTCAATGAATGCGACTATTGTAAGAATTTCGGCGGCCAATAATATTCTTCGCTCGCCTCCCCAGAAAACTGTTCCATTACCTAAGACAAAAGCAAGCTCATCTCCGGCCGAAACCAGACCTGAAACGGCAAGCTCTATAGCAGAAGCAACTTCAGCTAGTAGCGCGGTCTCTTCTGGACTATCTGCTATGGCCCGGGCCGATTTGAGATCAATGTTTTTGGGTGATCTTCGTGCACGAATTGAGGCCAATAAAACCTATCCAATGATGAGTCGACGCCTTGGACAAACAGGAATTGTAGAAGTAGCGTTTACACTCACTTCAGACGGACATATCATTAATGCCAGAATCGTTTCTCCTTCTCGCTATGAGCGACTGAATGAATCGGCTTTAGAAGCAGTGAAAAAAATCACTCGTTTTAAACCTATTCCAGCTGAACTCAATGAAGAGAAAATGGATGTCACGGTTCCTGTTAAATTTGCCATACTTTAAAATTTAGATAGTTCACTCAAAGGATTGATCATGAGACTTTTCGATTATGTTAACGATGCTGGTGCCATCGGATGGATTTTAGTTGCACTCAATATTCTTGGATTCAGCCTTATTCTTTGGCGCTTTTTTGTTTTTAAAGATTTCAAAAAGAATCTTGATCAAGAAGGAAAGCTTGTCCTTGAGACGTTAAAAAAAGAGGTCGGGGCGCAAAATCTCTTTGCCCATATTGAACTTGTTAAAGACGCTTGTTCACGTCGAGTGCATGATCTTGAGTTTGGTATGAATACAATTAAAGTGGTGGCCAGCCTTGCTCCGCTTCTAGGTCTTCTTGGAACTGTGATGGGTCTTTATGAAGCGTTCATGGTGATCTCAGTGAAAGGTCTAGGAAATCCTGGAGATTTTGCATCAGGGATGTCATACGCTCTTATGACAACAATCATTGGTCTAGTGGTCGCTATTCCACATTTCTTTGCACACAATTATTTATCAGGTGCGCTTGATGATATTGAAGTGAAATTAGAGAAAACAGTTCTTCCTTTACTTAAAGGCGAATAATCATGGGCCGTCGTAATAAAAGGGAGATGATTGCTCCCGAATTAACACCGCTCATTGATATGGTGTTTTTGATTTTGACTTTCTTTCTTGTGACAACAGTCTTTAAAAAAGACGAACTCGCTCTTCTTCTTAAACTTCCTAAAACGGAGCAAGGAGCAGGAGAGAGTAAAAAAGTTGATGAGCTGACAATTGAGCTCTCAGATGAAGAAGTTGCCGTTAATGGAAAAAAATCTTCTCTTGAGGAACTTCCAGCTGTATTTGGTAAAACAGAAAAAACAGCATTGGTGAACCTTCGTGTTGATGGTGATGTTAAGTATCAGCGTTTAGTTAAAGTTCTCGATATGCTTCAGCAAAATAAACTAGAGAATATTTCACTTATCACTGAAAAAGATAAGTAGATTTAAGTTCTTACTCAAAGGAGTCTTCTCATGGCAGAGAAACTTGACCTTTTTCCGAAAATGGGAATGAAACAAGAAGAAATCTTCAATCTGATGGATGAATACAAGTCTGAAGATAGTCGCTGGGCCGAAGGGCGAGTTTTCAGTTTAGTTTATCATGTTGATGATGCTCATGATGAGTTTATCAAGAAGGCCCATAATAAATTCTTTTTTGAAAATGGCCTTAATCCTATGGCCTTCAAATCCCTTAAAAAATTCGAACATGAAACTGTCCGCATGTGTGTGGATCTTTTCCATGGAGATCATAATGCCGTTGGTGTGGTGAGCTCTGGAGGAACCGAATCACTTTTGATGGCGGTGAAAACTTACCGAGATCGTGCTCGAAAAATTAAACCATGGATTAGAAATCCAGAAATCATTATGCCAGAGTCGGCCCATGTGGCCTTGGACAAAGCAGGACATTATTTTGATGTGAAAATCCGTCACGCTCCTTTGACGGCAGATTGTCGTGTCGATGTTAAGGCCGTGAAGAAGATGATCAACAGAAATACAATCCTTCTCGTGGGCTCAGCTCCTCAATATCCTCATGGAGTCATTGATCCTATTTCTCAGCTGGGTGATCTTGCTCTTCAGCATGGTCTTCCATTTCATGTTGATGCTTGTATCGGAGGATTTATTCTTCCGTTCCTTGAGAGACTTGGACGACCAGTACCTGCTTTTGATTTTAGAGTTGAGGGAGTGACGTCTATCTCAGCTGATCTTCATAAGTACGGTTATGCACCTAAAGGTGCTTCAGTTCTTCTTTACCGTTCAATGAACATCATGAAGTATCAATTTTTTGCTTTCACGGATTGGAATGGTGGGATCTATGCTTCACCAGCTCTTCCTGGAACTCGTCCGGGTGGGCCAATCGCTGGCGCCTGGGCCACTCTCAAAAAAATGGGTGAGGATGGTTATCTTCATGAAGCAAAAAAAGTGGTGAAGGTTGTGGATTATTTTCTCGCAGAAATTGAAAAAATACCTGAACTGAAAATGGTGGCTTACCCCGATTCATCACTCGTGTGTTTTACCTCAAAAGATCCAAGTGTAGGCATCTATGCTGTAGCTGATTATATGATCGAGAAGGGATGGCATATTGATCGCCAACAAAAACCTGAATCTCTTCACATGACTCTCGCTCCAAATCACGAAGGGCCTATTAAGGAATTCTTCCTCGATCTTCGAGATGCTGTGGCCCACGTGAAGGCCCATCCAGAGCTGGCGACTTCTGGTCAAGCGGCCATGTATGGAATGATGGCCAAGATTCCATTCCGTGGAATGATCAAGTCATCAGTCATGAGTATCATGGAAAAGATGTATGGCCCTGAGGGAAAAATGCCTGATGAGAAAAAAGAAGGCATTGAAAACTGGGGAGACCTAGCAGAGAAAGTGGCCGGTAATGTTATGGAAGTGAAAAGACAATTAGAGACAGTGATTCAGAAAGTAAAAGGGCCGTCTAAATAGACGGCCCTTTATCAATATCAATTTTTTTTAGAAAAGATGATCGTGGCTCAGACCGTTCTTGATACCTTTATTAATTACTGCCACTGCATTGTGCGAGTGAAGTGATTCAAA
>JACCDH010901674.1_pt1 | contig 12566 bp, 14 predicted proteins | sample 7442481 | NCBI WGS metagenome assembly JACCDH01 (sample SAMN15323433, study PRJNA562643) | freshwater metagenome | isolation source: river surface water | place: USA:Blue River Watershed | collected 2017-08-15
ATTTGTTTAAATTACAAACAATCCTTACCTTTGCACCTCATTTTAAGAAAATGGCGGGGTAGCTCAGGTGGTTAGAGCGTAGGATTCATAACCCTAAGGCCGGGAGTTCAACTCTCCCCTCCGCTACCAAACAGGCATCATTGGAATAATCTTCGATGGTGCCTTTTTTATTTCCGCTTAAGATTGTTGACTGGCGGGCGATGTAAGAGAACAGGGGATTGATTTCCAAGGTTCGACATTGGTCGTTTTTCTTGTTGTAGGCGATTCCTTTCGGGAAGATGAACTTTTGCAGTTTTTGTTTTCCGACTGAATCGCTGGAAGTCCACAGGGACGGGAGGTTTGAGGATAACTCCACTAGTTTTTCAACCGCAGATTCAAGGTTCGACACTTTTATTTGGGTCTTTTCCATTATGGTGAGAATTTCTAATCTTTCATCCTTGAATTTTTCCGAAAATTTAACAAACTGCTCTTTGGTGACTTCCTCTATAATGAATCGTTCTTCTAGCCTGTCCAATTTGGAATCTATTTCACTTAAGGTTTTACTTAATAGTGCTAGTTCTTCCATTTTAGTTTCCATTTGACTATTCAAAGTAATTAGCATCTGTTTTTTGAACAATTGCTTTAGGTTTTCACTCAAGTTGAGCGTATAGGGCTGCATCAAGTCAATAAAAGCTGAATGCAGCATCTTTGCACTCTTGTTGTTACCACATCCTTTTGTTCTGCACTTGTAATACCAAATTCCCTTAGCCCTGACCATATAGCCTGTCATATTCTCTCCACAATGGTCACAGACCAGAAAACGTCTTAAGGGAACTAAATCACCTTCCTTATCAATCTTATATCCTTGTTTACGCTCCGACAAAATACCGTTGACTTTAAGAAATACTTCTTTAGACACAATTGCTTCATGTCTGCCTTCCACCAAATTGCCTTCAAGCGATTTATGCGCTATGAGACCACAATAAAATGGATTTCTCAGTATCTCGGATAGCCTCTGATGATTAAGAGTTAGTCCTAATGATTTTAGCCTGCTTCTGATTTCTTCAATACTTAAGTTGTCAAGGCCTTCCATAAAAAAGCTTTCTTAAGCAGTTTGCCTTTCTGATTGGCTATTATAAGGCTTTTACCTTCTCTTGTTATTTTGTCATATCCGGTAGGCAGTACACCGCACCATTCACCCCTGAGTAAAGCCTCCTTTGTACCAGCCATACACTTTTCTCGCCTAAGCTGATTGTCGTATTCAGAAAATATATACTGAATGTTCTGTTGCAAGCTGCCACTGGGAGTGGTAGCATCAGTAGGCTGAGTGACAGCGACAACAACAACACCCTGTTTTTTAAGTTGCTCGGTGATATAGATGGCATTAGCGCCACTTCTTGAAAAACGGTCTACACTATATACTATTATAAATGAAACTTTCTCCTTTGACTTGCGCACAAAAGACAACATTCGGTTGAACTCGGTGCGCTCATCATTTTTGGCACTTTCATAGGTTCCACCGAATTGACCCAAAACGGAATATTGGTGTTTGGCAGCAAAGAGTTCACAGGCCTTTAGCTGAGTGGTCAGACTCATGTTGTTGTCGGCCTGCTCTTTTGTGGATACCCTTGTATAGATGACACAATTATTGGTATACTGTCTTACGGCATCAGACCCTTTTGCGAAGGGTCTAAACAGTTCGAGTCCGTCTTGGGAATTCTTATCGGTGATTTTCATTTATTAATGTTAAGTAAAGCTAATTAATCTAAGTCCTGCCTGATTTCAGCACTCATGTCATGCTGAGAAACCAAAAAGCAAAACTCCCCAATTGAATCTAGCATTTTTTGTGCCATTTCATCGCTTAGCCCTGAAAATTCAGGGCAGGATTTGAGTTGATTTAAGGTAATGTGAGGTTTTTTCAATTTTAAAGTTTCTTTTTAGTTTGGATTTTGTTTTCCTTATTGCCTGCTAAAGTTGAAATAACAACTGCAGAACCCGTAATAACGGCAATATAAAACAAAAGGTTGTTGCCAGATGATTTCTGATTGGAAGACATGCGTGAAGGTTTATGGACAGGCTTTAAGGCTGACCTTTTAACATTGGCTTTTTCAATTATCCTTTTTATCTCAGGGTCTTCCATAATATTTATCTTGGTTTTCGGGGTAGGCAGCCAGCTTAAATCCCGAATAGGGATTTTAATTTCATCATTTGAGCTTATAGGTATTATAGAATCTTTATTATTTCCGTCCGATTCATTTTGTAACGGCTCCTGTTTATCCTTGATTTTATCCTTTGTTGTGTCTTTGCGGCCTATAGGATTCTTTTCATATAATGGCTCATCAAAAATTTTGATTTCTGAATTGGGATTGAACCTGCCCTCCTGATAGGCAACTCCTTTAATTACCTTGATAATAAAATCACAGTTATGGGTCAGGGATTGGTCGCCCTTGAAGTCTCCGCCTTTGGTCGCCTGTACGATCGTGATAAAGGACTTGAGGGGGTTTTCCCGCTTGATTATTTCCAGAAGGTCACTGTCTATGCCCGCGTTATTGATACTGTCGATAAAGACAAAATCACAGGTCTTTACGGGCAGGTATTGCCTGATGGAATCCCTGTCCCTGTTTTCTACGAAAGTGACCTTGCTGCCTCCGATTTCCTGAATCTTTTTCTGCAAGGTGACGCTTTCCCCTTCCTCGGCAGCTATATAGACCACATCGCCAAACCATTCCTGCAGATAGTCGGCAAAGCGAATGGAAAAATTGCTCTTACCACCTTTGGGTAGTCCCCAAATCATGCCTGAAAATATTTTTGAGGGCTGGCCGATAAGTTCTAAAAACCTGCCATTGAATTCCAGAAAATCAAACTTCTTTTTTACCAGTTCATCACCTGTAAATTCCTTAACTTTTTTTATTTCAATCAATGACTTCGGAATGTCCTTCTGTTCGTAGGTCGGATTGTCCGGGACATTTGTCCGCCCCAGTTCCGATGCGGGTTCGGGACATATAGGAGGGATAGCTAGAAGCTTCCCGCCTTGTTGCACACTAACCTCTTTTACATAATCATAGGCGGTTGTTCTGCCTATCTGGAGTTGCCTTGCTATCTGGCGATAACTCATGCCTTTATTTTTCATTTCAAAGGCTCTTAATTTGATGGTATTGATATCCATTTTTATACTTTTTTTATTTTTTTAAATTAAATATTCTGGTTGCTAACACTACTAACATGCTAACAGGTGTTAGTAGTGTTAGTATCTGTTAGTAGTGCCTGAATCGCTTGAAATTTGTCCCTGAGTACCCCTATCCAAAGCCCTTTTTACTTTCATCTGGTTGATGCCAAGCCTTTTGGCTATCTCGTAATTGGATATTTCAGGGTGATTGGTCTTAAGCTCACCGATCATCTGCCCGATTTCATCCGTTTGGCCTAGCCCCTGAATGCTAAGGTGTTCCCGCTCACTGCCAAAGCTTGTGAACTCGAACCCGAGGAAATTATGGGGTTTGGTGATTTGACACGGGATGACATTTTCAGAGTCAAACACTACATCGGTATCCCTTGCCTTTAGCTGCTTGATATACCTGATGGCCTCATCCCTGTTGCTTCTGCCAATGGCAAAGATGCTGTCAGCAAAATTGGCCAGATGTTTGCTTCCTGCCATATCGTTAATGGTTATGGGGTTATAGGAACTTCTTTTGGGCGTATGTGCTTATATGAGCATGGAAAGGTCGTATTTGATTTTAAGTTCCTTAAGACGTTTCATTAGCGGCAAAGCTTCTTTGGCACTTTCAGTTGTCTCGGCCTTAAGCCAAGTCAGGTTGTCAATAATCAGCACCCTTGCATTGTAAATTTCAATGGCTCTTTCAATCGAGCGGAACAAGGTCATTTCAAAATTGTCATAGCCTGTGCAATCAGGATTAATGTCGATGTGCTGAAACCTGTCGTCAAAGTCATAATGCTGGCTGTAGTTGTTTGAGTACCGTTTTTCAAACTGTTTGATGCTCATTTCAAAGTCAAAGTATAGTACCACTTGTTGGGGGGCTTCCAATTTAAAACCCCGCATGGCCTGACCACGTGAAATGGCATCACCTATCTGAACGGACAGGATGGATTTGCCAGTATTGGTGTCGGCAAACAGGATGCAGATTTCCCCCTGATGCCAAAGCTCTGAAAAGAGCATTCTGGGTATCGGTTTGGTCTTGGCCTGTCTTAAGGTTTCATTGGCCGAGCGGATATTGAAAAATTCGTCGAATTCAGGCTGTCTGATGGCTTTTTGTTGACTGAGTGACCTTACAGGCACTATGGGTTTAAATTCTATTCTGTGCATTGTAGAGTCATATTGATGTGGGAGAAATTATCGCCATGTGGTTTTGTTCTAATTTGAACATAATGACCGCTTAGGTTGGGGTCTTTAGCCTCGAGCCTTAAGATTTCCTTTTCCAGTGGCGAGAGAAAGCCTGATGAGTTTTCAAGCTGGGAATTGTGAACGTCCACTAAGTCAGAAAGCAGGCTGTTTTGAAGCTCTACATACTCTTGTCTGATGTCACGTCTTTGGCAATAGGATTCCAGCCTTTGGGACATGACTGAGATAACCCTTTCCAGTTTAGTGTGACTCATCATAAGCTAAAAAAGGGTTTAAAGGTTAAGGAAATAGAAGTAGCCTGAAAATTGAATCGCCTGTGATGACAGGTGCCCAATTCATTGCCAAAAGGTGATTGCAAAATCCTGTTGCAATTAACTCTGAAATTGGATTTGTTTTTTGTAATTTTATTAAACATAATTGATACGATTGAAGGGTTTTGTTTCCCTGTCTATCGTTCCACAATTATGTAGCCGATTTCGGCCAAAATTCGGCCTATTTGCTCCAAGTAAATCCAACTTGGAGCAGATTGTATTCAAGTCCGTCTACTTGGATTATAAAATCCTGAATATATGCAACTTACAAGTTGGTTGAATTATCAAAATCGGGCGTTTTAAGCAGTTTTATCTTGGTTTTTTCATTCAATTTTTGCTTTTCAATCCTTTCGGTCACAATTTCGGCATAAGAATGCTTCAATTTTTCAAAAAAAACACCGTGGTCATACCCTATTGACTGACCTGTACAACCCTTTGAAAAGTTAGACTGCCAATCACCCATTTCCAAGTCAAAAACCGGTGCCAGATTATCCACCATTTTAGTGACTTCCCCTTGAAGGTATCCCGCCTTGTGTAGCGCATAAATGAGTTTGGTGAAGTTGTTCTTGTTTTTCTTATCATCAATATCCACCCATTTCACCAGTTTTACTGAAGGAGATTTTCGCTTCTCCCTGTTTTGCTTTACCAACTCCTGTTTGACTGGTTCGAGTTTGGCCGCATAGACTTGGTTGGCATACTGCTCCCTTGCCTTGAATTTTACCATTGTCTTAAACCATTTTTTTCGGTCGGTTTCCTCAGGTGATATGATACTACACTTCATTGCATGGGGTTTCCGGTAAAGGGTTTCCTTTATGTTAAAGACATGAAATAGCCTAAATGCCATTTCCTCCTTGGATATTTCTTCGTCGGACTTTTCCTGCTTTAAATCTTTTAGAAAATCTTTGATTCCTTTGATACTGAAAATCCTTTTTATGGTGAATCGTTCTATCAATTCACCTTTATAATCATGGGTTTCATAGTATTTTGCAATAGGTAATGGTAAGCCGAATAACCGTTTTCGGACTATGATTGTTTTGTTTGATGGTCTTTGTGACAGTTCTGACAGATAGACTGGCCTAACCTCATTGATTAGCTGATTCATTATGTCCATTATAGGCATGACCATGTCATAGCCCAATGCAAAGCTTACGGAAACTCTCTGGGAAAACTCGTCCAAATCTTCATAATTGTAAGAATTGATAAAATCGCCGTACCCATACATTTCATGGGTCTTTTCGATATTTCTGGATTTGTCAAGAAAGGATTGTCGGGTAAATAATAGAAACTTAAGATAACGGTTTTTCAAGGTCTCGAACCTTGCGTCTGTATATTCCATAAAAAAGGCGCGAAGGTAAGCCTTTTGTCTAAAACAGTCTTATGGCAATACTAACAGATACTAACACTACTAACACCCCGTTAGTATGTTAGTAGTGTTAGTAGTAAAAAAATCTGGTCAAGTCAATGGCGGGAATCCCAATTTATTTCCGCAATAATTTTTCAAGAAGTGAAATAATTTTTTCTTTGTCCTCCAATTGCTTTTTTAATGATTTTATTTCATTGAGGGCATTACTGTAATTTTCCTTTAACTCGTAGTAATCCTTAAAGGAATCATTTTCAGAATTCCTGTTATAGTTTAGAATAGCTTCTGGGGTAGTGTCTAGGGCTTTTGCTATAGCCATAAGGACGCTATCCTTGACCTTGCCTGTCCTTTCGATAACTGAAATCATTGGGGTGGATTTGTTGATTTTGGCGGCCAATTCACTCTGATTCATGTTTTTCCCTTGCCTAATCATTTGAATAACATTGCCGATGTGAAGAATCTTTGTCATGATAGTAATTTGTAAATGTGCGATGATAAAATACTGTTTTAATAAGTGTACTCAAACTGGGGAGGGTTACAAGTATCCATACTCAATCGTGAATTGATTTCAAAAAAATGTTGTAGTTGACAAAATTAACAACTTCCTTTGCATTGTATGAAACATATAATATTATCAATTCATTAAATTGTACCAATTTCGACAAAATTTCAAGATGTACTATTCAAAACAAAGAATTTTAACCACAATTTATTATTAGATTTTAAAGAAAAGCTGCTGTCACCCTAAAATATTGAAACATGAAAAAACAATTTATTATACTCATATTTATATTATTAGCTTCTACTTTTGCTAAGGCTCAAAATATCCAATTATTAGGTGACAGTGTACTGTCTTCTAATATTGGAGAATGGCAGAAATACAATAGCTTGTATCTCAAAACAAGTTTTGATTCATCGATTTATTATAGATTTATTGTTAATGTTTATAATAATGAAGGACAATTAGTTATTGTGTCAGATAGTATGTTGGACTTTTTAGATTCAATTGGGACAGGTGATACAATTCCAACAGAGATTTTATTTAATTATAATTTACTAGGAATTATTGGAAGCTTGGGAGAACATTTTGCAGATAATTATAGGATATTAAGTGGGTCTTACGAAATAAGAGTCAAATTTTTTGATAGTTCTAAAAATCTTTTAGATACATGTTTTAAATTTGTCGAAATTAAAGAGGAAATATTACCTTCATTAATTTCTCCATTTGATAATACTCAACTGTTTGATAGTACAATCAATGGGACTATTTTTAAGTGGTTTCGGCCCAAATTATTAACAAGCAGTAATGTCTATTATAATTTTCGGATTTTTGAAATTGATAGTTCTAATTTAGATAGTTTAGAATACCAATTCAATAATAATAGTAATATCGTTAATGTCATTATTACAGATACAATTTACAATACCAATGTAGACCTCATGAATTTGCTTGATTCTAATCGTTGGTATGGATGGAGTGTCAAAACTTATTATGATTCACAATTGACTCAACCGGTAATAACGAACAAAGGTATTTCTTATCCATTCTTGTTTTCAAAATCAAGATCAAAAAGATCCGATGATGATCCATTATGCTGTAGCAACGATAATTCTGGCTTTGAGGATGGAACTTTGGATGGATGAATTACTGAAATGGGGATTCGAAAAAAGGTAAGTTTAAGTTTTTTTAAAAATAACTTTAGAAATCGTATTTTATATCCTTTTGGAAGATATGATTGGAATGATTTCAATTCAGATAGAGATCATGTTGTTGTTACTAGCAAGCCTAACACGGACCTTCTAACAAATTTCCCACAAGTTCCTGAAAATGGAGGGAGCCATGCTATAAAATTGGGAAGCTCCGATGTATTCTCAGATGCAGATAAAATGAAAAGGACTTTTACAGTAACAGATTGTAATAGTAATATTAGATTAAATTATATGTTTATCCTCAATGATGGAGGACACAAACAAATAAATCAAGCAGTATTTTTTGTTCGGGTGTTTAAAGGTCGGGGTAATGGGATACTTGATAACATAATGAATCCAATTGTCAAATTTTCCGATGATTATGATCCAAATTTACAAAGTATAAATGGAGTGGCATATCGATATTGGGATTGCTTCAATATTGATTTGTCTAAGTTAGTTGGGGAAACTGTTACTATTGAAATTGTGGCCTCAGATTGTGCTGAGGGAGGTCATTTTGGATACGCATATATTGATTTTTGTGTTGATAATACCCCAGAAGCCGATTTTACAATAAACCAGAATTTTTGTAACTTGGAAGCACCAATTATTGCGAACGGCTCAAACTCTTCAAATATTACTAGTTGGGTTTGGACTGTGCAACCATGCGATATAAATGGAAATGGAACAGGTAAAGAAGTTATTTCTAATTGGAGATACGGAAAGGGTGCTGAATCTGAAATGTCTTTAAATGATATGATTAGAAATACTGGAGAGTCATGTGGGAATTTCAGAATTAAGTTAGGTGGAGGAAATGACTGTAGTAGTTGGGTTGAAGTTGTTAAATTAATAAGTATTTCATGTCCTCAGAAAGGGGCAGCTGGTGCTGATAAATGTTGCACCAATGGTGTTTGTAATATTCAAATAGGAAAACCTAATGTTTCAGGTAGTACATATCTTTGGCAGCCTAATAATTGCTTAAGTAGTTCAAGTGTTTCGAATCCATATTTTAACTCAAGTAATTGTAATCTAACTTTTACTTATCCTGTAAGATATGTATTACAAATAACAGATCAATTTGGTTGTACAGGTTACGATACTATGTATATATATTCACAACCTCCCACAATTACAAGTATTACTGTTGATTCAAGTCAAAATTTATGTGATTTATTCCTAACTGTTTCTGGTTCCAATTACACGTCCACAAAATGGCAATGGATGCAACCACAGCCTGCCATAAATTTAACAGCAAATGGCGAAACAATATTATTCCCGCGATATAATACAGGAAGAGTAGTTACAGCAACATTAACGAATGCGTGCGGTGCAACAAGTAATCAAATTTCACTAAATGCTAGAAAAACATACCAATCTTTAACGGGCTTAAGATTAATATTTCCTAATGCTTTAAATATGAATAGTCCTGTTCCAGAAAATAGATTGCTAAGAATTTATGAATATGGAGTAAATACCGGAGTAGCAAATTCATATTTTGGAGCTACTGATGCAAAACTTGAAGTTTTAATAAACTGGGGGCAAGTTATTGAAGTTTGGAAGTATTCAAATCAACATTTCAATAATGGTCAGTTAACATGGGATGGATATTTAAATTGGGATACAAATCCACATTCAGATGCATTATTTCAGGGAGAATGGGATTGGAGAATTAGTTTTAAGAATTGTAATAACAGAAGTTGGGTTGATAAATTTGATATTTACACAGATTATGTATGTACTGAGTACATTTGGAGATGGAAAGGATTGAGAAGAGGGTGGAGAAAAGAATGTTATAGAGGAAGTAAAGAATTTGAATCAAGAGACGTTAATACAATTACTATTCTAAAATAAAAGTAAGATGATTGCTAAACAAAATGTAAAATATATAATTTTAATAATATTTTTATTAGGCTCAAAACATTTTTGCTTTGCTAATGATAGTACGTCTTTATACAAATTAAACATTTCTATTGGAACTTATGGTTTTGTATTTAATAACGACTTAACAACTACATATTCACCTCATAGTAGTTTTATTGATTACGAATTTAATCCTAGTAAATATTATAGTTTAGGATTAGGGGGTAAATATAGTGTAACAAAAAAGAAAAGTGTTTATCTTTCTTTTATTTATTCTAATTCAACAATTGGATACCAATATTCAACAGCAAAACTACCTCAAGGGAAATTAGTGATTAATGGTAATATTAGAATGAAAGCTGCTTTAGTTAATACTTTAATTCAATATAAAGTTTCTAAAAGTTTGTTCCTAAATTATGGATTGGGTCACTATTTCAATATTGTCAACAGGTTTGACAATGATTCAATTGCAAAAATTATTAACTGGAACAATGGGAATAGTAAGAGTAATATGAAAAGCTATACTATTTCCTTTTGTTTAGGAGGTGAAATTAGAGTATTAAAAAAAATTTCTCTAGAATTTAACTATATGAGAGGGATAAATAAATTCATTGAATTGTATTTTGCGGATGACTCGAAAAGTAAGACTATTGAAAAGTTAAGATATGTAGGATTGACAATCAATTACAAAATTAAGTAAAAAATTATGAAAACACTCCTTTTAGTTACCGCTTTGTTAATAGTAAAAGTAGGATTTAGTCAAATTAATTCAGACAACAATGATTCTGGATTTATTATTTCAAATGACATTAAAATTAATGATGGGAAAGTATATATATGCGGATCATACATTGGCAACGTAAAAATAAACAAATTAAGCATTGAGGGAAAAGATTTTAACCAGCCTTTTTTGATTGTTAAGGATATTAACAAAGACATTTTTTCATTAAACCGTCCTATAACTTCATTAAATGGGTATGCAGAATTTAGAAATATTATAGTGAATAGTGACAATGTAATAATTACAGGTGTATTTACTAAAACGATTTTGATAAATTCAGACACTATTACTGCAATAGGAAGTTGGGATGCATTCATAATCAAATTAAATAATAATGACTCATTACTATGGTATAAAATATATAGTAACCTTGGCAATAATTTTGAACCAATCTTAAGTACTTATGAAGGAAATTTGTATACTTTAAATAATGTTGAAGTAAATGATTCTATTAAATTAATGTTTCAATCAATAAGTCTAAGTAATGGGACTACAAACTGGATTAAAGATATAAGTTCGTGTGTAATTCAAAATGCACAATGCATAAATGTAATAAATGATACTATCAAGGTTTATTCCAACACGAATCAAATAATTAAAGTTAATAATTTCAATTTAGATGGATTTTTTTTAAACACTTTAACCTCATCGAACTTTATTAATTATAGTATTAGAAAACAGTTTATTAACAATAAAGATTTTTGGTTAAATGCCCAAAAAGTCAATGACTTTAGTTTGAATTTACAATATTATGATAAAAATGATTTTATAAATCAGGAATTGAAAATCAACTCAATGTATTTTGTTTCTTGTGATTTATTAAACAATAATGATTCTACAATTTTTATTGAAGTAACCTATCAGGATTATATAGAGTTTGATTCAACTGTATATTATGAAAGTGATACATCGAATTGTATATTTTTTCTATACAACATGAATACAAAAGAAGTTTCTGATTTATCTCATTTGCCTATAAAGAACATTCATCGAATTGCATGTGATGATTCAACAATATATGTCATCTCCAATTATATTGATGCGAGTAATGATTTCGAGAATTCAATTTTAGAACGTAGAAAGAACAATACAGATTTTAAGTTTTTAACTATAAAGAAAAAACTCTTAGAAGAAGTCAAATTAACAAATCAAACAATTCACGTTGTCAATCAAGCGTTAATTTTCCCAAACCCAAATGATGGTTTGAGTTTCAATTTATATTATACAAACTTCAAGGATATATCAAACTTAACTTTGTTTAATTCAATAGGAAATTTAATTGACATCGATTATTCGGTCAATAATGAAGGCTTAATAAGTATTGTTCCAAATTCAATTATATCAAATGGAATATACGTATTACAAGTTCAGTCAAAATCATCAGATGTTTTGAAGAATTTCATCTTTGTAGTAAATTAAACCTTTTCCAGTATTTTTGGCAAGAGTATGGAAATGCCGATCAAATTGACCCCATAAAACCGAAACAAACTGACCCCTGCTTGCCGATTTAAATTGACCCCCTAAAAACGGAGCAAACTGACCCCCTAAAATTCCTTCAAAATTCATCATAATTTTTGGTTGATATTGGAGATAAATTAAGTCTTTAAAGACTTAATTTATCTCCATGTCTAATAACACAATTATTATGAGTAAACTTCGCCATATACTGCGTTTACATGCGCACAGAAAAGGAACAAAAGAGATAAGCAAACAAACAGGTGTTGCAAGAAACACAGTTAAGAAATACATTGCTAAGTATAAGGAATTAGACTGTAGCTTAAGTGAGATAAACGCTTTAGATGACTTTGCTTTAAATGAACTGTTTGGTAAATCAACACTAAAAGTACCAACAGAATCCGATCGATATAAAAAATTAAAGAGCTTGTTCCCTTATATCGATAAAGAACTAAAGAAAACTGGGGTAACCTTGGAGATGATGTGGTATGAGTATATTGTTATTCATCCAGATGGTTATCGCAGGTCGCAGTTTGGAAATCTATATAGACAGTGGGTAAAACGGTCTAATCCAACCATGCATATACAGCATAAAGCTGGCGATAAAATGTATGTTGATTACGCTGGAGCAAAATTGAATATAGTGGAACGGTACGTGGCTATCTTTTTCGACAGGTTGTAAATATAGTTCATAGTTTTGAATTTTGCTTTGTTCAATTGAAACGGAAACAGGCTCTGCTGAGGAGCAACCTGCTAGGGATAAATTGAACCGACGAG
>JACCDH010856627.1_pt1 | contig 12564 bp, 10 predicted proteins | sample 7442481 | NCBI WGS metagenome assembly JACCDH01 (sample SAMN15323433, study PRJNA562643) | freshwater metagenome | isolation source: river surface water | place: USA:Blue River Watershed | collected 2017-08-15
GAGGCCGCGATCCGTCCGGACACGATCCTGGTCTCAGACATGTGGGTCAACAACGAGATCGGCGTGATCCAGCCGATCGAGCAGATCGGCGAGCTATGCCGCAGCAAGGGCATCATCTTCCACTCGGACGCTGCGCAGGCGACCGGCAAGACCCCGATCGACCTCGAGAAGACCAAGGTCGATCTGGTGACTTTCACTGCGCACAAGTCCTATGGCCCGAAAGGCATCGGTGCGATGTATGTGCGCCGCAAGCCGCGCGTGCGCATCGAAGCGCAGATGCACGGCGGTGGCCATGAGCGCGGCCTGCGCTCGGGCACGCTGGCCACGCACCAGATCGTCGGCATGGGCGAGGCTTTCCGCATCGCCAAAGAAGAAATGGACAGTGAGATCCCGCGCATACAGGCGCTGCGCGACCGGCTGGCCAAGGGCCTGAACGATATCGAAGAAGTCTATGTGAACGGCGACATGGCGCATCGCGTGCCGCACAACCTGAACGTCAGCTTCAACTACGTCGAAGGTGAGTCGCTGATCATGGCCATCAAGGACATCGCGGTCTCGTCAGGCTCGGCCTGCACCTCGGCCAGCCTCGAGCCGTCGTATGTGCTGCGCGCGCTGGGTCGTAGCGACGAGCTGGCGCACAGCTCGATCCGCTTTACCTTCGGCCGCTTCACCACGAACGAGGACGTGGACTTCACGATCAACCTGATCAAGTCCAAGGTCGCCAAGCTGCGCGAACTGTCGCCGCTGTGGGACATGTACAAGGAAGGTATCGACATCAATTCCATCCAGTGGGCGGCGCACTAAGCGCTGCTGACGGATGACGCAGATCGACGCAAGGTAATAGATACAACGATACGAGCATAGAGACAGGAGCAACATCATGGCTTACTCTGACAAGGTTCTGGACCACTACGAAAATCCGCGCAATGTCGGCGCCTTCGACAAGGGCGACGAGACCGTCGGCACCGGCATGGTCGGCGCACCGGCCTGCGGCGACGTGATGAAACTGCAGATCAAGGTTGGCGCCGGCGGCGTGATCGAGGACGCCAAATTCAAGACCTATGGCTGCGGCTCGGCGATCGCATCGTCCTCGCTGGTCACCGAATGGGTGAAGGGCAAGACGTTGGATGAGGCGCTGTCCATCAAGAACACGCAGATTGCCGAAGAACTGGCGCTGCCGCCGGTGAAGATTCACTGCTCTATCCTCGCGGAAGATGCGATCAAGGCAGCCGTGGCCGACTACAAGGCGCGCCACACCGACGAGCAAAAGGCGGCTTGAAGAGGAAACGCCAGGCAAAGACATTGGGTTCCGGCCTGAGTCGCGACCACGATGTTAAGTGCCCTCGGCCGTCCGCATCTGATCCTGGCGTTAGCCAGGGTTCCGCGGCGACATGTTTGAACAGGATTTGCAGATGGCAATTACCCTGACCGAAAAAGCAGCGAAGCATGTGTCGCGCTACATCGAGAAGCGCGGCAAGGGCATCGGTCTGCGCTTTGGCGTGCGCACCACCGGTTGTTCGGGCTTGGCCTACAAGCTTGAGTATGTGGACGAGGCGGCCAACGAGGACGAGGTGTTCGAGTCGCATGGCATCAAGGTCTATGTCGACCCCAAGAGCCTGCCCTATATCGACGGTACCGAGCTGGATTTTGCGCGCGAGGGCCTCAACGAGGGCTTCAAGTTCTATAACCCGAACGTGAAGGACGAATGCGGCTGCGGCGAGAGCTTCCGCATCTGACCAGCTGTCGCCGCAAACTGACAAGGCCTGTTGAGCATCGACAGGCTTTTGTTTTTACATACGCATGGAAAACTATTTCGCGCTGTTTCAGATGACGCCGGCGTTCGCGCTTGATATCGCTGCGCTTGACGCGGCCTATCGCGAGCTGCAGGGCAGGGTGCATCCGGATAAGTTCGTCGCCGCGACCGATGCCGAGAAGCGAGTCGCGATGCAGTGGGCGACGCGCGCTAACGAGGCTTACCAGACGCTGAAGAATCCGCTCAGGCGTGCCGCCTATCTGTGCGAGCTGAACGGTGTCGATCTTGGCATTGAATCCAACACGGCGATGGCGCCGGCTTTCCTGATGCAGCAAATGACTTGGCGCGAGGCGCTGGATGAGGCGCGCCACAGCCGTGACCTGGATGCGCTGGAATCGCTGAACACCGAGCTGCGCAGTGAACGCAAGCGCCAGCTGGATGACATTGGCGCGCTGCTGGACAGCGGCAGTTACGCAGCCGCAGGTGAGCGCGTGCGGCAACTGATGTTTGTCGAGCGCTTCGGCGAGGAAGTGGCGCGCGCCTTCGAGGCGCTGGAAGCCTGAACAGATTACGAGCACACCCATCATGGCACTCCTGCAGATTTCTGAACCCGGCATGTCGACCGCGCCGCACCAGCACCGGCTGGCGGTAGGCATCGATCTCGGTACGACCAATTCACTGGTGGCCACGGTTCGTCACGGCATCCCTGAGGTGCTGGACGACGAAGACGGGCATTCGCTCTTGCCCTCGGTCGTGCGCTATCTGCCAACTGGCTATGCCAACATCGGACACAAGGCGCAGGCGGCGCAGACCACCGATCCGAAGAACACCATCGTCTCGGTCAAGCGTTTCATGGGACGCGGACTGAAAGACATCGCTTACGCGGAGAACCTGCCCTATGACTTTGTCGATGCGCCCGGCATGGTGCAATTGCGCACGGTGGCCGGCGTCAAGAGCCCGGTAGAGATCTCCGCCGAGATACTCGCCACGCTGCGCCAGCGCGCCGAAGATGCACTTGGTGACGAACTGGTGGGCGCCGTCATTACCGTGCCCGCGTATTTTGATGATGCGCAGCGTCAGGCCACCAAGGATGCGGCAAAGCTGGCGGGCCTCAACGTCCTACGCTTGCTCAACGAGCCGACTGCAGCAGCGATTGCCTACGGCCTCGATCACGGCTCCGAGGGCATCTTCGCCGTCTATGACCTCGGCGGCGGCACCTTCGATATCTCGATACTCAAGCTCTCCAAGGGCGTGTTCGAGGTGATGGCAACCGGCGGCGACTCTGCACTGGGCGGCGATGACTTTGACCACCGCCTGTTCTGCTGGATCATCGAGCAGGCCAAGCTCGCGCCGCTGTCGGACGAGGACACCCGCATCCTGATGGTCAAGGCACGTGAAGCGAAAGAGCTGCTGTCCACGCATACAGAGACCCATATCGACGCCCAGCTGAATTCAGGCGAGGAAGTGCGGCTGACCATTACCGCCGCCGAGTTCGCCTCGATTACCCAGCATCTGGTCGGCAAGACCCTGGCGCCGTGCCGCAAGGCCGTGCGCGATGCCGGCCTGTCGGTTGATGACATTGATGGCGTGGTGCTGGTAGGAGGAGCGACGCGCATGCCGCATGTGCGCCGGGCCGTTGGTGACTATTTCCAGACCACGCCGCTGGCCAATATCGACCCCGACAAAGTGGTTGCGCTGGGCGCGGCGATACAGGCCAATCTGTTGGCGGGCAACCGTGCATCCGGCGACGACTGGCTGCTGCTGGACGTGATACCGCTGTCGCTCGGCATCGAGACCATGGGCGGGCTGGTGGAAAAGGTCATACCGCGCAACTCGACCCTACCGTGCGCGCGTGCGCAGGAATTCACCACCTTCAAGGATGGCCAGACTGCGATGGCGATTCATGTGGTGCAGGGCGAGCGCGAACTGGTCGCGGACTGCCGTTCGCTGGCGCGCTTCGAGCTGCGCGGCATACCGCCGATGGCGGCCGGCGCGGCACGCATACGCGTGACCTATCAGGTGGATGCCGATGGCTTGCTGTCGGTGTCGGCGCGCGAGATGCACTCGGGCGTGGAGGCCTCGATCGAGGTCAAGCCCTCCTATGGGCTCGGCGATGATGACATCGCCCGCATGCTGCAGGAATCCTTCGGTTCGGCCGAGCAGGACATGCAGCGCCGCGCGCTGCGCGAGGAACAGGTCGAGGCAGAGCGCATCCTGCTGGCGACGGCATCGGCGCTGGCGCAGGATGCGGCCTTGCTCAGCGCTGACGAGCGCTCCGCCATCGATGGGCTGATCGAGGCCGTGCGTGCGAGTGCAGCCGGCGATGACCACCGCGCGATCAAGGATGCCGTTGATGCGCTGGCGCGCGGCACCGAGGAGTTTGCGGCGCGCCGCATGGATCGCAGTGTACGCGCTGCCCTGACCGGCAAGAAACTGGACGAGGTGGCCTGAGACTGGTCGCCGCAGTTCACTAGCATCCAGCTCATCACCAAAGGCCGAATCGACTACTGAATCGCCCCTGAACCGACACCAACGAATACCCAGCTAAGGAAGCGCCGTGCCCCAGATTGTCGTCCTACCCCATGAGACCCTGTGCCCCGAAGGCGCCGTGTTCGATGCGCCGACCGGCGCCTCGGTCTGCGATGCCTTGCTCGAGCATGAGATCGAGATCGAACACGCGTGCGAGAAGTCTTGTGCCTGCACCACCTGTCACGTGGTGGTGCGCGAGGGTTTTGCCTCGCTGAACGAGGCCGAAGAAAAGGAAGAAGACCTGTTGGACATGGCCTGGGGTCTGGAGGCCACGTCGCGCCTGTCCTGTCAGGCGCTGGTCGGCACCGAAGATCTGGTGATCGAGATACCCAAGTACACGATCAATCACGCGCGTGAAAATCACTGAGCCCGCTCTGTCAGGGCACTGGCTAAAGGGAGACCGCATGAAATGGACAGACACCGTGCAGATCGCCGAGGCGCTGTACGACAAATACCCGGACGTTGATCCGTTGACGGTGCGCTTCACCGACCTCTACCAGTGGGTGCTGGCGCTGGATGGTTTTGACGACGATCCCAAGCACTCTGGCGAGAAGATTCTCGAAGCCATACAGATGGCTTGGATAGACGAGGCACGCTAGGCCGTCGTATCCCCGTTCTCAGCGCACCGGCTTGGCCGGTGCGGCTTGCGTCGGCACTTGTACCGGCGTTTCGTTCTGAGCCTGCTGTTGCGCCTGCGGCGTGAACATCTCTACCCAGGCAGGCGCAAAGCCTATGTCGTCATGAAAAACCTTCTGGCCAATCAGTAGGGCCAGCATGACCGACAGCACGAAGCCCACACAGGCAAAGGCAACGATCTCCAGCGGGTGAAAGGGGTCGGTATCGTGGTTGAGGTTCAACATGGTCGGCTCCTTGGGCATTTGGTTGTCAGGAGGCAAGCCCGCTAGTGGGATTGCCTTAGTGACAACCTTATACGCGGCTGCGAGGCGAAATGTTGTAATCCTGTTATTAAAGTTGATTTTCATCAATGGCCGAGCCCGCTGTCGGCAGACGCGCGAGAAGTTGCGGCTCGGTCCAGCCGTCGCCCCGGATCAGGTCAGCGATCAGCTCCCGGCATTGGGCAAAGCAGGCGTAGACCGCTTGCGCGATCATGCTGGCCTCGGTCACGCCCAGATGGGCGTCGCGTAGCCGGGCATACACGCCGTTGCGGCAAGCACTCAAGAAAAAGCGTACGCAGGCCTTGTCGGAAACAGCGCGGGGCTGGGGCCAGCGGACCCCTTGACCAGCGCGTAGGCAATCGCGGCCATCGTTAGCCATGAAGCGCTGTTGCCTCTGCAGCAAGCTGGCTGCCAGCGCGTTGGATGCACCACGCACTCCATTGGCAATGGCCCCGACCAGGGTCGGTCCGATCAGGTCCTGAAAACGGTTCGAGTCGTAGCCGGGCTGCATCCAGCCTGCCACATAGCCGTTCAGTACGACGGTCGCGGCCACATAAGGCAACATGCCTGTCAGCGCGACCATGATCCTGCCCTCGAAATTGAGCGCGTCGCGATCCACCGATGGGCCCAGTCGTTCCAGAGAAGACTTGCACAACTCAATCACGGTCGATTCCACGATAAGGCCGAGGTTGCGAGCTGGCAGCAGGCGGCTGTCGAGTTTCCACGCGGGGTCAAGGCTGGCAGCGAATGTCCCGCCGGCGAGCCCAAACGTGGCTGCGCCCAGTTTGAGTCCCTCTGCCCGTTCTCGCTCCTCCGCTGTCCTTGCGCTCCGGTTTGCCAACGATGCACCTGCCGTCAGCAACGTGCATGCGGCGATGCCGGAGATGATCTGATTGCTGCCGAGCGCGGAGATCGTGCCCCCTGCCGCGGCGCCGAGCAGCGTGCAAAAGGCCACGCCAGCTTGCTGGTAACGCGTGGCATTGCCGATCTGCGCCTCGGCAATCCTGTAAGCCAGACGCCCGCCTATCACCGCGCCCATCATGCCGGCCGCCACGCGCAGGCCGAATTCGTCCAGGGTCGCTAGCGAACAGTAGGCGCCGGTGCTGGCCAGTCGCCCCAGACCCTGACCAAGGTAATCGCGCAGAGCATGGGCAACGCCGGTCCTGACCCGATATGACAGGCTTGGCTCAAGCTGGATGGTCGGCTTCGCCGACGCATCGAAGGTTGCCGGCATGGTTGGAACCATGTCCACCAAGGTGTCGGGATCTGTGGCGCGATCGCTGGGCCATGCTCGTACTGGCTTCATGCATGCTCCTGTTCATTGCGTTACGCGCGGTTTCGTAACGCCTGGTGCTGAAGCATTCCTGAGTGAGGCGAAGGATCAGTCGAAGTATTGATGCCAGCTGATAAGGGTTGCGTTGGGTCTTTGTTGTCATCGTTCTGACATGAAGATCTGATCTCGCGCGGATTGGCGTCGCAAGAACAAAAACCCCCTGCGGTTCAGGCAGGGGGTTTCTGGTCATGTGAAGCTTGAGAGCTCAGTCTTCGCGGCGCAGATGAGGGAACAGGATCACGTCACGAATGTTTGGCGAGTCCGTGATCAGCATCATCAGCCGGTCGATGCCGATGCCGCAGCCTCCCGTGGGGGGCAAGCCATACTCGAGCGCGCGTATGTAATCGGCGTCGTAGTACATGGCCTCGTCATCGCCGGCATTCTTGGCCGCGACCTGCGCATGGAAGCGCGCGGCCTGGTCTTCCGCATCATTCAGCTCGGAGAAGCCGTTGGCAATTTCACGGCCGGTGATGAACAGCTCGAAGCGCTCGGTAATGCCGGGCACCGTATCCGATGCACGCGCCAGTGGCGATACCTCGACCGGATAGTCGATGATGTAGGTCGGCTCCCAAAGCTTGGACTCGGCAGTCTCCTCGAACAAGCCAAGCTGCAGCGCGCCCAGGCCTGCATGCGCATGCGGCTCCGCGCCCAGCTTTTTCAGCTCTGCCTTCAGGAAGCTCGCGTCATTGAGCTGCGCCTCGATGTAATGCGGTGCGAATTTGTTGATTGCCTGGACGATCGTCATCCGATGGAAGGGCTTGGACAGGTCCAGCTCACGGCCCTGATAGGACAGCTGCGCCGTGCCATGCGCATCAATTGCTGCCTGACGGATCAGCGCCTCGGTGAAATCCATCAGCCAGCGGTAGTCCCCATAGGCTGCATAGAACTCCATCATCGTGAACTCGGGATTGTGCCTCGGTGACACGCCCTCGTTGCGGAAGTTGCGGTTGACCTCGAACACGCGCTCAAAGCCGCCGACCACCAGCCGCTTCAGGTAGAGCTCGGGGGCAATGCGCAGGAACATCTCCATGTCCAGCGCATTGTGATGGGTGATAAAGGGCTTGGCCGCTGCGCCGCCGGGAATCACGTGCAGCATCGGCGTCTCCACTTCCATGAAGCCCTCCTTGTCCATGAAGCGCCGGATCGAGGCTAGCGCCGCGGTGCGTGCCTTGAAGGTGCGGCGCGTTTCCTCGCTCATGATCAGGTCGACATAGCGCTGCCGATACTTGGTCTCCTGATCATGCAGGCCATGGAACTTGTCAGGCAGCGGGCGCAGCGACTTCGTCAGCAGGCGCAGCTGCGTCACCTTGATCGTCAGCTCGCCGGTCTTGGTCTTGAACAGCGTACCCACGGCGCCGAGGATATCGCCGATGTCCCAATGCTTGAAGGCGTTGTGCAGCTCTTCGCCGACGCCGTCATTCGAGATGTAGAGCTGGATGCGGCCGTCACAGCGCGCGCCGGAAGCATCCTGAAGTGTCGCGAACGAGGCCTTGCCCATCACGCGCTTCAGCATCATGCGGCCGGCCACCACCACCGGCACGGCAGCCGCTTCCAGCGCCTCGCGCTCGGTCTCTCCATGCTGCTCATGCAGCTCGGCGGCCTTGTGCTGCGGCCGGAAATCATTCGGGAAGGCGATGCCTTGCTCCCGCAATGCTGCCAGCTTGGCGCGGCGCTCGGCGATGATGGAATTCTCGTCGCGCTCTTCGAGTACGCCGTCGTGTTTGTCAGTCATCATGGTCTGGTTTGTATTGATACAAAAATTATGCGAGTCACTTGAAGACACTGGGGCACGGCCTCCGCCGGAACGATAGGACAACATCCGGTAGCCTCCGGGGTCGTCATCCTGACGAGAGCCGGGATCCAGTGACTTTGGTTCTGCGCCGCGCTATTTACACGCCTTGCTTCAGCGACGCGGCGATGAAATCATCAATATCCCCGTCCAGCACGGCCTTGGTGTTGCCGGTCTCGTGGTTGGTGCGCAAGTCCTTGATCCGTGACTGGTCCAGCACGTAAGAGCGAATCTGGTGGCCCCAGCCGATGTCGGTCTTCGCGTCTTCCAGTTTCTGCTGCTCGCTCATGCGCTTGCGCAGCTCCAGTTCGTACAGGCGTGATTTCAGCATCGCCCAAGCTTCGGCGCGGTTGCGGTGCTGCGATCGATCGTTTTGGCATTGCACGACGATGCCGGTTGGCGTGTGCGTGAGACGAACCGCGGAGTCGGTCTTGTTGATGTGCTGACCACCGGCGCCGGACGCGCGGTAGGTGTCCACACGCACATCAGCCGGATTGACATCGATCTCGATCGATTCATCCACTTCCGGGTAGACGAACAGGCTGGAAAACGAGGTGTGGCGACCGCCGGCCGAATCGAAGGGCGACTTGCGGACCAGACGGTGCACGCCGGTCTCGGTGCGCAGGAAGCCATACGCATACTCGCCCTCGACCTTGAGGGTCGCAGTCTTGATGCCGGCCACTTCGCCGTCGGATTGTTCGAGTATCTCGGTCTTGAAACCCTTGCGCTCGCAGTAGCGCAGGTACTGGCGCAATAGCATCGATGCCCAGTCCTGAGCCTCGGTGCCGCCGGCGCCCGCCTGTATGTCAATGAAGCAGCTATTCTTGTCCAGCGGGTTGGAAAACATGCGCCGGAATTCCAGCGCTTCGACGCCACTGCGCAGATCATGGGCGTCAGCCTCGACCGCTTCCAGCGTATCGGTATCGCCCTCGTCGCGGGCCATCTCCAGCAGGTCACCGGTGTCCCTGATGCCGGCGTGGATGCGGGTCAGTTCGTTGACGACGTCCTCGAGGGACTTCTTTTCGCGCCCGAGGTCCTGGGCGCGCTTGGGATCATCCCAGACCTTGGGGTCTTCGAGTTCGCCGTTGACTTGCTCGAGTTTCTCCGACTTCAGGTCGAAGTCAAAGATACCTCCGAAGTTCTTGCTCGCGCGTGCCAAGGTCGGCGAGCAGGGCGGTGAGGGCGTTGAGGCGTTCGGCTTCCATGGTGATCGGGTTCCTGCAGAAACCCGAGATTATACCGGAGCGCCGGCCGGTGACCTTGCCGCGCTGAACCCAGACCGTACTCTCTCCCCGGTCGCCAGCATGGATCCGGACTGCCAGATCAGACGAGCCATGCGTGACGGCAGCGGGCAGGGTGAGCAGCCCGCTTCGCGCCTGATATCGGGCGGCAGTAAGCTTGATCAGGCTTGGGTGAAGTGTGCCAGACCCAAGAACTCGGCAATCATACGCTTGGCCGAGTCCTTATAGCCTTCAAGGTCCATCAGGAAGTTTCGATAGAGCGAGGGCATGCCGGCCAGTTTTGATCCGCCATACCCGGTCGCATAGGCCTGCATCGTTCGGCGCGCTTCATCCTGAAAAACGAAGGCTGCGAATTGCAGCCGCTCGAGCTTGTTACGCGTACGGTCGGGTAGCGGCACCGTACCACCGTTGCGCTCGATCTGGAAAGCGAGGAACTTGGCTTCGACATCGAGCTGGCCGGTACGATCCTTGCCACTTTTGCAGTTGAATTGACTGCCGCCACCGATCAAATGGTTAAGTACTAGTAAGCGCGACACCAATTTGTAGGGCTCGTTTCCGGCGATCATGTAGCTGCCAGTGAGCCAGATTTCCGAGATCTGTGCCCGCAAATCCACGACAGTTTGTACATCTTTTGCAATGCGATCAATCTCGGCATGGTTTTTCCCGGACGCGTTATCCGCCTCCAGTCTTGAAAGCTCACTTATTTGCCGATCAAGGTAGCGAGAGACCGCATTGTCTTCGGTATCAGCGCCAGTGCGAGTGCCAGCAAAGGTCGGCCCAATAATTTTTTCCATCGCTATCGAGTTGGTCAGCTGATTGGCGAAGGCAGTCCCGCTGACGGCTTCACCCAAAACCGGGTTGCGCGCGATGTCGCCGACTGCTGGTGCATTGACCCCGAAATTGAACGCCACGATGTCAGCTTTGACAGTCTGCCCGTTCACGACGATGCCCCCGGCATTGATCTCTTGCTGCAGATCGGCCCATGCCTGTACTTGTAGCTCGATCATTGTCTTCTCATCAAAATTCCTCAGTTCGGGTATCAGGCTGCTCAGCGATGCGCGAAATGCATCGGGCGTCAATAGCGACAAGGACATAAACGATATCTTTTCACCGGCGGCGATCTTTTTTGCAAATTCAGGGGATCGGGTCATCTCCAGCAGGAAAGCCTCGCGCACGCGATTCAGCGATGCCTGTTGACGCAACAGTGCGACCAATTCCGGCTCTGCAGCGACAAAATTGACGAGGTCGGTTTCACGCCCGGGCTTGAGGAGATCAGCAAGTGTCGTTGGGGAGGGCCGAGATAGGGCGGCCTCATCCTGCTCGGCGACGGACGTCGACATCAGTCCGGCCTCGACCAGCCCGTTCACCACGCCCTGAATTTTTTCTAGTGCTTGATTCGCTTTGACTTTAAATTTGGTGCTTATTGTGTTTGCGGGTAGCTGATTTTTGTCGTTTCCGGTTTGGGACATATCTGCTGTCTGCACAGCCTCGCTGTTGTCATCCGTATTCTCCGCATCGGCGTTAATCTTTACCCGGGTCACCCCAACAGATGCTTTGCCAACCAGCGCGCCAATCAACGCAGCTGCTTCGCCGGAAGGCTGTTGTCGAAGATGGTCGCCATCCAAACCGTAGGGCGCATTGACACCAGTGCGAGTTGCGCCCAGCAAGACCTTGCCATTCATGGAAAGCTCGGTATGAGCAGCCATGACGGCATGCGTGACCTCGGTCGTGTCGTGCGAGTTGAAGCCGCCGCTGATCGCTTTCCCGTCAGATTGGCGGTGCTGGTAAGCCTTGACGGTCGTACTGTTGATCGGGCTGTCATCGGATAAGAACTGAATTCGGTGCTTATCGTTCAATACTTTTCCGGCTGGCGTGACCACGGAGGTCGTCGTGATCGTCTTTACCGGATTTTCATCTTTGCTGTCATCAATTGCCACCGGAACAACGATCTTGCTGGTAATCGTGTTCCATGCGCGCTGGTCCAGCACTTTGCCAATGGCCGCTGACAGTTGCTTGTTCGGATTGGTAATGCCGGCCTTTTGTAGTAGCCGTGAGAGCAATTGCTTCTCGGTGAAATATTCCGTCGCCAGCGTACTTTTGTCGAAGATTAATTTCGGATTTGCGGTGATTCGGCCAACAGTCTTGTCCAGCTGTAGCTGCTGGCGGATGGCATCGAAAGGGCGCAGCAATCGACTCCAGCCACTCAGTGCCGGTTTTCCCAGCAGGCGCTTCGCCTCGGTGTCTTCAGGCATTTTCTGCATACTCAAAAGCGCATCACGCCGACGCTGCAGGGCTTCAATCAAGTTATCCCGATCAGTGGGAGGGGCTTGTCCTTTTTGGGCATCTCTGAGTACGGACAAAGCTGCATCAACTTCGACGATCTTTGCTGCACAGATGTTTTCGACCGACGATGGCGATCGATATTCCTTGATGACTTCCAGCACGCTTTGTAAGCCGCACATTCCCTCCTGCATTTTTTTGAGAAACCCGTCGAGATTAGTTGCCAGCGTTGGGTCATTGCGTATCGACTCGATTTTTTTCAAGTTTTCCATGCAGCCTTTTACTTCAAGATAGGTTTCCCGTACGATTGCATACTTGCTTCGTAGTAAAGCTACCGACTTCTCGTTCACCAACATGGCCTCTGGTAGCATTTTCAGACCTTCCTGAATGAGTGGAAGGTAAAGCGATTCCCAATTGCCGATTGCAGCTAATATTTTGCCCGCCCCCGCTTTTGAATCGGGCAAGCCTTTAAGATGACTTTGCAATTGAGATTTCAGTGTTACGACATCGATGGATTCGACCGGCTTGGCAGCATGGTCAGTAGCTTGAGTGGCCTCTCGTATTGCCCCTCTCAAGGCAGTCTTCAATGCTTTGGTCAGCTGCAGTGCCTCTCTTAAGATTTCAGCTTCATGGTTCTTTGAGTTTTGCTGTGTGTCTGCTGGCTTTGTCAACTTGTTGGCGCTTTTCATCGCTGTCGCCGTCATTTGAAGGGCGGCGATCTGTTCGCGCATCTGGTACAAATC
>JACCDH011213757.1_pt1 | contig 12563 bp, 15 predicted proteins | sample 7442481 | NCBI WGS metagenome assembly JACCDH01 (sample SAMN15323433, study PRJNA562643) | freshwater metagenome | isolation source: river surface water | place: USA:Blue River Watershed | collected 2017-08-15
GGCCTCCATTTTCATTGCATGGAATGGAGGTAAGATTTTTTTTCAATCCCTATCTGAACTCATGGATCGTGCCCTGCCGCAAGAACAAATCAACGCCGTTGTGGATTGCGCAAAGCGGGTGCATGGTGTCCGCAAAGTAGAATCTTGTTTTGTTCGCAAGACCGGATTTGAGTGGTTTGTGGACATCACCATACAAGTGGATGGCAACCTCACCGTAGAGGAGGGGCACGCCATCGCGCACGAGGTAAACGACGCCATAAAGGGTCATGTGACGCAGGTTTATGCCGTCCATACCCACGTGGAGCCATTCCATCTTTGATTGTTGATAAACTATCCTCGGGTAGTAGGGTTTGCTTTTATCCCATCTTATATTTGCTCCAATTAGAATACTAACGACATGAATATTATAGTTAACAGCTCGATCCTGCACAAGTCATTGCAATTGTTGGGAGGTGTATTGAACAGCAACAACTCATTGCCCATCTTGGACAATTTTTTGTTTGAAATTCGTCCCCAAACATTGACCGTGAGCGCATCCGATTTGGAAACCGCCATCACCGTTACCTTGGATGGCATTGATACCAAAGGCGAAGGTGTATTGTGTGTGCCCGCCAAGCTGTTGATGGATATTTTGAAATCGATTCCTGAGCATCCTTTGAATTTCACCATCGATTCTAAAACCTATGGTATTGAAATTTCATCGGATTTCGGTAAATATAAATTGACTGGTGTCAATGGTGATGATTTCCCCAAAGCACCAGCCATGGACAGCGACAAGTCGTTCAAAGTGCCCGGTGACGTGATGTCTCGTGCCATCAACAAGACCTTGTTTGCTGCAGGAAACGATGACATGCGCCCAGTGATGAGCGGTGTTTATTTTGAAGTACACGAGAATGAAACGCGTTTTGTGGCCACTGATGCGCACAAGTTGGTTCGTTATACCAGAACCGATGCGGGTGGAGATGCAGCAACCTTTATCGTGCCTAGAAAACCTTTGAATTTGATGAAGGGCATTTTGGGTTCAGTGAAGTCTGATGTCAGTGTTGCTTACTCAGACAACAACGCCCAATTTACATTTGACAATGTTTCTTTGATGTGCCGTTTGATCGAGGGCAAGTACCCCAATTACGAGGCGGTAATTCCAAAAGAGAATCCTTTCAAGTTGACCATTGATCGTGCGGACTTATTGCAGTCCATTCGTCGTGTGAGCATCTTTGCCAATAAGACTACCCATCAGGTTCGTTTGAAAATGGGCGGCAGTGAGTTGCACATTTCAGCGGAGGATTTGGATTACAGCAATGAGGCCAACGAGCGTTTGACTTGCACCTACGTTGGTGATGATATGGAGATTGGTTTCAATAGCCGTTTCTTGGCGGAGATGTTGAGCAATTTGGATTGCGACAATGTTACCTTGGAAATGAGCGCACCCAATCGCGCCGGAATCATGCGTCCGTTAGAGTTGGTGGATGAGAGCGAGGACATCTTGATGTTGGTGATGCCTGTGATGTTGAACAGCTGATGAAGGCGAGTAGACTTCGATCTGCATCGGAAATCATTCCGAATACCCATTTAATACTCAATCCCGATACCTCTGTTTATCATTTGGCGGTGACGGGCGACCAAGTTGCCGATGACATTTGGATTGTCGGTGATCCGGAGCGCGTGCCTAAAATTTCACGACATTTTGATTGTATTCAAGTACAACTGCACCGCAGGGAGTACGTTTTGCATACAGGTGTATTAAAAGGCAAACCGCTTACGGTGGTTTCTTCTGGGATTGGTGTGGACAATATTGACATTCTAATCAATGAATTGGATGGCGCTGTAAACGTGGATCCCAATACCCGGCAGATCAAAGAAAAATTACGTTCACTGCGTTTTTTGCGTTTGGGAACATCAGGTACCATACTTCCAGAAATTCCAATTCATACCATAGTAGCTGCGCGATATTCCTTTGCGCATGATGGTGTTCCATTGAGCTATGAGGCCGAAATGGAAGACAAAGAAAAAGAGCTGCTGACCAGGTTGAAAGAAAAAGTGTTGACTTTTGATACCACTTACGTTGCCCAATCGAGCGAGGAGTTGTTGCAGCGCTATCCCATTTTTGATATTCAAGGCATTACCTACACAGCCAATGGGTTTTATGGACCTCAAGGAAGGTCAGTACGTTTGCATTCCAAGAACGAAGATTGGACGCATATGCAGAGATTTGAATGGGATGGGATGCGGATAACCAATATTGAAATGGAATCGTCGGGCATGTATGCATTGGCCAGTATGTTGGGGCATCAGGCATTGACCTGTTGCGTGCTGTTGGCCAATCGGGCCACCCAAGAATTTTCGAATACTCCCGACCAAGCGGTAGAGGACTTGATTCAAAAGGCCATCGCTGCCTTTTAAAAAATTGGTGTGAATAACAAATTGTTTTCGTGAAAATCCTCCACCTTCTTCCCGTTAGTTTTGAATGACCAAAACGAGCAATATGCAGGGAGAAGTAAGTGCATTGATACAGTTGATAGAAGATCCGGATGAGGGGATTTTTGCGCAAGTGCGGGGAGAGCTTTCCCGGTATGGAGAGGCACTGATTCCGCAGCTCGAGCATTATTGGGAATACAACGTTTATGGCCCTTTGTTCAATAAGCGCATAGAGTCGTTGATACAGGAGTTGAATCACAAGGCAGTTTACAAGCGGTTGCGTGAGTGGAAAGAAAGTCCTGATCAAGATTTGTTGGAGGCTTTGTTGATTTTGAATCGGGTCAACCATCCCTCCATTCAAGAGGTGGAGTTGCGTGCCCAAGTATTGAAAATTAGACAAGATATTTGGTTGGAGTTGAATGATTTTTTGACGGCCATAGAGGCGGTGAATGTATTCAATACCATCCTATTTAAAGTATACGCATTTGAAGGCGTGACGCATGTGAGTCAAGGTCACAACACCTTGGGCGACTTGTTGAATACACGAAGGGGTGAACCCTTGATAGTTGGTGCATTGTATTCCTGGTTGGCGGAGAGTTTGGAAATCAATATGCGCGCCATCAATGTTCCTGGAGATTGTCTATTGGCTTATCAGGAGGATGATTTGGCGGGTGAAGTGGAGACCTTGTTTTATGTGCATCCCCATCAGTTTGGGGCCATATTGTCCCGAGAAGATGTGATTGATTTGTTACATGAAAAGCAATATCCATTGGATGAAAGGTTCTTTCACAATTGCACCAAAGAAGAGTGGGTGGGGAGGATGATCAATTTGTTTATCAATCAGGCCATTGCTTTAAAAGACAACAATCGAGTGAGTGAATTGCGGGCATTGCAATCGCTCATGATGGAATAATCAGCAGGCAAAAAACTGCGAACCTGCCCAAAGAATGAGCAGGGTGGAAATGGTTCCTTTGATGACAAAGAACCAGAAAGTGGCCCATCCCAATTTCTTCATCCAAGGGGGTGTTTCTTTTTTTTTTCATTTTTTTTTTGCCTTGTAAATCCTTTACAATGCGGTAAAGTTAGTTTGTATCGTTGAACTAAACATTGTTGCGATATGAATAACTTATCAGAAGTAAAAAGGTACATTGATACCTTCTCTCGTCCAGATGGGTACAACCATTATGCTTGGGACGTTACCAAACGATTGGCCATGGAAGTTTGGGAAAGTTATTTGGAGAATAGGTCGTTTAATCGATCCTTGAATTATCTGTGTCAAGAGTTTTATCAGATGATTCAGGATCCAGGCAATGGCGAGTACATTGTACCTAAGTCGCGGATACGCGGCATCAACTAAATGAAGCGTTAGAGAACACTCCTCGTCTGGGTCACTTGTTTTCGGTTTGAGTACCTAAGGTGGGGGGTGTTTCTTTTTTCAGCGAAAGGTGGATTGATTTGTCCGATGTGAGTCATAAGGACAGATTGGTTCGGCGATTTAAAAAAATACTTTCATTTGTTTCACTATAGTGAAACTTTAATATTTTTACGTTTTGAAGAAAATTGTAAAACAGAGAAGTGTTGTGTTTTATAGAAACTACTTCCAGGACTTTTTCAGTAAGCAAAACAAGAAAGTACAAGCAAAAATTGTTTGGACGTTGGATTTGATCGAAGAATTGGAGAATGTGCCTGAAGCATATCTCAAACACATCGAGAATACAGATGGGCTTTATGAAATTCGGGTTCAATTTGGAAGTGATGTTTTTAGAATTTTCTGTTTTTTTGATTTTGGGAAGTTGATTGTTTTAGCCAATGGTTTTCAAAAGAAAACACAAAAAACACCCAAGAAAGAAATAGAAATGGCACTCAGAATAAAAGCAGCATATGAAAGGGAAAAGTAAAAACTTGGTAACTTTAGAGGAGTTCAAGGAAAAGAATTACGGTAAACGCGGAACAAAAGAGCGCGATGAGCTCGAGGCAGGTTTTGATGCCTTTAAAATAGGTGCTTTGATTCACGATACCAGGATTGAAATGGGAATGACGCAAGAGCAACTGGCTGACAAAGTGGGAACAACCAAATCTTACATTTCAAAAATTGAGAATAACATCAAAGAAGCCCGAATCTCGACCCTTCAAAAAATCATTGAATTGGGTTTTGGCGGACGCCTTGAACTTCATGTGAGGATAGGATCACTACTGTGATAGCAGCGTTATCCGCTCGTTGATTAGATGCTCCATGTTATTGTGGATTTATGCCGGATGAAATCGTTAATGGATCTGTAAAATCAGCTCTATATGCGCCTTATATGAATCTTGCATGACGCCTAGCTTCGCTTTTGATTTGCGTAAAAAGCGAAATGGTATTCGTGTATTCCATAGGAAAAAAGAATAGATTTGCTATTGTGATTCGACAGCAGATTTTCATCATCGCCGGTTGCAACGGAGCTGGAAAAACCAGTGCTGTCAACACATGGTTGCCGCAGTGGTTTGAGATTAGACCATTTATCAATGCTGATGAAATTGCTCGCGGATTGTCCCCTTTTCAAAGTGATGCCAAGGCTGTAGAGGCGGGTAGAATCATGCTGAACCAAATGCAAGATTATTTGTCGCAATGCAAAAGCTTCTCGTTTGAAACCACCTTGGCGACCAGGTCTTTTTCAAATATGATAACTGATGCTCAGCGCAATGGATATCAGGTCAATATGCTCTTCCTATGGTTGTCTGATGTTTCAGTAGCCAAAGATCGTGTCAGAAATCGGGTCAAAGAAGGCGGGCATTTCATTGACGAGAAGACCATTGAAAGGCGCTACCATAGAGGATTGCAAAATTTGTTTGAAAGGTACTTGCCTTTATTGGATCAATTGGTTGTGGTTGACAATTCCCTGGGTTTTGATCATATCATTGCTTTTCAACATGCCCACGGAGACTTGAAAATGGTGAACGCAGAAAAATGGAACAAAATGGCTGCTTATGAAAGAGGATGAAAGTTTAGAGCGATTTTCGGCTGAATGGATGATCGATCAAATTGAGCGCTGCAAACCCATGAAGTGGAAAGCGCTCATTGACTTCAAGCGCTACAAAGGCACGCCCATCATCATCAAGGAAGGAGATGAAATATTGGAGTTAACCCCTGACGAATTTCAAGAAAGGGTGGATCGTTACTTGGCGGAGCAAGGCCGAGATCCATCTTATTATTATTGAGAATAAAAATATCAACATTGGAAAACTTTTTTCCATGTGCGCGAAGGACAAAGCTAATTTTGTGAGAATGTCTTTCTTGAACGAACTCAACGACGCCCAAAGGGCTGCCGTTACCCACATCAAAGGTCCACTCATGGTCATCGCCGGCGCAGGTTCCGGCAAGACCCGTGTATTGGCCTACCGCATTGCACATTTGATTCAAAATGGGGTTGATCCTTTTCAGATCTTGGCCTTGACCTTTACCAACAAAGCCGCCGCGGAGATGAAGCACCGTATCGCGTCATTGGTTGGCGAGGCAGATGCCCGAAACATTTGGATGGGAACTTTTCACTCCATCTTTGCGCGCATCCTGCGCAATGAAGCTGAGCGCATCAATTACTCCCGCAACTTTACCATTTACGATACCAATGACGCCAAGAGCATGATCAAGGATGTGCTCAAAGAATTGGGATTGGATGATAAAATCTATAAGCCCAGCAACGTCTTGCACCGCATCTCTTCTTGCAAGAACAACTTGATCGGTCCTGAAGATTATCGAAACAACATCGATCTCATCAACGAGGACCACATGAGCGGAAAGTCCAAGATGGTGGACATCTATGAGCGTTACAACAACAAATTGTTCAACGCCAGTGCCATGGATTTTGATGATTTGTTATTTAAGACAAACATCCTTTTTCGCGACAACCCCGATTTGTTGTTGAAGTACCAGCACAAGTTTCATTACATTCTGGTGGATGAGTATCAGGATACCAATTTTTCGCAATACCTCATTGTGAAGCAGTTGGGAAAAATGCATGAGAACGTCTGTGTGGTCGGTGATGACGCGCAGAGTATCTATTCTTTCCGCGGAGCCAATATTCAGAACATTTTGAATTTTAGAAGGGACTATCCCGACTACAAAATGTACAAGCTGGAGCAGAATTACCGCAGCACGCAAACCATCGTCAACGCCGCCAACGGCATCATTGCCAAGAACAAAGACCAAATCAAAAAGAATGTTTGGACATCCAATGACCAAGGTTCAGTGATTGGTTTGTACAAGGCGGTCTCTGACAATGAAGAAGGCGCTTACGTGGCCAATCATATTTTTGCGACCAAAAAAGAAGAAGGCATAGATTACAACGGTTTCGTGATACTATACCGCACCAACGCACAAAGCCGCTCATTCGAGGAATCATTGCGTAAGCTGAATATTCCCTACAAATTGTATGGTGGTACGAGCTTCTATCAACGCCAAGAGATCAAGGATTTGATCGGGTACTTCCGTTTGGTGGCCAATCACAAAGATGAGGAGGCGTTAAAGCGTACCATCAATTATCCCGCACGGGGCATTGGAAAAACCACTTTGGAGAAGGTGCAGGTGATGTCAGCTGAACGAAACACCAGCATGTGGGAGGTGTTGATGACCCCGCAGCAAATCGGTGTCAACAGCGGGACTGCACTGAAGTTGTCCGAATTTACAACCATGATCCGCAGTTTTGCGGTTAGCCTGGAAACAGCTCCCGCATATGAGGTGGCCTACAATATTGCGAGCAGTAGCGGATTGCTCAAAGAGTTGTACAATGACAAAACACCCGAAGGCGTGGCGCGCTATGAGAACATCCAAGAGTTGTTGAATGGTATCAAAGAGTTTTCGGATAAAATCGATCCAGCCGATCCGCACAAGGTGAACACACTCACGGAGTTTTTGATTGACGTGGCTTTGTTGACCGATGCCGACAATGAAGATTCGGCGGAAAAAGAAAAGGTCAGCCTCATGACCATTCACGCGGCCAAGGGATTGGAGTTTCCTTTTGTGTACATTGTGGGATTGGAAGAGAATTTATTTCCCTCCATGATGGCGCTGAACTCCCGAGAAGAATTGGAAGAAGAAAGACGTTTGTTCTATGTGGCTTTAACAAGAGCCGAGAAAAAAGTTACACTGAGTTACGCTACAACGAGATACCGTTGGGGGCAATTGACCTACGGAGAACCTTCGCGATTTATTGAGGAGATTGATGACAATTTCATTGATAAAAAGGGTGTGTCCCTCAACAAACCATCTGAGTTTAGTCGACCCAAAATTGACTTCGGAAAGGAGCGTCAGGGCTTTAACACCAACCGAGTGGGAGAGCGTGAACCCCGCATGCTCAGTGATACGCCGAATATTCCGGTCAACTTTACGCCGCCCGTAAAAAAGGACGCCATTCCATCTGGAAATTTCAAGAAAGTGGATGCAGCTCAGTCCAAACCTGTAGGCCCTATCCTGCAGTTGGAATCGGGCATGACCGTGAGCCACGAGAAATTTGGTAAGGGCAAAGTTCTGAAGGTGGAAGGAGAAGGAGCCGATGCCAAAGCCACCATTTTCTTCCCATCCGAAGGACAAAAGCAATTACTGCTTAAATTCGCCAAACTAACCATCATCGATTGAGGGTTATTAATTTTAAGAATCAATGAGAGCATCGAGTTCATTTCGTGAACCAGGAGAGGCGTTGAAGCCGCATATTTTGGAGATCAACAGTTTAAGAAAGGATTTAAAAATTCCTGAATACGGTCGCAACATTCAAAAGATGGTAGAGTATGCCATGACTTTGGAAGATCGCGAACAACGCAACCAATGTTGCAAAGCCATCCTATCCGTGATGGGGCAATTGTTTCCTTATCTCCGCGATATGGAAGATTTTCAGCACAAATTGTGGGTGCATTTGATGATCATGTCCGATTTCAAATTGGATGTCGACAGCCCTTATCCCATGCCAGCCCGCGAAGAGCTGGTGGTGAAGCCCGATCCCATCCCTTATCCGCAAGGCGATGTGAAGTTCGGACATTATGGTCGTTATGCCGAAAAGATGATTGCCAAGTGCAGCGCTTTGGAAGAAGGAGAAGAGAAGAAACAATTTGCGCAAGCCATTGCCAATTTGATGAAACAAAATGCATTGAACTGGAACCGCAATACGGTAACAGACGATGTTGTATTAAAAGACCTTCAGTATTTGAGCAAGGGCCGCATTGATGTTACGCACATTCAAGACTTGACGGCAGTAAAAACCATTCAAGGAAATAAACTAAATGATTTCCTAGAGGACGGATTTAGAAAAGTGAACAAGAAAAACAAAAAAAGAAAATTTAAGAAACCGCTCAATCATCGGTGATTTATATTTGACCCGAAACAATGACCAAGTTCTTTGTCTTCCTCATTCGATTGTACCAACAATATTTATCACCGTTGTTGGGACCCAATTGCAGATATCAGCCTACATGCAGTCACTATACGATTGAGGCTTTGCAGGAGTGGGGATGGATCAAGGGCACTTGGATGGGAATGAAAAGAATTGGAAGTTGCCACCCTTGGGGAGGTTTTGGTTTTGATCCGGTACCGAAAAATGAAAATAAAAAAAGGAAATAAAATGAAAAATTATCGTGGATTGGCCATTTGGTTAATGGCAGTTTTGGTGATGGCTTGCGCCTCCTCTGAGAGCGAAATGATGAAAGAAGCCCGCAACATTCAAACAGGACTTTTGAAGCAAAAAGCAGACTTGGATTCTGTGTTGAATGTGGAATCAGTGAATGTGGAAAAAACGATTGCGATGATGTCAGAAGACAGCACCATGGCCAAGGACACCATCAAGTACAAAGAGTTTGTGTCTTTGATGTCCAAGAAAGAATTGATTGAGTCGGCCAAAAGCAAATTGGAAGATTGGAAAATCAACAGCAAGTTATTGCCTACTGAAGAGGAACAGAAGAATGGGGTAGAGAATCCATTTGGTCCAGAGGCCAAGGATTTGGATATTTTGAAATCCATCAAAGAAGCCCAAAGCTCTTTCAATGATTTGCGTTCACAAATTGAATCTGAAATTCAGTAATGATTCGTCCAAGAAGAAATCGGAAGTCGGAGGCCATCCGCTCCATGGTAAGGGAAACAAGTGTTTCCCTTTCTTCATTTATTTATCCTTTGTTTGTCTTTGAAGGCAACGGTTCAAAGATTCCAATTGCCTCCATGCCCGGTATTTACCGATGGTCAGCGGATGAAGTGTTGAGAGAAATTGAGGAGTGTGTGCAATTGGGCATTCAATCCTTTGTGCTTTTTCCTGTTTTTCCGGATGCACAAAAAGACAAATTGGCCACCAGGAGTTTTGCAGAGGATAATTTTTATTTGCATTTAATTACAACCATCAAGAAACACTTTCCTCAGGTAACCTTGATGAGCGATGTGGCCATGGATCCTTACAGCTCGGATGGTCACGATGGTTTGGTGATAGATGGCGAGATTGTCAATGACGAGACCTTGCCCATTTTGGCCAATATGTCTGTGGCACAGGCTCAGGCAGGAATTGACATCATCGGCCCTTCTGATATGATGGATGGTCGTGTTGGTTTTATTCGTGATGCTTTGGATGTTGCTGGATATGAGAATGTGTCCATCATGTCTTACACGGCTAAATACGCCAGTGCCTGCTACGGACCTTTCCGCGAAGCTTTGGATTCAGCGCCGCGAAGTGGTGACAAGAAGACCTACCAAATGGATCCAGCCAACCGCATCGAAGCCTTGCGTGAGTTGACTTTGGATTTGAATGAGGGTGCTGACATGGTGATGGTGAAGCCGGCCACCTTGTATTTGGACATTATTCGCGAGATCAAGGACCATTCCGATGTCCCTGTCGCTGCATATAACGTGAGTGGCGAATACGCGATGGTGAAGGCCGCAGCGCAAAATGGGTGGTTGGATAACGATCGCATGATGCATGAGATGTTGCTGTCCATCAGCAGAGCGGGAGCAGATATTATTTTGACTTATTTCGCCAAGGAATACGCGCAGAAGTTCAAGTGAGATGGTTGTCTTTGAAGTCAATCCTTGTGCTTTGGGACATGCCCAGCAATGCCTACAATTGACGCGTCTTTTGCCCCAATTGAAATCCATTGGGGTAGAGGTCATTTATCTTATGCCGTTTTTCAAAAATGGATCGCTGCATGCCTTGGGGTCGCCTTATTGCATCGCAGATTTTGAATACATGGAAAGTGCTTGGGGTTCAGTGGAGGATTGGAATGTTTTTCGAGAGACCTGCGAAACCTTGGGATTACAAATCTGGATGGATTGGGTGATGAACCACACGGCTTGGGATCATCCTTGGGTGAAAGAACATCCTGAATTTTATCACCAAGATGTAAATGGAAAGCTGCACCATCCTTTCGGAACCGATTGGACGGACGTTGTTCAATTGAATGGCGCGCATGCGGAAGTGCTTTTGTATTTTCAGCGATTGGCCGAGAAATGGGTAAATCACGGAGTGACTGGATTTCGGGTGGATGCGGCTTACCAAATGCCCGCCACTTATTTGTCTCAATGGATCAATCATGTCAAGGAGTTGTCTTCCGATACAACGTTGTTGGTGGATGGCCAGGAGGTCATGATGCAACAGCCCTTGTGCGACGGTTTGATGACCGCCGATTCAGCACTTTGGAACAAAGAGAAAGTGTGGCCCTTGTTGTATGGGCATGACGCCGCTGCCTTTGGTCCATTGTGGAGTGAGCGTTTTCCAGATGGCAACGTCGATTGGAGGAAGGTGAGCAATGGAGGTCGCGTGGTGTGGAGTTCAGCGATGTGGCATCCTAAGGAGCGGATTTCATTTTTCGAATCCCGCAATTGGGATCAGTCGGCATGGGAACGATGGTTGGGTGAAATGGGCGGTCAAGGATAAGCCGTTCCTACTTATATTTGTGGTCATATGTCAGTATCAGATTTTATCGCTCCTTTTCAGAGCATTTCCGGAGTCATCGACTTGTTTACTTTGATCTTGATGGAGATCGTGTTGGGGATAGACAACATCATTTTTATTGCCATCATTTGTGGTCAGATTGCAGACAAGAAAGAAGCCGCTCGTGCGCGTTTCTTCGGATTGACCTTGGCCTTGGTGGTGCGCATCATTTTGTTGTCCACGATATCATTCATCGCGCACATGGTAACCCCTTTGTTTCATTTGGGCGAATATGGCATCACGGGACGTGGATTGATATTGATTGGTGGAGGAGTCTTTTTGTTGGTCAAAACCACCAATGAGATTTACCACAAATTTAAGGAAGCGGACAATGAGGAAAAGCCGAATGCGCGCAAGATGACATGGATACAAGCGATTGTGCAAATCACCATCATTGATATTGTTTTTTCGTTTGACAGCATCATCACGGCTGTTGGTTTATCGAACAACATTCCGATTATGGTCATGGCGGTCATTGTAGCGATGGTGGTCATGTTGTTGTTCGCTCCATATGTGAGTGAGTTCATTGAGAAGTATCCAACATTGAAGATGTTGGCCTTGGCTTTCTTGGTGGTGATAGGATTGATCTTGTTCCTAGAAGCGCTGGAAGATGCCCACATTTTGCATTTGCCGGAAGGCGTGGACATCAAGACTTACGCCTACATTGCCCTTGCGTTCAGCTTAACCGTTGAGATGCTCAACATCCGCATGCACAATGTGAAGATGAAGCGGAATAAGGGATGAGGAGATGAGGAGATGAAGGGAATACAACCGCTTAGGGAAGTAAATCCCCATTTTCATTTTTTAAATTGTAGTAATTCTCAGCGGACTTTGCGCATCCTTTGTGTTCTCTGTGTGAAAAGAGAACATTGGTTTTATGTCTCATATTTCTAACGCAGAGTGCGCAATGTTCTCGCAAAGTACGCGGAGATTTGTGAATTATAGTGCGTTGAACTTCATACTCCTCTTTGCGACCTTTGCGCGTTCTCACTGGTCTTTACGTTAAATGAGAAGTTCTGGGTCGCAAAGTCCTTGAAAGAAATTCTCCTTATATTCGCTTTAAATTATAAAAGCATGAAAACGTTTTTAACCCTTTCCCTTCATCTCCTCATCACTTCTTTCCTTTTGGCTCAATCCCCTTTGGGCATTCCCTACCAAGCCGTCATGCGCAATGCGGATGGAAGTGTGATGGCGAGTAGCGCGGTGAATTTGACC
>JACCDH011061792.1_pt1 | contig 12561 bp, 10 predicted proteins | sample 7442481 | NCBI WGS metagenome assembly JACCDH01 (sample SAMN15323433, study PRJNA562643) | freshwater metagenome | isolation source: river surface water | place: USA:Blue River Watershed | collected 2017-08-15
ATTATATTTAAATGTTTTATTAAACATAGTAATCGTATTTTTATATTCTTCTTCTTCTTTGAGTTTTTGTTTCTTAGAAACAGGAACAATATATTCTTCTTCTTCTTCTTCTACTACTTTATTAGTAAATTGTTCTTCTTCTTGATCTTCATCTTCAATATCACAATCTTCTATTTCATCTGTTACATCCCAATACCATTTATCATCACCCAACGCTTTTACAATTTTATTCATAGTATCCTTAATAAATGTTCTATCTAGCTCCTTAAAATAAACAAATCCTAAATCGTAATCTAAACTTAATCTATATTTTTCGCAACTATATTTATCTGTATTATTCTTCAATTTGTAGCCAAGTGCGCGATTAAGAAGTTTATAAGCATTCTCTCCTTCAAAACCAAAATTAGTTTGATATCTGTATTCAGTAAAGTCGGACATTATTCACCTGTAAGGAGAAGCAGAAGACGCAGTAGCAGTTAATAAAAGTTTGTTAGATAAACAAAAGTAAAACTAAGTTAACTCTAGCGAAGCAGAAGTAGACTTAGAGTCGAATAGGGTTATTTATTCTTATTATTAATTGTAGGGTAAATAAGTATTTCAATTTTTTTTTGTCATTAGCACATAAGTAAAAAAAATACTATCCCCTAGTGCCTTTTTTTTGTATTTGTTAGATTTTATTTATTCTTTAATGCTAATATCTTCACAAAACATATCATAATCAATAAGCTTTACTTTTTTATTACTATTAATAATATAACAATCAATAAACTTTAATATAACTCTATTACCGTGTGATTCTTCTGTTATAAGTGTATTATATTTAAATGTTTTATCAAATATAGTAATTGTATTTTTATATTCTTTTTTATCTTCATATTGTTCTTCATTTTTATCTTCATCTTGTTCTTCATCTTGTTCTTCATTTTTATCTTCAATATAACAATCTTCTATTTCATCTCTTATATCCCAATACCATTCTCTTACATCCCAATACCATTTATCATCACCTAATGCTTTTACAATTTTTGTCATAGTATCCTTAATAAATGTTCTATCTAACTCCTTAAAATAAACAAATCCTAAATTGTAGTCTAAACTCAATCTATATTTTTCGCAAGTACATTCATCTGTATTATTTTTTAATTTATAGCCAAGTGCGCGATTAAGAAGCTTGTAAGCATTCTCGCATTCAAAACCAAAAGAACTTTGATATCTATATTCAGTAAAGTCGGACATTGTTTCTTTTTGTTCTTTTAAATTTATAATTGTATTTGTTTCAGTTTCAGTATCAATAATTGTTACTTCTGTTATATCTAACATAATTTGTAGAATAATAGATTTAATATATTCAATATCTAATTCGTGAAACGCAATAACTCCATTTTGGTTGTCAGCTGCTAATGAAAATTTATCAGCAGAATATTCCTTATCTTTGTTAGGCTTAAAATTAAATGTTTTAAGTATTTGTGCCAAATGGTTTTTACCATTAACAGGAAAGGTAATCATATAGCGACAAGACATTCTTTCAGAAGACGTAGTATCAGTTGATAATAAAATTAAAAGTAAAACTAAGTTAACTCACCTGTAAGGACAAGTAGACTTAGAGTCGAATAGGGTTATTTATTCTTACCATTAATTGTAGGGTAAATAAGTATTTCAATTTTTTGTAAGTAAAAATTAGTATATAAAATTTGTCTTTTTACTTGTAGGCAAGATTGTAGCCAAGTTGGCTGTACTGTGTCGCCGACCCTGTAATACCGTGTATTTAGCCCATTGTCGCCTACATTGTGCCTACATGGGATACAAAAGTGGCACTATGACACCCTACAGCCTATGTAGGTAGAAAAAGGCAGAAATGAGTGACAATCCGAGAAATGAGTGACAAAATGAATGCCGTATATAACATATAAGAGCATATATGGTAAGGCATAAATGAGTGACAAAACGAGAGTGTAGTAGCAATATGGTGCTACAAGAAAAAAGTGTTTTTGCCTCTCCCTAGGCTTCCCCCTTTTTTCTTTATATTTGTTAAATGTCTTCAATTAACATATGACGTCTTCCAAAATAAGCACATATAACTACAATTGGGTCAGTTGGATGTACAAATGCTGCCCAAACATTATCTTTACAGTGTTCAGCTGATAACCAAGCCTTCCACTTAATATTGTTAGTATTTCTTTGGATAGGAATATCAATTAATCTATTAATAGTTTCTTCTTGTCTAGGCACAATCATACCAGCAAACTTACATGTCATTATTTCTTTACGCTTTTCAGTATTTTGTTTGCTTAATTCATTTAATATTATTTGTCTTCTTTGTAATTCAGATAGTTCAAAACGAGTACTATCACCGTGTCTCTTAATTAGTTGATTATGTAGTTCATCATCTATATGTAAAATAGTAGGAACAGTTCCTCTAAGTTCCATCTCAGCTTGTCTTGCCTCTCTATCTTTTTCAGCATTAGTTTTAGGTGCGCCAGCGATGGTCTCATAGTCTTCAGCAGTTACAATAGTTTGTCCATTTTCATAGCAAACTTCAGCTAACCGTTTAGCACGGTCTTCCATAACTTTAATACAACTATCAAATATAGAAGTACAAAATACCATAGGTGGTTGCCAATCTTTAAATTCCATTGTGTTACCACAAATTCGTCCAGCTAATTGATACATGCTAGCCATATTAAACTCTTTTTGGTTTCTACTTTTAGGTTGTTTTGGTGGCATAATAGCACGATTAATACACATCTTAGCACTAGATAAAGTAGTTCCACGGTTAATACATAAATTACCTGTAATCGCAAATGGTCCACTAACAAAATCAGCATAAATATCACCAATCCATTCAGCAGGTGAAATATCATCCAATCCATTAGCATACTTGTCAGCATTTAATTCTCTAAGTAATTTTAAAGCATCGCATCTAACAATTTGTTTGCCTAGTTTATATGTCAAAACACAAGTAGAGCCATTGATAATCAAAACAGTAAATCTACGTTCAATCAACATATAAGCCATAGCTTCATGAGTTTCAACATAAAAGTCAGCAGGAATAAAGCATTTAACATCACCCTCAAAGCACTTAGAAAATCTATTCAATACTGAACGCGCATAATTAACGGCATCAATACAATCGTGGTCATGATGGCAAATAATAGATTCATTCCAAGATGTATAAACACCTTCAATAGTGGTATTTTCCATAGCATAAATACGAATACCACTATAAAATTGTCTCAAATTCGCACATGGAGTAGCAGTTAGTAATGTAATATTTTTAACATTATCCATAGCACAAAATCTATTCATCATTATAGTATGCTCAGGTCTAGCAAAAGTTTTGTCAGACTCATCAATCCAAATATCAAAGTCTATTTTTTTATATTCACCATTTCCATCAAATTCATCAATAATAGTATAAGCATCATTAAAACGATAATTATTAGCACACATTATAATATTATGTATTTTTGTTGCGTTTTTTTTAGTCATTCGTGATTTAACAGCATCTATATTAGAAGTGCGAGAGTTAGAACAAAACATCAAATATTCATTTTGGTCATTTTCAAACATTTCGCAATCACGAACACGAGAAGCAAGCTGGCTAGCTTGAAGTAAACTGTTATCAACAAAGATTAGTTGAATTCTACGAGTCTCAGACTCTTCATTTTCCTTAAAAAGGTCAACAATCTTAGTAAGCATAGTAAAAGTTTTACCAGATTGGGTGGGCTTAACAACAATTTGGGCCTTGGCGTTCATTTTTAAACGTAGTAGAAGCAAAGTAGTAGTAAAGTTGATAAATTTTGCTAAGCAAATTAAAAAGTAAAACTAAGTTCTAGCGTAGCAGAAGCTATAAACAGTAGACTTAGAGTCGAAACAAGGGTATTGATTCTTACCATTAAACTAATAATAAAAAAGTATTTCAATTTTTAAAACCCTATATTTACCTACATACCCCTCTTAGCTACGCTAGAAAGAATCCAGAAATGGCCCATTATTCGACTTATCGCCTACAAAACGCCCTACATGCGTTACACACAAGAAAAAAAAAGGGTTTTTTCCACCTATTGGTGGGGTTTTTCCCTTTTTTTTATTTGTTAGTTAGTATTTATTTGTGTTTTTATAGTGTATTTACAGAGTCTCTTCCTCCTCGGCATCATCAAACACAATCTGAGTGCCATTCCAGTTACCAATGATTTCCTTGGTGTCAGCATTATAGACAACATTATTGGAATCTCTGAGGTAGATGAAGCCCTCTTGGCCCTTCTTGCCGACTTCTCCAGCGGCATTAATACGAGTAACCTTAACAGCAGCAGGAGCAGCGGCAACAGGAGCAGGAGCAACAGCAGGAGCAGCTACAACAGCAGCAGGCTTAACAGTTCCCTTCTTGGCGGCTTCCTTCTCAGCCTTCTTGGCCTCCTTCTCGGCTTCCTTTTGAGCCTTAGCCTGCGCCTTCTTGGCATCAGCCTCTGCCTTCTTGATGGCCTTCTCAGCATCTCTCTTGGCCTGAGCCTCGGCCTTCTTGGCGTTGGTCTCGTTATACTTGTCAATGGCAGCCTGAGCAATGTCCTCAGGAATACCTTCGGCAACTAATTGCTCCAAGTTGCGACCGATAGCAGCGAGTGCCTTAGCATCAGTCTCGTGCTTCTTCTTAAGCGCAGCGGCAGCATCCTTCTCAGCCTTCTCAGCCTTGCGCTTCTCCTCACGAGCCAACTTCTCCTCAGGCGACAACTTACGGCCCTTGGAAGAGGTTGAGCTAGCAACAGAGCCAGCAACCATAGCGTCAAATTCGTTGCCCTCAGCATCAACCATCTTCTCGCCCTTCTTGCCCTTTCCGGCAGGAGGCTCGTAAACGTTCATGTGGTAAGTAGGAATCACAAGACCCTTAGCAGTAGCAGCCTCAACAGCGTCCTCAAGTGTAAGCTTGAGCTTGTAAAGCACCTTGCCATACTCAACAGGCACGCGGCCCTTGGAGTCCTTGTATTCAGTAGCTGCCAAGCGGTCAGCAACGGTTCCACAAGGAGGAGCGCCAATAACGGTCTCCGCAGCAGCCTTAGTACAGGCAGCGCAGTAGAAAGTGCCGACCTTCTTCTTCTGGCACTGAGTAAACAGGCCATAATTGTAGGCGATAGCTTGGCAGCAGTCAGGGTTGACAACGCCCATCCAGGGGAGAGGCACAGTCTTCTTCTTGCTGTCAGTAGATGAATCATCGCCTTCGGCCTTGGCCTTGCGAGCCATCTTCTTCTCCTCAAGAGTAAGAGGAGCCTCAATCTCCAAGCGCTTGATGGCCTCTTCAGCGTCAAACGAATACCAATCGGCAAGCAACTTGACGTGCTGGCGAGAGACATCCTTGGCAGCATTCTCGAGCTGCTTGATCACCAAAGCGGTGACAGTCATCACAGAGGAGGCATCAGGGGCGCAAGCGAATTCAGTGGCAGAAGACATGGTAGCGAGTAAAGAGCAAGTAGCGTATTAAGCGATAAGCGAGTAGCAATTGATAGCGGGTGCGAAGCACAGTAAAACTAAGTTATTATCAGCAATAGATAAAGACTTAGAGTCGAAACGGGGTTGTTGTTTCTTACCATTTTTTTATTGGTAAAAAAGTATTTCAATTTTTTTTTATTATATAGGAAAAATGCGTATACTAAAAATCTGCCCTATATGGTGTGCTGGCGGGCAGGGGTGCGAGCGCGCATATATGGTTTCAATTTTTTTACTTTTACACTGATTTCCACTTTTACTAAAAATATGGGTATATATAAGTATTTCAATTTTTTTTAATTGTGCTTATTTTGCGGTTACTAAAAAACATAATAAATATAATTTTTAGTATAGCCAGTTATCGCTCACAAACAAAATAATTGAATTGTAATAGCTATAAACTAACATTTTTAGTAATGCCAAAATACATATAAAACTAGAAAAAATTGAAATACTTTTTTGTAGTTAAGTTGTTGATAAGAAATAATATCCTTGTTTCGACTCTAAGTCTTTATCCGCCCGCCGATAATAACTTAGTTTTACTTTGCTTCGCTAAGCTATCAATTGCTACCGACATGTCCGCTTCTCTTCTCGCTAGAATCGTCTTTCCTACCACCAAGTTCACTCCCATCGATTGGGATGCCATTAGACAGCTTTCTTATCGTTTAAGTGTTGATAAGGCTCTTTGTGCTGACCCCGCCGTTAAGGCCACCATTTCCAAGTTTATTGAGGATTGGGTTGCTAGTTGCGACTACCTCGATTACATGGATGATCATCCTAACTCAACTCTCACCATTCAAGAGTATATTAACCAAATATTCGTCAAGAAGGACTACTCCGAGATGGATTGCTTAGATGGAACTGCGATGTGTAAGATGATTGACATTTACAAGCTCGTTAACTAAACCACATCTCTCTACACCAAAAAACACATAAAAAAAGGTAAAAAGTGCTACAATGCGTAGCCAAAAACCTTTTTTTATGTGTTTTTTTTTGCGTTTTTACGTATACGTATAAATACACGTAAAAAATTGAAATTGATTTGTTAGATTATACTGTTGTTAATAAGCATAATACAACATAGTGATATAATCATAGGCAAAAATTGCTATAATTTGTTAGCGAAGCAAAATCCAATTTGTGCCGACTTTTCTAGCTACCTATATACTAACAAACTTGGTGTCTACCATTTTACGTGTATTTTGGCAAACTTTTATAAATTTGTTAGATTATTTTGTTTTAAAACTTATAAAATTATTATAAAATTTCAAAGTTTAAAATAAAATAGTTTTAAAAATTCAATTCTTAAAATAAAAAATTGAAATACTTATTTACCAATACAGTTGTATTAAGAATCAATACCCTTGTTTCGACTCTAAGTCTTTATCTATTGCTGATAATAACTTAGTTTTACTTTGCTTTGCTCCGCCAAACCGCTATCAATTGCTACTCACTGCTCGCTTCTAATATGAACTCTAATTGGAACACCCTTGTTACTCCCGTTAACGGCTATGATAATAGTCGCAATGTTTATAATGATGAGACTTTTATCCATGGATTCCCTCTTCGTATGCCTGATGAAGGCTATGACACTGACCGCGATGTTTACAATGCTGAGACCTTTGGTCACATTACCAAGCGCAAGAAGCCCGCTTCCTTTGATGCTCCCCCTGGATTTGATGCTAATAAGCGTCATTGTACTCGCAGACCTCCACTTCACCCTTCTGCTTACGAGCAAGAGTCACGCATTCGCTCCATTGTGCGTGATGAGATTTACCAGGCAGCTAGGGCTGCTGTTGGTGCTGTTCGCCCTGTTACGCTTACTGTCCCTATGGACACAAATTCGTCATATTTAACGCCAAGAGCCAAGCCTGCTGTTGCCCCTTGGATTCAACGTGAGCCTACTTGGGCTCCTACTAAGGTCATTCCTTTGGTGCGTCAAACTAATGAGTATGTGCCACCTAATTATGGTCCGCAAACATACGAACAATATGTAAACAGTTTGATTTACAACTTTGACGCTCTACAAGATGACAATTAAACTAACAAATATAAATAAATAACACAATAATTACTACGTTAAAAAAAGGTAAAAAGAGCTTATTCCTCATATAGAGGATGGCCAAAAACCTTTTTTTATTGTGTATATGTCAAAATACGTCTGCTTATCGCATGAAAAATTGAAATATATTTGTTACAATTACCTACAGGCAATAAGGATAAAACAACTGTGTTAAACGTTATAATAAAATTAGCTACAATTTGGCTTCTAATTTGTGCTAATATTTTAAAGACTTCTTAAAAGCCTATATACTAACAAAATCGGTGTTTGCCATTTTACGTGTATTTTGACAATATTTTTAGAATTTGTTAGTTTGTATTTCTTTAAAGATTTGTAAAATATTATAAAATTTAAAGATTGTTAAGAATATTACTTTACAAATTCGGTTTCAAAAATAAAAAATTGAAATACTTATTTACCTATACAGTTATATTAAGAAACAACAACCCCCGTTTCGACTCTAAGTCTTTATCCGTTATACCGATAATAACTTAGTTTTACTGTGCTTTGCTTCGCAAAACCGCTATCAATTGCTACTCGCTACTCGCATTACTTTTGCTTCTTTGTTACTCTGCTTCGCTTAAAAAATGTTCCGCTACACTGTTGACTTCCCTCTTAACGGCAAGACTGCTACCTACATTCTTCGTAATCTAGTAGGAGGTAATGGTAAAAATATCAGTAAGAAATTTGAACATCTTGGCATCGGTTCTGCTACTTTTGGTAAGCAATTTGCTAGTATAGAGCATGACTATCAGCTTAATTTCGATCACGATATGGGCTTCTTAAAGTTCAACATCGATTTGAAAGACAAAATTGGCGCAATTATGGACCAAATTACTGACATTGTTGGTGCTCAGAGAGGTAAATATACTATTATGGATAATGAAACTAATGAAGAAGTATGTTTAGATGCTTTAAATGACGAATATCCTTCTAGTAATAGCAAACATAACAGTTTCCGTTATTCTGTGCGATTGTTTCCTAACAATGTTAAGTCAATTCAAAAATCCATTTATGATGAATATCATTACATTGTTTTTACTTATGATGAGTATGACATTATTCTTACTTATAATGAGCAAGAATATGAATGTGAACCGTTCACTATTGATATTGATGGTTTAGCGGAGCAAAAATCTATTTGCTTCTATTTCAATCAGACTAAACTTGATATCAACTATATTAACTCGATTATTTATCCTATAATGAAGGTTTTGAACTACAAGAGGTTTGATTATGTAGTTGATGATTATAGAACTGGTGAGGAAATTGAATGTGAAGGTGATTTTATTGCTGAAGATCCTGAGCATGGTTTTGAATTTGATTCTGAAGAAGATGAAGATAATGAATCAACATGCTCTAGTTACGAATTTGGTCAGCTTACTGCTGAAGAAGCCGAAGAATGGCTAAATGAAATGGTAGAAGAACAACAAAATTATAGAGAACAACAACAATATTATATATATGCTATCAAAAATAACAAACGCGAGACTAATTATGCTAATATGTGCGAAAGTGATGCTGAAGATGACTCTGATGATGAATGGTTGCCACCTGCTGAACAAAAAGCTAAGGAAAGAGCTAACAAAAAGGCTGAAAAAGCTAAACAAAAAGCGCTTAAAGAAAAGGCTAACCGAATTATACAGGAAGAAAAAGCGCTTATTAAGGCTTCTAAGGCTTTAAAAAAGGCTAATATGACAGAGGAAGAAAAGGCAGCATATGCTGCTAAAGTTGAGGTGATAATTGCTGATAGAAGGGCTAAAAAGGCTGCTAGATTACACGCTCGAGCTGAAGCTGACGCTTTAATTGCTGATATAAGGGCTAAAAAGGCTGCTAAATTACAAGCTGAAGCTGAAGATAAGGCAATAATTGCTGATATAAGGGCTAAAAAGACTGCTAGATTACAAGAAGAAGAATTACATAAGGCAGCATATAATGAAATGTATGCTTTCGATGAAGTTGCTGCTAGACAAGAAGAAAAAGAAAAGAAAGCGAGAATTCAAAAAAAGTTACAAAGATTACATAGACAATTAAATTAAAAAAAATCTAACAAATAAATAAAAAAAGGAAAAAGTGCTTACTTCTCATAGAGAGAGGGGATAGCCAAAACCTTTTTTTATTTATTTGTTTAAACTACTTAAAGACAATTTATAATATTTTATGGGGTTTCGCATCTCTTTTAAAATTGAAATACTTATTTATTGTTAACTTAGTAGTAAGAATAAATACCCTATTCGACTCTAAGACTACTTCTGCTTCGCTATACTACTTTGCTTCGCTATAAAAAATGAATCAAAAACTTATTACCAAAAGTATTTTACTTGAATATATTATTATTGATAATCATCTTACTAATAATTATCAATATTATTGTCATACTGAATTTGATTCTAATTGTGACAAATTTGAAACTTTATCTAACAATAAGGCAATTGTTCTTAAAACTAAATTTAATCCCAAATATGTTCCTATTATTATGAACATATTTCATAATATATATACCCAAAATTATTGGTATTTAGAGAGTATTTTAGACGATAGTTTTACTGGACATGATTTAGTTAATGATAATCGTTTTGATATTTTATCATCTAACAATATTAATGAATGGCTTTCATTTATTAATGAATTAGCTTCTAAAAATGAAATTACTACTAATCGGCGTGGCGAAACATTTGTTGGTGATGAACAAATATTTACTGATATTCCTTCTTCTAGTAAAAAACAAAAAATATATACATTACAAAATATTCTTGATTTAATTTAAATCTAACAAAATAAAAATGGATGGTCTTTTGGCTTCCTTTTTTTTTATTCCGCTTTAATTAAATATTTCGCATATTATTGCCTACATCAAAATTACCTACTATATTATTCACTACAATTTGGCTACTATGTAGCCGACTATTTGCCTTCATATTTATCGCATTCATTTGCCTTATTTCTGCCTTCCGCTTTACCCTACACACTATGTAGGCAAAAACCAGAAATGAGTGCGAAAACGAGAAATGAGTGACAAATTTTTTTACCTTTTTTAACCATTTTACGTGTATTTTTGCTATCTTTTTATTTTGTTAGTTTTTTTATTATTTTTAATACATTTTTATATTATTTGGTTTCCAATACAATACCTTTTTTATTTTACTAATTCTATTTCTAAAATAAAAAATTGAAATACTTATTTCTCTATATACTTATATTAAGAATACCAACCCTATTCGACTCTAAGTCTTCTGCTACACTAGAACTTAGTTTTACTTTTACTGCTTTGCTCCATTATCAATTGCTTTCTACTTCTCCTTACAGGTAAACAATGTCCTACTCTATTACTATTAAACTTCCTTATCATATCAATACTATTATTGATGAACTTAAAATTGCTTTTACTGATGTTGACTTTGGTGATTGGCATTTTGAAGATTTATCTTCCAGACTTCGTGGACTTGAACCTGGCGAATTAACTACTGATGACTTCTTTAAATCTGATAAATTCTATGTTGAAATTGACTCTAGACGTTATGTTAGATTTGAATTTCATGATAAACAGCAAACTGTATATATTGATAATGATGAATATAAATGTGATTATTTTACTAGAAGACTTAAGCATTTCTTTCCTAATAATTATTATACTCAACGATTTACTATTTGTGATGAATATGGTTATGAAAGACCTTCACAAAAAGACAACGAAGACTACTACGAAGATGATGACCATATTGACTACCATAACAATGAACACATTGACAATAACTATGATGACAATGATGACAATGATGACAACGAACAACTATTCCTATTCATGGATCATATCATGGAGCTTAATCGCATTGCTGATTACGAATATACTCTCTTTCTTAAACATCTTTCTACTCTGTCCGATCTTAATCAAATCATATGCACTTACCAAACTAAACTCTCTAAACCTTATTAGTAGTAAATAAATATACAAATATATAAATATACTAACAAATACAATAAAAAAAGGATAAAACCACCACATGGTGGAAAACCCCCCTTTTTTTACTATTAATTAATTTTTAATTTGTATCAGACCTTTGTCTTTTTAAACTACATAAGTTTCTATAATATTCTTTTATTAAATCCGCAAAATCTATAAATATATCGGCCCAAGTTTCATTTTGATCTTCCCCACAATGTTCATCAATACCTTCTAATATTATTTCTAATGGCAAATTTTCTATTTCTAATTCATCATGGCAAACTTCTACATTTGTAACTATTGAATTTAAATCTAATCCAGTAGTTGTATTATAATTTCCTTGAATTTTAAACATTATAACACTACTAACATCTTGTCTGTTGCTATATATACGTACATGAATAATTGCTTCAATAGGAATTGAAGTTGTAAATTTAAAAGCCATAAATGACCTTAAGGGTAAATTATGTTCAATTTCAACTTCTATGTCTGACATGATTAATATTATACTTATAATTATACTTATAATATTAATTTCTATTATCAAATATTAATCAATTTTTTTTACTACTTAAAGAGTACTTTTTATTATACTTTATGTATAACTATATTATTGAATTTCCTCTTACTAATAAATCAATACCTAAAATTGAAGAGGCATTAAATATTGAATTTAAAGGTAAATTAGATAGTGATAATTCTTTTAGTTTAGAGTCTTTTATTCATGATGACAATCAAAATATATACTATATTGAAATATATGATCTTTTTTATTATAATGATCTCCCTAATGATGACCCTGACTCTATTGGTGCTTTAAAATTTAATGAACTTAATATTTCATTTATAAAAAATATTATGACTAAAATTTGTGATAGTATTAAACAATTTAAACCTTTTCAAAATTATACAATTGGACGCTTTTTTATTTATAACAATCTTACTAACCATACTAGTCCCTTGTAAAAAAAACATATTGTTTTTAATTTTTTTTTAATTTATTATTAATTATATATTAAAATCCAAATTCTGCCTTAAAAATAATACCATCAGGTGCTTCAGTATCCATTACATCTTC
>JACCDH011797320.1_pt1 | contig 12558 bp, 11 predicted proteins | sample 7442481 | NCBI WGS metagenome assembly JACCDH01 (sample SAMN15323433, study PRJNA562643) | freshwater metagenome | isolation source: river surface water | place: USA:Blue River Watershed | collected 2017-08-15
GAACTTGGACCGTTTGGTAATGAATGTTCCCTTGTGTAAAGATGGAAAGATATAGTGGATTGTCGTACTGCGCGCCAGTGGATGCACAATCGCGGTAAAGGGTAATAAAAAAGCGGTATTGGTTCGAACCAAGATAGTCGTAGTAGATATCTCCACCTATAATATGCGAGGCATTCACCCACCCCGAGAGCAGCAATGAAAGCGTAAAGAAAAGTGTTCGAATCTTTGACACAGCGTTACAACGCAAAATTAAGACTTTGGTTGTTCGTCTACAAACAGTAAATTTGTAAAAAAATTGTACAGATGGAAACTTTTGATGTGGTAGTAATTGGCTCAGGGCCCGGCGGATACGTTTCTGCCTTGCGTTGCGCCCAACTTGGACTGAAAACAGCCCTAATTGAAAAATACAACACTTTAGGCGGAACTTGCCTTAATGTTGGCTGTATTCCCTCAAAAACGCTACTAGATTCCTCTGAACATTTTTACAATGCGCAGCATAATTTCTCTGCACATGGCATCGAAGTAAAGGGCTTGAAAGCCAACTTAGCGCAAATGATTGCCAGAAAAAACGAAGTTGTTGCGCAAACATGTGCAGGTGTTAAGTTCTTAATGGACAAAAATAAAATCAGTGTATTTCATGGAGTAGGTAGCTTTTTAGATGCCAATACAATTCAAGTAAAAGGCGAGCAAACTACCTTACTAAGCGCTAAAAATGTGATTATCGCTACCGGAAGTAAACCAAATTACTTTGCGGGAATGGAACCCGATAAAAAACGCATCATTACTTCAACTGAAGCACTGAATTTAAGCGAAATACCCAAAAAAATGCTGGTCATTGGCGGTGGGGTTATCGGTCTTGAACTTGGTTCGGTATATGCACGTTTGGGCGCAAGCGTCGAAGTCGTTGAATTTGCCCCGAGTATTCTTCCTACAATGGACGGTGGTATCGGTAAAGAATTCACTAAAATCCTTAAAAAGGAAGGCTTTAAGTTTCATATGGAGCACAAAGTGTTAGGCGTTGTGAACAACGGCAAACAAGTGGTGCTCACCGCAGAAAATAAGAAAGGTGAACAAGTAACCTTAGAAGCTGACTACTGCCTAGTTGCTGTTGGTCGCAAAGCATTTACAGATGGTTTGAACCTCGAAAAAGCGGGGCTTCAGGTAAATCAGCGTGGGCAAATTGAAGTCAATGAGCACCTACAAACTGCTGTTTCACATATCTATGCAATTGGCGACGTTGTGAGAGGAGCAATGTTAGCACACAAAGCCGAAGAAGAAGGTGTTTTTGTAGCTGAACTTCTTGCAGGACAAAAACCGCACATCAATTATAACCTCATTCCGGGGGTAGTGTATACTTGGCCAGAAATTGCTGCAGTTGGGCAAACCGAAGAAGAACTTAAAGCAGCTGGACGTGCTTACAAAGCAGGATCTTTCCCGATTAAAGCGCTCGGACGAGCTCGTGCAAGTATGGACACAAGTGGCTTTGTGAAAATTTTGGCTGATGCAAGTACCGATGAGATTCTTGGAGTGCACATGATTGCGCCGCGCGCTGCCGACCTTATTATGGAAGCCGTTACTGCAATGGAATACCGTGCTTCCGCAGAAGATATCGCGCGTATTTGTCATGGCCACCCAACCTACTCTGAGGCAGTTAAAGAAGCTGCATTGGCAGCTACCGCCGACCGCGCCTTACATATCTAATCAGGGTCTAGGGCCAAATGCATCCATGATGTGCGTGAGGTCAGTGTGGTTGCTATTGTGCACAATAGAAATGACATCAAACCTTACTTCATGTGGCCATTCAATGGTTTTTGTGTAATAATTGGCGACCCTAATAATTTGCTTTTGTTTGGCGAAATTAACCGCGCGCCAAGGCTCGCCAAGTTCTGCGCTGTGTCGGGTCTTGACTTCTACTACAACTAGTTGTTGTCCTTGGCACATAACTAAATCAATTTCCATGCGGTTGAACTTATAGTTGCGCGCCTTTAATTGATAGTCCAATTTGAGCAAGTATTGCAACGCATAAGCCTCTCCCCATTTGCCTAGCATGTCGTGTGACATGTTCTCACCACTTTGCTTCATACGAGCGAAATTAAGTCGAAAATGGCCTTATCTTTACAGGGAATTTACGTATGCGCAAACAATTTATTAAAAACATAAAAGGCCTTCTCCAAGTTGGAGAAGACTTGCCCGATGTACTTCGAAAAGAGCAAATGCAAACGCTCGCCACAATTGACAACGCTTTTCTGGCACTCGAGGACAACGAGGTAGTGGCTTATGGGCCAATGGACGAATGGCCCGGAATTACCGATTGGCGAGATGTAGAAGTCATTGATGCAAGCAACTGTTATGTCCTGCCTGCCTTTATAGATTCTCATACCCATACGGTATTTGCGGCAAGCCGAGAGGAAGAATTTGTCGACCGAATCAAAGGGTTAAGCTACGAAGAAATTGCTGCCAAAGGAGGCGGCATATTAAACTCTGCTAAAAAGCTGAATGCGCTCTCTGAAGATGCTTTGTACGAGGCTGCGGCAGCGCGTATTGAAAAGATAATTGCCTGCGGCACCGGAGCACTCGAAATTAAATCAGGATATGGCCTTTGTACAGAAGGAGAACTCAAAATGTTGCGCGTCATAAAAAGACTCAAAGCATCGAGTAAAATTGCCATCAAAGCTACTTTTCTCGGTGCTCACGCACTCCCGACTGAATTCAAAGCAAATCGAGCAGCTTATATAGATTTGCTCATCCATGAAATGCTCCCTCTTATTGCCAAAGAAGAATTGGCAGACTACATCGATGTCTTTTGTGAGCGCAATTACTTCAGCACAGAAGAAATGGAGCGCATACTCGATGCAGGTGCCATTTATGGCCTCAAACCCAAAGTGCATGTCAATCAGTTTTCTGTCTTGGGAGGTGTCCCGGCTGCTATTTCAAAAGGCGCAATTTCAGTAGACCATCTAGAAGAACTTGACCAACATGACATTGCTGCACTGGCAAACAGCACTTGTGTTGCAACCTTACTGCCCGGCTGTTCGCATTTTTTATCTATTCCCTACGGTGCCGCAACTTCTCTGATAGATGCTGGTGCAATTGTAGCGCTAGCTAGCGATTTTAATCCAGGATCGTCTCCGAGTTACAACCTCATGCAAGTGCTCTCGTTAGCTTGCATCAAAATGAAAATGACCCCTGAAGCTGCAATTAATGCCCTTACAATCAATGCAGCTGCTGCAATGGAATTGCAAGAAACTCATGGGCGCATTGCTCTTGGGCGTAAATCACCTTTGATTTTAACCAATGAAATGCCTTCCTTAGCGTATTTGGCTTACGCTTACACAGAAAATCATATCCAACGCATATTTAACTAAACCGCTCTTTTTCGTTAACTTTGGTCATATGCGTTTTGCTTTACTCTTTTTTAGCATTTTTTTGGGTTCCTTGAGCTTTGCTCAGCTCTACGAGCCCGATAAAGAATTACTTTGGGAAATTTCCAACACTAAAACAGGGCAAAAATCATATATTTTCGGGACCCTACATGCCAATGACCGCACGCTTTTCGACCTATCAGACAGCGTGTATGTCGCTTTTGAAAAAGCACAGAAAATTATACTCGAAACTGATATCTACCAACTTTTCGCCATTATGGATACCCGCAAAGCGCTTCCCGAAACACGCTTTGACGATAAAGGCAAGCCTTATACCAACCTTGACATCAGTTCTAAAACGCTTTATGGCAACGAAGACGGCATGCCTCAGTTTCTAGATGCCTACTTCCAAGTTCTCGGGCAGCACCTTGGTAAAGAAATTATTGCGCTCGAAAATATAAAAGATCAGTACGCGCTTTCCAATGAATTTAAATTGAGTGAACGCCGCATGATTGACAACCAAATCAATGCCTTTACCCAAGAGAAACTCCTCGAACTTTACCTACGTGGTGACCTCGATGCACTTCAGCGCTTCATGAAATCCTATTTGTCTATTCAAGAAAACCTATACGAAGAAGTTATTGTAAAGCGCAATATTCAAATGCGCGATAAACTTCTTGAGTTACTCAAAGATCCTAATCCGTTTTTCTGTGCCGTCGGCGCCGGTCATCTCGGCGGTGAAGAAGGTATTTTGCAGCTTTTGCGTGCAAAAGGCTTTAAGGTGCGCCCCGTTCAATGGACCATCCAAGAGCCCGCGCCTCAGAGCAAGGTGCGACTCAAAAAGCCAACCGAATTTATCTATACCGATTCGACCTCTGGTTTAGTCGCTAAATTTCCTGGGAAACCATTTATAGAAATTTTGCCAGATGGCAACCAAAAAATTATCTATAGAGAACTTGGGCAAGGAAATACCTACGAAATCACACTTTATCCATTAGATTCGACAATAAGCAGTGCAGAGGTTGCAAGTATTTATATTTTAACACCGGAAGGGGCCACCATGACTAAAAAGGAACTAGACAACGGTTCTCTGATTTTCCAAGGCCTATCAGATACCTATCCAGAAGGCATCAACTACGTTCAAATTCAATTCGGTGCGCGCTTTTATGCGGTCATTAAATGTTACGGCGGGAACCGCTTTATGCATTCGAATAGGCCATTTAGCTTTTTTGAAAAGGTTTGGTTTGATTAAACCCAGAAACCATGAAATTCTTAGATCAACTTGCCCATACCATTTTAGAAAAAGACCGTGCCGCTGAGTCCTACACCATCATTTTACCTTCAGAAAGAGCCAAACGCTACCTTGTCAATTCACTTTTTCGAGCAAATTCCGGACCCCTGTTGGCTCCAAACATCCTTACAATTGATCAGTGGATCAGCTCCCTTACCGAACAAACTATTTTACACCCCACCAAACTTTTAATTACACTTTATCAAGTATATCTAGAGACCCTTCAACAAGAAGCACTTAGCTTTGAGGATTTCTTAACCTGGGGCCCCATTTTATTGTCGGACTTCGACGACATCGATCGATATTTAGTAGACCACCAACAGCTCTATCAAAATTTAGCTTCAATTAAAGCGCTTGAAAGTTGGCAAATTGACGAAGAACAATATTCTGCTTCCCAACAAAAATTCATGCAATTTTGGGAGCTCATCCCTAAGCTTCATAAAGGGCTTCAAGCTAAAAACAAGACAGCAGGCGCGTGTTCTAAAGCTCAGGCATATAGACTAATTGCAACATCTCCTGCAGCCTACTTAGACCCCGAAGCCTACTTTATTTTTGCAGGCTTCAATGCACTCTCAGGAGCCGAACAACGCATCATTAAATACCTCATCGATAAAAAGCAAGCTGATTTTATTATAGATACTGACAGCTATTACTACGATAACAAATTTCATGAGGCTGGTCATTTTCAAAGAAAAAACAGCGAATTTTTCAAGCTCAAACCTCCAGCCCAACGATCAAACGCCTTGCTTCAAGAAGCCTACAATGTCAAGGTCATTGAGTGCGCTCAACATATCGGACAAGTAAAGGTACTTGCCACTGAACTTCTTGAAAATCCGGTCACAGACTGGAGTGAAGTTTTGGTACTACTCGCCGATGAATCGCTCGTTCATGCAGCTATTCGTAACATTCCTAAAACAGTCGGGCAAGCCAACATTACGCTTGGCCTGCCCTTAGACCAAACACCAATCAGAACTTGGATAGATCTCTGTTTTCAATTTCAGGAGCATCAGTCCAAATTCAAGACAAAAGCCATATATTACAAAGACCTCCAGCGTTTTTGTCACCATGCCTTTACCTCACTTGCTTTTGAACAAGCACAGTTAAAGCAATTAGCCTTTGTCGAGAAGCAAACCATTAAGTATAACCGTGTTTTTCAGCGCATTGATCAGCTTGAACTTGACCCTATTATTCTAGAAATACTAGCTATCCTTGGTACAAACTGGGAAGGAAATTGGCTATTGGCTCTGGAACAACTCAGCAAGCTCAATCGGATTTTACTTCAGCGCATCCCCGAAGCCAATGACTTTGAGCGCACAACGCTTCTCACCTTTGAACAAACCTGCAGTCAGTTTGTACAATTAGTTGCTGCTGAATTTCCTCAAATGCAACTCAGCAGCTTCAAAAAACTGTTCTATCAGCACTGGACGCGCGCACATCTTGCCTACCTCGGAAGCCCCACCAACGGCTTGCAAATTACAGGATTACTCGAAACCCGTTTACTAGACTTCGAACGCATTTACATTTTAGGCATGAATGAAGGCAAATTACCGCCTACTAACCCCATTCAGAGTATCATCCCGATGGACCTCCGCTCAGCATTTGGGCTGCCGAACAACCGAGATAAACAAGGGCTCTTTGCCCAACATTTTTACCGCTTACTGCACCATGCGCGCGAAATAGTTTTCACTTATACATCCACAAGCGAACTACTAGGTAGCCACGAGCGCAGCCGCTATTTGCTGCAACTTCAAATGGAATGGCTGCAACAAAATCCTAAAGTCAATTGGCAAGAGTACTTTTACCAAATACCGAGTAGTACTCAGCAACAGGAATATACCCAAATCCCTAAAACTCCTGAAATCATTGACCGCATCAAAACTTATTTTTCAGGTTCGGTATCGGCATCTGCCTTGCGTAAATTCATAACTTGTCCCTTAGATTTCTATTACCGCTATGTAGTCGAATTTGGTGAAGATGACGAAGTCGAAGAAGACCTCGCTAGCAGCACCTTTGGTTCACTTATTCATAGTTGTCTAGAAGAACTCTATACGCCCTACGCTCTTTTAGATAAAGAAGGCCGTGAAGTTCAGCCCCAACCAGGGCCACTTACTACAGGTGCCGTAGCAAAAATGCTTACCACCTACCCAGAAGTACTTAGAAAATATTTTTTAAAGTACTTTGACAATAACGAAACACTATTTCAACGCGGCAAAAACCTCCTGAGTTTTGAAATGGCTCTCGACCTCACCAAACAAATGTTGTTGAAAGAGCTCGAGTATATAAAAGCACTCCAAGAACCGCTGCATATAGTGCAGCTCGAAGCCAAATTTGAACTCACTCACACCGTTAGTTTGCCAAATGAGCAAATAGCTATCCATTTTGTGGGCTTCATCGACCGCATTGACCGCATTGGTGCGGCTCACTACAGAGTAATTGATTATAAATCGGGGAAGGTCAAGGATAAAGATGTAAAGATGCTAGCCAAAAACGATGCATTTACAAATTTAACAGAACCCAAACACGCCTTGCAGCTATCTTTATATACTTTGTTATTCAAAGAAAAATTTGGGGTCTTACCCAAAGAGGCGCGCATTGAATCATTGATAAATCATGCCGATGATTTTGCGCTAAACATGGATAAACAAACAGATTTATCGCACATTCCACAATTATTTGAAGACGGATTAGCGGTTCTTGTAGGCCATTTACTAGATCCAAATCTTCCATTTGAACATGACATCGAAGCCGAATATTGTCAGTTTTGTTCATAAAAAAACCTGGAACTGAATTCCAGGTTTTTCTGCAAGATAATTAAAACCAAAATGAACAATGACTTGCTCTTTTTTTGAAAAGACGCAGTTCATTGTTGTTTGGTTGCTTAGTATAACTCTAATTTTAACGCTGAGCGGTAATCTTTGATTTCTTCGCGATTGATTTTGTGGTCGGCGTTTTTAAGTAAGTTCAAGAAATAAAGCAAGTTATCCTTGTCGTCGATTTCGATAGGGTATTCATTGCCATCTTCGTCTTCTTCGTATTGGGCCTCGACGTCAAAACATTCATTTTCTTGAAGAAATTCATAGGTGAGGCGCAAAGACTTTACTACCAATGGGTCTTGCTCTAGCAAAGCCATTTCTCGGAGTTCTTTGAGGTCATCGATTAGTTTTGGAGCCTCGAGGCCCTTTTTTTCGACGTTGGCAATGATTTGTTCAAGTTTTTGATTGGCACGCAAAGTTTTCATATAATCTTAATTGAAACACAAATTTAGTGCATTTCCCGAAATAAACATCGTGGTGTCCGTAACATTAACTGCGTTTAGACATTTCTAGCACATTAAAAGTTATTTTTGTTTCATGGATATGGTCTTTCATGCGTTTACTATTGGCTTAGTGCTTTCTCTTATTCCAGGGCCAGTCTTTTTTGTCATCATTGAAAACAGCATCACTAAAGGTATCAGAAGCGCATTGGCAATTGACTTAGGCATTATGCTCAGCGATGTCGTTTATATCCTGCTATCTGTGCTATTTGTAGAGCAAATCAATTCGCTTTTGAGCGGTGAAAACAAACAGTGGTTTGATATTATAGGCGGGCTGATATTTATCATTTTCGGTGTTTTTAATCTTTTGAAAAAATCCAAAATTCACGATGGAGACCAGGAATTAGAAGAAGTCAGTGAAAAATACCATTTAAGTGAGAGTACCGATCCAAAAAAGAATTTTGGTCTCATGATTGCCAAAGGCTTTCTACTCAATTTTGCCAATCCATTGGTCATATTTTATTGGCTAAGTGTTGCCTCGGTCGCGAAACGAGAAAGTCCTGCAGATACCAATAGCTACCTGTTTTTATTCTTGGGTATCATCTTGGCAACCTATTTCACCATCGATGTATTCAAGATTTTTATGGCAAAACGGATTCGAAATTTTGTTAATATCAAAACGCTCAACTTGTTAAACAAGCTAATTGGCAGCGTCTTTATTGGCTTTGGACTCTTCTTTGTATTAAGGAATCTCTTTTCGTAAACCATATGCGTTACCTCTCTTTGCTTTTCTTTTATTCTTGCATTTTTGTTGGCTTTACACAAGAACTAAAGGTGTTAAAAGAAAACTTGAGCCCCAAGACACGCATTTTTTGGGATGCACAAAATAAACACATCCAAGGCTCAGGCTCTTATTTTACGAGCTCAGCAACTCCACAAACAACTGAAAAACACGGTAAATGGGTATTTTATTCCTACGATGGTGTTTTAGAGGAGGAAGCTAATTATTACCGTAATAGATTGCACGGTAAACGTGTTTTTTACTACCCCAATAAGAAGATCAAACAAGAGTCCTATTTCAAATTCAATGTGCCAGACTCCCTCTATCGAGAGTATGCGCCTGATGGCAAATTACAGGTAAAAGGGCAATTTGAGCTCGGTAGTCCGGTTGGAATTTGGGAATACTTTTATGCCGATGGGCATCCAAAATCGGTAGAAAATGTGCGCAATGACACGGTTTTTCTGCAAGCCTATTGGCAACCTGATAGCCTTCATAAGCAAACCATAAAAGATGGAAACGGACAAATCATCAGTTTTTATATCGATGGTGTAGTTAAAGAATTTTATACGTTTCAAAATGGCTTAAAAACTGGGCCTTTCGAAGAACGAACTGCAAATGGTGTGCTCTCAGTAGGTGGTGCTTTTCTAAATGGGAAAAAAGACGGAGTTTGGGAATTTTATCGTTTTGATGGCATGCTCGAAAAACGAGTTGGTTACAAAGCAGATTCCTTACACGGAGTTTACCTTGTGATGCAAAACGAAAAAGACACAATGACCTTTGGTTCTTATCATAATGGCCTTAAAACTGGTTATTGGAAATGGTTTACCCAAGATGGTCAGGTTGACATGGAAGGCTATTTTAAAAACGGCAAACAGGATAGCACCTGGCATTATTATTTTCCTAATGGTCAACTGTCCTATTTAGCGAATTTCAATCAAGATCTCAGGACTGGGAACTGGATTTACTATTATCCAAATGGTGCCTTGTATAGGACTGGTGCTTACCTTAACGACAAGCGCAACGGCCGCTGGCAAACTTGGTATGAAGATTCTACTTTGACAATGGATGGCGTTTACAAAAACGGACTTGAAGAGGGTGAATGGCTCAACTATTGGGAAAACGGACGTATCAAAGATAAAGCTACTTACCAAAGCGGAAAATTAAATGGCACCTGGTTATCATATACGCCAGATGGTGTGGTGAAATTAAAAGGGAAATACAAAGAGGATTACAAAGTTGGCGAATGGCTTAGCTACTTTAATAATGGCCGACTCAAAGAAAAGCAGCACTATAAAGTTGTCACACACAAAAATGTGGCCAATGGAATGGCGGTAATGGGTTTGAAAGAAAAACTCAGCGAAAACCACGGCCTTTACGAAGCTTACTCACAAATCGACTTCCAGTTGAAAGAGTCGGGTAAATACCACCGTGGCCTCAAACACGGCACCTGGACCAACTATTACCCAGGTGGAGTTGTTCCAACCATTGTATCGCAGTACCGACATGGTAAATTACATGGTGTTTTTAGGCAATATGATCGCTACGGCAGACTCGTTTATGAAATTCATTACAAGAATGGCCTAAAAGATGGTCCATTTTATGCTTTCAACGAAAATGGTCAACTCATTTCCAAGAAAATATATAAGAACGGACTAGAAGTGGGCTCAGAAAGACAAGAAGGATTTAGTCCTTATTAGTCAGTTGCTCAATAAAGCAAGTAAGTTCAATAAAATCTTCCACACTTAAACGCTCGGGCCTTTGCTGCTCAAACTTTGCCGGAAGTGGCGCATCTTTCAATAATACGCGCAAAGAGTTTCGAAGCGTTTTACGCCTTTGGTTAAATGCTACCTTAACAACCTGAAAATATAATTTTTCGTCGCAAGGTAATTCAGTTCTTTCGTTGCGCACACAGCGAATAACACCACTCTTTACTTTTGGCGGCGGTATAAATACATGTTCGTCTACAGTAAAACAATAGTGTATGTCATAGAATGTTTGCAACAACACACTAATGATACCATATTCTTTTGAGCCCGGTCCTTGGGCAACGCGAACCGCCACTTCTTTCTGAAACATCCCCATAATCTGAGGTATTTGATTGCGATATTCCAAGCATTTAAAAAGAATTTGCGATGAAATATTATAAGGGAAATTTCCGACGACAATAAATGTATCTTGCCCGAATAATTCTTGCGGATTTAACCTTAAAAAATCGCCAAATAAAATACGATCTGCCTGCGCAGGATAATTCGCACGCAAATAATCAATTGACTCGATATCTACATCCAAAAGCCATAAATCTATTTCTGGAAGCTCCCAAAGATATTTGCTCAGGGCACCCATTCCTGGGCCAATTTCTAGTACTTTGCGCGTATCGTCAGTCCAAATGACTTGTTTCGCTATTTTCTGGCAAGTACCTGCGTCTTTTAAAAAATGCTGGCCAAGTTGTTTTTTTGGTTTAACACTCATGCTTTGAATTCTTCAATGACCTGAAGGGTCGTGCGAAAAGCCGCGAATTTACCATGGTAGCGCTTAGCATGTGCTTCTTGTAGTTTCGGGGCGAATTCACTTTGGTAGCGCTCATATACGGCCTCAGATGGTGCAAGGTACATAACAGAGTAAGTGCATCCTCCCTCTTCTTCACCATTCACTCTGGACAAACGGCATTCTAAAAAACAACTGGTCTGCAAAACTTCAGGAATATGCACACTGCGCATCCATTGCAACCAATCAAGTTCAATCTGTGGGTCTATACTGACCGTAACATTGTAAATTAGCATACGGCAAAGGTAGATAAAGCGAACGAGTACTGAAAATCAAACTGTCATCAGTAAATATACGGTAGCACGGCAAATAAAATTATTGTACTTTTATATTAGAAACTTTAATCATCCACCATGAAAAAACTATTACTTTCTTCTTTATTTACAATGACATACCTCCTTTCATGGGGGCAGTCTTGTACGCCAGGAGCTAACTTTGTAGACTCTACATACGGCATTTGGCCAGACACCACCCAGAATTTGCCACCTGCATTACCAAACGTGGCTTATTCAACAGATATCAATTTTAAAGTGCCTGGTACCGTAACTGCAGAAATTGATCCCAGCGGACAGTTCGTTGGTTCAGTTATTCAGCAATTCACCGTTGATGCACTCCAAGGCCTACCTCCAGGGTTTGACTTCGCTTGTAATGTATCGAATTGCACCTATCAAGGTGGCTTGAACGGTTGCGCCAACATATTCGGAACTACCGATTCTGTAGCTGTTTTCCCGGTAACTGTTGACGTAACCGCTACTGTATTGGTGGTATTATTTCCTGGTCTTCCGCCAACACCAGTAACCCAAACCGTTTCTTTCGACGGCTACAAAATTGTCGTTGGTTCAGGTGGGCAAATTGAGCAAGTGATCAATCCTATTCAATTGGAGCCTAATCCTGCTAGCACCACAATTACTGTAAGCGGCCTAGTAAACGGAACAAATTCGACACTCACGTTGCGCGACTTCTCGGGTAAAACCATCGAAGTGATCCGTACTACCGCTGCAACAGCAAATTTCGATCTAGGTCAGTTGGCAAATGGGACTTACCTTATTGAAGTTGTAGATACTTTTGGAACGCAACAACAAAAATTTGTGAAATTCTAAGCACAACTTTCATTTGATTAAAGGGGAGGAAACGCCCCTTTTTTTATGCCCTATTTTTGGTACAAGGCCCTATCTTCTATGAATTTTAGCACCGCAGGAGTCAGCAAATAAGAACAATCTTTTGCTGCGGCGAGGCGTTTGCGGATAAAACTAGAACTGATCCCTAAGACAGGGACATCAGGGACAAAAACAACATTTGAATGCTCCGCGAGTTGGCTTGTTTGGTC
>JACCDH011261187.1_pt1 | contig 12551 bp, 10 predicted proteins | sample 7442481 | NCBI WGS metagenome assembly JACCDH01 (sample SAMN15323433, study PRJNA562643) | freshwater metagenome | isolation source: river surface water | place: USA:Blue River Watershed | collected 2017-08-15
AATCGAAACATCATCACAGCGTTCGTTATTTGTTGAAGAATTAGCCAAACTTAATTTACCGCTATCGGAGCATCTAGTAGTCGTTACAGATCCGGAAAGTTTATTGGAAACTTTTGCCAACGAAGTTGGCGCTCAGTTAGTACTAGCAAACCCCAAGGTTGGCGGGAGATTTAGTGCACTTAGCGCCTTTGGATTGGTGCCGGCCGCGCTAATCGGTGTCGATGTTTCAATTCTTTTAGATGATGCCTTGATGGCGGCTGAAAGTTTTGCTGAAAAGGATTCATCTGTCGTCCAGGTGGCTGCTGCATTAGCTCAACCAGAGTCGCAATATCCGGAGTTCTTCGATAAGAATTCAAATGTTCCCGGAATTGCCGATTGGATCGAACAGCTAATTGCAGAATCGACCGGTAAGGACGGAGTTGGAGTCCTGCCAGTAGTTTTGCATGAAAGCAAAGATGTTACAGCGCAGACTATTCAATTCTTGGAAAACAATGGGAGATATATTTCTGGCCCGTTAGGCGCTCAATTTATTTTTTGGGAATGGGTTACGGCTTTACTTTGCTATCTATTAAAGGTTGACCCATTCAATCAACCCAATGTAACTGAGGCTAAGGACCTTACAAATAAATGCTTATCTGGTGACTTAGATGATCAGCTTCCAGTATTTGAAGATGAGAACATGGAAATTTATGCTCCTAGAAAAATGGATAACTTAGGCGATTATCTGGAGTTGCTAAATGCTGGTTCTTACATCGCTGTGATGGCTTACCTTAATCGGCCAAAACAGAGCGAAGTGATTGAACTTCAAACGCTCTTGGCGAGGCGATTTAAGAAACCAGTCACCTTCGGCTGGGGACCGCGTTTCCTTCACTCAACCGGTCAATTTCATAAAGGCGGACCGCTGGTCGGAGCTTTTCTACAACTTACCTCTGAGTTTGAACATGAGGTTTTAATTCCTGGTGCAAGTTATGACTTTGCAGAGTTGATCAATGCACAAACAAGCGGAGATTATGCAGCTCTAGCGGGTAGAAATCTCCCTGTAGTGCGAATACATCTAAAGAATGAAGCAATAGCGATTACAAAAATAAAGCAAGTTATTTCTTAAATTACTCTTCGTCTTCTGCTTGTAACTTCTTAAGAGCTGCATCAAGAATCTTCTTTGCCTCTGCCTCTGTCCTACGTTCCTTTACATAAGCTAGATGCGTTTTATAAGGCTCATTCTTTAATGGTGATGGCGGATTATTTTTATCTCGTCCAGCCGGGAAACCACATCTTGGGCAGTCCCATTCAGCTGGAATCTCAACAGATCCATCATCAGCAAATGATGGTTTTGTTTCATGACCGTTTAGGCACCAATAGGAAATTCGAAAACGTGCAATAGCTTCGCCGCGTTCGGCTTCACCCATTGGACCCGCGCCAACGCGCGAACCTCGGATTGCGCTACCACCAGCCATCTTTCCTCCTAAGAATTTATTTAAGTACTAAACCAAGTGCGATAACTGAAGAGAACCAGAGGCCACCGACGACAATCGTGATTCGGTCCAAATTCTTTTCAACAACAGAAGAACCGCCATAAGTAGAGGAGAGACCGCCACCAAATAGGTCAGAGAGTCCACTTCCCTTCCCTTTATGCAAGAGAACCAAGAGGATCATCAATACGCTGGTTATAACTAGAGCTATCGATAAAGCTAAAGCCAATTCTCGCTCCTTCTTCGGTTACTGAGGGGGTAAGTCTACCGCTAAATGAATCTCTAGATGACTCTATGGAACTTGCAGATACGAGCAAATTCTTCCGGTTCAAGGCTGGCGCCGCCGACAAGCGCGCCATCGATATCAGGTTGTCTCATAATGTCCACGATATTTGCAGATTTAACAGAGCCGCCATAAAGGATTCGTGCGTTCTCTGAAATCTCTTCGCTTCCAATCTGAACCAGTGCTTTACGAATGGCTCCGCAAACTTCCTGCGCATCTTCTGGGGTTGCTGTCTTTCCAGTTCCAATCGCCCAGACCGGTTCATATGCGAAGACAATCTTTTTCAAATCTGGTTTATGTAAGCCCTTGAGCCCAGACTTAAGTTGATCCAAAACATATTTAACATGAGCGCCAGTTTCTCTAATCGACAGCTCTTCACCGATGCAGAAAATCGGCACCATTTCATTTGCTAGCACAGCTCGCAATTTTCGATTTAGTAGCTCATCACTTTCGCCATGTATTGCGCGTCGTTCAGAATGTCCCACTATTACAAATGTGCAATCCAGTTTCTTCAACATTGAACCTGAAATATCGCCTGTAAATGCTCCTGATTTCTCTGGAGAAATATCTTGAGCGCCATATGAGATGCGCAACCGATCGCCATCAACGAGAGTTTGAACTGAACGAAGATCAGTAAAGGGAGGGAAAACGGCTACATCTACAGCTTCAAAATCTTTTTCTTCAAGTGAATATGCGAGTTTCTGGGTAACCGCGATCGCTTCTAAGTGATTGAGGTTCATCTTCCAATTGCCAGCAATTAGAGGTCTACGCACGCTTCCACTCTTCTCTCATTTGTTTGGCCATAATTCTTATTGCAAGGCGATAAGGCCCGGCAATTCCTTGCCCTCAAGATACTCGAGAGATGCTCCTCCGCCGGTCGATATGTACCCAAAGTCGCTATCTTTAAATCCAAGTTTGCGAACAGCAGCAGCTGAATCACCGCCACCGACAACAGATAATCCATTTACCTTCGTTAGCGCTTTGGCAATCTTTCGAGTTCCTTCGGCAAAATTTGAAAACTCAAAAACTCCCATCGGGCCATTCCAAAAAACAGTTGCGGAACTCTCGATAGCCGCGGCAAATCTTTCTGAGCTATCTGGGCCGATATCAAGCCCAATCTGGTCAGATGGAATCTCGGCAACCGAAACTACTTTTGGCAGTTCGTCAGCAAAACTTGGAGCTACCACAACATCAGTTGGCAATAATATTTCTACACCTAAATCTTTCGCTTTTTTTAGAATTTCATTTACTGTTTCTAATGAATCTAATTCAAGGAGAGATTTTCCTACTTCATATCCAGTTGCTTTAAGAAATGTAAATACCATTCCCCCACCAATGGCGATCCGATCAACTTTTTGAAGCAAATTGGTAATGACACCGATTTTGTCCGAAACCTTGGCGCCGCCCAGCACGACTGTGTAAGGACGAGCAGGATTAACTGTCAATTGCTGTAACACCGAAACCTCGGCTGCAATTAACTTTCCAGCTGCATGAGGCAAAATCTTTGCAAGTTCGAAGACTGATGCATGTTTTCTATGCACTGCACCAAAGCCATCACCGACATAGAAATCTCCAAGCTTTGCCAGAGTCTCGGCAAGCGCTCTTCGTTCACTTTCCTCCTTAGAAGTTTCAGCGGATTCGAAACGAATATTTTCTAAAAGGAGTATTTCGCCAGACTTTAAGTTTTCTGCCAACGTACTAGTGTTCGAGCTTGTCACATCATCGGCAAACTCAACATTCTTACCCAGCAACTCTGAGAGTCGATCGGCAATTGGGCGCAGTGATAATTCAGGTTTACGCTCACCTTTTGGACGACCGAGATGAGCGCAAATAACTAATGAAGCGCCAGAGTCCAATATCAATTTGATGGTTGGTAATGAAGCTCTGATTCTGCCATCGTCAGTAATGACAAGTTTCCCGTTATCACTTTTAGCAAGAGGAACGTTGAGATCACATCTTAGAAAAACCCGCTTGCCAGTGATGACTTCGGGTTTGAGTTCAGCCAACAATGGTTAGAGTGACTTTCCAATGAAAGTCATCAAATCAACTAATCGGTTGGAGTAACCCCATTCGTTGTCATACCAAGAAGCAACTTTTACCTGATTTCCAATTACCTTGGTAATCCCAGCATCGAAGATGCTTGAGTGTGGATCAGTGACAATATCAGCTGAAACAATTGGATCTTCGGTATACCGAAGGATGCCCTTTAGCTCTCCTTCTGCAGCCTTCTTCATCGCCGCATTAACTTCCGCAGCAGATGTCTCCTTGGATACTTCAACAGTTAAATCTGTAATTGAACCTGTTGGGACTGGAACTCTAAGTGCATAGCCATCCAATTTTCCTTTAAGTTCCGGAAGGACCAGGCCAATAGCCTTTGCTGCTCCAGTGGATGTTGGGATGATATTGGTTGCTGCGGCACGCGCTCTACGAAGATCCTTATGTGGAAAATCTAATATAACTTGATCATTTGTATATGCATGGACAGTCGTCATAAAGCCTTTAACGATGCCAAAGTTTTCATGAAGGACTTTTGCCATCGGAGCTAAGCAATTCGTTGTACATGAAGCATTAGAAATAATCTTATGTTTTGCTGGATCATAAGCAGAATCATTTACTCCGAGTACGAGAGTTACATCCTCATCTGTTGCAGGTGCGGAAATGACTACTTTTTTAGCGCCGCCAGTGAGGTGCTTTGCTGCATCAGAGGCTTTGGTAAATCTTCCAGTCGATTCAATGACGATATCTGCGCCAACTGAACCCCAAGGCAATGCTGCAGGATCTTTCTCGGCAAATACCCGAATCTTCTTACCACCGATTGTCAAAGAAGAATCATCAAAAGTTACTTCTTTGTTTAATCTTCCGAGGATTGAATCGTATTTAATCAGGTGCGCCAAAGTATCGATGCTCGTTAAATCATTAACCGCGACAATTTCAATCTTTGCATCTGATGCAATAACTGCGCGGAGAAAATTACGGCCAATACGGCCAAAACCATTAATTCCAACCTTAACCATCGAAAACCTCGTTCTAAAGATTTAATGCCACAACGCCGTGGGATTGAATTCTATCAACGGAAAAGTATCTTAGTTGAGCAGATCTGGTGTTAACCCTGCCTCAGTATCTGGGATTCCCAATTCCGAGGCGCGCTTATCTGCCATCGCAAGCAATCTTCGGATTCGACCTGCAATCGCATCTTTCGTCATTGGCGGTGAAGCCAGAGAGCCTAATTCCTCAAGGCTCGCCTGTCCGTGATTAATTCGTAACTCTCCTGCTTCCCGAAGATGGCCAGGAATCTCATCACCGAGAATTTCTAAAGCGCGTTGAACTCTTGCAGAAGCGGCAACTGCAGCGCGTGCAGATCTCCGAAGATTTGCATCGTCAAAATTTGCCAATCGATTTGCAGTTGCACGAACCTCACGTCGCATTCTTCGTTCTTCCCATGCAAGAACGCTTTCATGTGCACCCAACCTTGTTAGTAGTACACCAATTGCATCGCCATCACGAATAACAACACGATCAACGCCGCGCACTTCTCGTGCCTTTGCTGTAATTCCTAATCTTCGTGCCGCGCCAACAAGTGCTAAAGCTGCTTCAGGGCCAGGACAGGTAATTTCAAGTGCGGATGAACGACCAGGCTCTGTTAATGAACCGTGAGCTAAAAATGCACCACGCCAGGCAGCTTCGGCATCACAAACGCCAGCAGAGACAACTTGTGGCGGTAAACCTCTAACCGGACGAGCATTTGAATCGACTAAGCCAGTTTGGCGCGCTAACGCATCACCATCTTTAATAACTCGCACTAAATAGCGACTTCCCTTACGAAGGCCGCCAGCGCTAATAACAGCGAGATCAGATTCGTGTCCATAGATATCGCCAATATCTTTACGAACTCTACGTGCAGCTTGGGCTGTATCTAATTCAATTTCAACCATAATTTTGCCAGCTGTTAAATGAAGTCCACCAGCAAATCTCAAGATTGAAGAGACTTCAGCTTTTCTACAACATGGTTTAGAGACAGATAATCGACTCAATTCGTCTTTTACCGAAGCGGTCATTGCCATGAGCGTTATCTAATCACTTCACTCGCAATAATGTTGCGGAATTCAGAAAATAATTTTTCGTGATCATGCTGATTACTGCCTGGATTCGTTGCGAGATCGCTCACAATTAAAGTACCGCCCATCTCTTTCAATATCGCAGAGAGTTCTTGAAAAGCACCTTGAGATGTAGTAATGGAATGATCAGCAAGAGCGAAGTCACAAGTTAACTGCGGTGCAAATTTACGGAGCACCTTCAAATGATCCGCAGGCGAGGTCCCGGCAAGCTCATCGCCACTCATATTGCTATTTGCATCTAAGTTAAGGACCAAGATCTTTCTTGCAGTCGATTTGTAGATAGCCTCACGTTGAGAAGATAAGAGAAAATGAGGAAGAACGCTTGAGAACCAAGAACCAGGACCAAAAATCAACCAATCAGCATCTGCGATTGCCTGAATTCCTTCCGTTGTAGGCATCGCCGAATCTGGCAGAAGCTGTAAATCTTCTAAGGAGCCTTTGGCTATAGCTACCTCCTTCTGACCTCTTACAACTTGCATTCCTTGCCAAGTGCGAAAAGTTCCCTCAATATCTAATGGCTCATTAGACATAGGCAAAACTCGACCTACAACCTTTAGTAACTCGCCAACTTTTTCTAATCCTTTTACGGGATCGATCTCTCTATCCCAAAGTGCAGAAAGAAGTAGGTTACCTATTGCATGTCCATTCAAATCACCATCTGAAGTAAATCGATATTGCATTAAATCGGCCCAGCTTCTGCCCCATTCATCATCGGCACAGAGCGCCGCGAGCGCCATTCGAAGATCGCCAGGAGGTAAGGAATTAAATTCTTTTCTCAATCGACCACTTGAACCGCCATTATCTGCAACAGTAACTATCGCCGTAATATCTATGGGAAGCATTCGAAGCGCTCGCAGAGTTGCTGCCAGACCATGTCCGCCGCCAAATGCCACAACCTTTGTCTCGGTCATTTCTAAATTAACGTTCGCGTCCTAAATCACGGTGAATTGCATGGGCCGAAACTTCCCCATCTTTTGCAACAGTCATTCCATTTAATCGTTTTGCAAGCTCTTCAGCTATTGCAACACTTCTATGTTTGCCTCCGGTACATCCAATGGCCAGAGTTATAAATTTCTTACCCTCATGGAGATAACCCCGTGCGATACTTTCAAACATTGCAACATATCGATCTAAGAATTCTGGAACTTCTGCCGCACTTAGCACTGCTTTGCTGACATCCGAATCCAAACCATTCTTAGGACGTAACTCAGGCTGCCAATGCGGATTAGGAATGAATCGACAATCCATAACCAAGTCTGCATCTGCTGGGATTCCAAATTTGTACCCGAACGAAAGAAGATTCACTTTCAATGATGCAAGTGAGCCACTTTGAAAGAGCTCATTAATTTTTCTCTCTAACTGATGAATATTCAGTTGAGAAGTATCAACGACCAGATCTGCGCCTGCTCTCAAATCGTGAAGTTTGGTTCGTTCTCGCTCAATTCCATCCAAGATTCGATCATTTCCTTGGAGCGGATGAGGTCTTCTCGATGATTCGAATCGACGAATCAATACTTCATCCGCAGCGTCGACAAAGACAATTTTTCGAATTACCCCACGCTCTGCTAATTCAGCAAGTGCTCTATTGAGTTGATCGAAAAATTGGCGCCCGCGAACATCAATTACAACGGCGACAGAATCGCTAGTTTGTTCGGTCAACTCAAGAAGTGCCCCGAGAAGTTGTGGCGGCAAATTATCAATTACATACCAGCCAGCATCTTCCATTGAATGAGCTACTGTCGAACGACCAGCGCCGCTCATTCCGGTAATTACTACAACTTCCCTTGTCATGGCTTAATCATGCTATCCATGTCAAGGACCTTCATTCTTAATTTCACCGGTGGTTGTGTCAATCTGATAGGACGAATTCTCTATAGCGAGCGCTTCGAAGATTGCAGACGCTGTTTTTTCACCGATTCCAGGGACCGCAGCAACCTGCTCTAGATTGCTTTTACGTAGTTCTGCTATCGATCCAAAATGTTCAAGCAATGATAAGCGCCGTGTTTCTCCGAGTCCAGGAACCTCATCTAGTAGAGATTCGAGCATTAACTTGGAACGCTTTGAACGATGGAAAGTAATTGCAAATCTATGAGCCTCATCTCGAATTCGCTGAACTAGATAGAGCGATTCGCTATTTCTCGGTAGAACAACTGGATAGGTCCTATCTGGAAACCAAATTTCCTCTAGCCGTTTAGCCAACCCAACAAGTGCCACATCCGTAATTCCTAATTCAGCCAGAGCGCGTGCAGCTGCATTTACTTGTCCTCTTCCGCCGTCAACAATTACAAGTTGTGGCGGATACGCAAACTTTGGCTTCGCACTTCCAGCAATTTCACTTAACTCCAAATCCTTTTCAGCCAAGTAGCGCTTAAATCTCCGAGTGATTACATGATGCATCGCTCTTGTATCATCAAATTTCTCTTTATCATCAATGCCAAATCTTCGATAATCACTCTTCTTTGGTTGTCCATCCTCGAATACGACCATAGATGCAACGACCGAAGTTCCTTGGATATTCGAGATATCAAAACATTCAATTCGCAGTGGGAGCTGCTCCAAATCCAGCGCGGCAGCAAGCTCTTCAAGCGCTCTTCCAGAGACGCCAGCATCATTTGCTCGCTTACTTAAGAACTGAATCAAAGATTGCTGGGCATTTCTCTTTACCGTGTTGAGGATTTCAACTTTTTCGCCACGTTCTGGGATTGTTATATCAACTCTGTGGCCAGATCGAGTCGATAACAATTCTTCCAAATTTGCTAAATCTGGAATAGAGATATTTAAGTAGATATCTTTTGGCGTCTCTGAATCTCGATAAATCAAGTCGAGCGTCGCACCTAAGAGATCTTGCTCATCTAGCAGGTTCGATCTATCTATGATCCAGGAACGCGAACCAACCACCCTTCCAAATCTGACTTTGAAAATTGAAGCCGCCGAATGAGTTATATCGTCATGTAAGGCAATGAAATCTCCAGTTATCGAATCTGATATCGCAGCTTCACTGGATTCACTCGCGACTTCAAGGGCTCGAAGGCGGTCACGAATCTTGGCGGCTCTTTCGAAATCTTCATCGGCAGAGGCCTTTGCCATAGCTTCTTTTAGATGAGATTCGATGTCGTTTCCGCCTTGCTCCATAAACTTAATCAATCGATTAACTAACTCTCGATGTTCCGTTTCAGTAACGCGAGAGACGCATGGCGCTGAACATTTTCCGATATCGCCAAGCAAGCAATGTCTCATGCTTCGTTTTGCTTTCTCAAAATTACTCGAAGAGCATGAGCGGATTGGGAATGTTTCCAGCAACAAATCGTAAGTAGTACGTAGCGCCCAAGAATGAGCGTAGGGTCCGAAATACTTAATACCTTTAATCTTCTCTTTTCGCGTAATGAAGATTCTTGGAAACTCTTCCTTAACGCTTATAGCAAGAAACGGATAAGACTTGTCGTCTTTAAATTGCACGTTAAATGGTGGGTTCTCCTCCTTGATCCACGTGAATTCAAGTTGCAGGGCTTCTACTTCAGTATCAACCAAAGTCCAATCAACGCGACTGGCAGCTTTTACAAGCCTCTCTGTTTTCTCAGAAACAGTCTTCTGAAAGTAAGAATTGAGGCGATTCTTCAGAGACTTAGCCTTACCTACATATAGAACTTTTCCCGCTTCGTCAAAGAATCTATACACGCCCGGTTCATCAGGAATAACGGAAGGGCGATAACTGATTTCCATTTTTCTTCTACTTATTCTTTAGAGCGCTTGCCAAGAATTTTCCGGTATAGCTTGATTTATCCTTTGCCACGAATTCAGGCGTTCCTTCAACGATTACAGTACCGCCTCCAGAACCGCCTTCGGGGCCAAGATCTATAACCCAATCTGCAGATTTGATTACATCTAAATTATGTTCAATTACAACTACGGTATTTCCAGAATCGACTAAGCGCTGTAAAACCATAAGAAGCTTTCGGACATCTTCGAAGTGCAGACCAGTGGTTGGTTCGTCTAGCACGTAAATCGTTCTTCCGGTAGAGCGACGTTGTAATTCCGTTGCTAGTTTTACTCGTTGAGCTTCGCCACCAGAGAGAGTTGGCGCCGATTGACCGAGTCGCACATATCCAAGTCCAACATCACATAAAGTTTTTAGGTATCTATGAATCGCTGGAATTGATTCAAAGAATTCAGTCGCCCTCTCAATTGGCATATCCAGAACTTCAGAAATGGTCTTTCCTTTGTAATGGACTTCCAAAGTTTCTCGGTTGTAGCGAGCGCCATGGCAAACTTCACAGGGAACATAAACGTCAGGTAAGAAATTCATTTCGATTGTTATCGTGCCGTCACCAGCACAGTTTTCGCATCTACCGCCTTTGACGTTAAATGAGAATCTTCCCTGCTGATAACCGCGAATTTTGGCTTCATTAGTCTCAGCAAATAGCGCACGAACTTTGTCGAAGACCCCTGTATACGTTGCAGGATTGGATCTTGGAGTTCTACCAATCGGCGATTGGTCCACATGTACAACTTTGTCTAACTGCTCAATCCCGGTAATGGTGCGATGTCTGCCAGGAACGATTCGAGCACCATTTAACTTATTCGCAAGAACCGAATAAAGGATGTCATTTACTAAGGTTGATTTTCCTGATCCACTCACTCCTGTTACAGATACAAAGAGTCCCAATGGAATAGTTACATCAATCGACTTTAGATTATTCTCTTTAGCTTCTTTTATTACCAGAGATTTCTTTCCATTGAACTCTCGGCGCTTCTTTGGTACTTCAATTTGAGTCCGACCTGAGATATATGAACCGGTAATCGACCTTTTTGAGTTAATGAGCTCTTCCAGACTGCCTGAGACAACTATCTCGCCACCATGCTCTCCGGCGCCAGGTCCAATATCAACTACCCAATCCGCAGTTCGGATTGTCTCTTCATCATGTTCAACAACAATTAAGGTGTTCCCTAAATCTCGTAAATGGGTCAAAGTTTCAATTAGGCGTTTGTTATCTCTCTGGTGCAAACCGATAGATGGCTCATCCAAAACATAAAGGACTCCAACTAATCCAGAACCAATCTGTGTCGCCAATCGAATTCGTTGCGCCTCGCCTCCAGATAGAGATGCTGCAGGTCTGGCGAGAGTTAGATACTCCAGACCTACATCTAAAAGGAATCCCAGACGCGCGTTAACCTCTTTCATAACGCGCTCTGCAATCTTGGCTTCTCTTGAACCAAGTTTTATCTCTTTAAGGAATTTTGCGCATTCATCAATAGAGAGTTCGCAGATTTCAGCAATATTTTTGCCAGATAGGGTAACTGCCAAAACTTCTGGTTTTAATCTCGTTCCTTTACATACCGGACAAGGAGTTTCGCGCATATACGCTTCGTATTTTTCTCGGCTGTAATCGCTATCAGTTTCGCTATGCCGTCTTTCAATAAATGGTTTTACTCCTTCAAAACCCGTCGAGTAACTTCGAACTCGACCGTACCGATTCTTATACTTAACGTGAACTTCATACTCGTAGCCATTTAAAATCGCTTCTCTAGCTTTTGCCGAGAGTTTTTTCCATGGAGTATCCAGAGAGAATTTGATGTCCTTGGCAAGGGCTTCCAATAGATTTAAGAAATACTCTGAAGATTGACCGCCAGACCATGGCGCGATGGCGCCTTCATTTATTGAGATTTCATCATCCGGAATTATCAATTCCTCGTCAACTTCAAGTTTTGATCCAATTCCTGTGCATTCTGGACAGGCGCCAAATGGGGAGTTAAAGGAAAATGATCGTGGTTCCATCTCTTGAATTGATATTCCGCAATCATGGCAAGCGAGAAGTTCGCTATAGGTTCGTTCTTTCTCCGATTTCTCTTTCGCTTCGACAAATTCCAGCGTAACTAGACCGTTGGCTAACTTGAGTGCAGTTTCGATTGAGTCCGTTAATCTCTGCTTGGATTCAGATTTAGCAGTCAAGCGATCGATAACTGCTTCGATTGTGTGCTTCTCTTGCTTCTTTAACTTTGGCGGATCACTTAGTTGAATCGTCACCCCATCAACGCGAGCTCTTGAGTAGCCTTGAGCAGCAAGATCTTTAAAGAGATCAGCGAATTCACCTTTTCTAGCTCTAATTATTGGTGCAAGAACTTGAAATTTTGTCTCTGGAGGAAGGGCGAGTATTTGATCAACAATGTTCTGCGGAGTTTGCTTTGCGATTGGTTTTCCGCATTTTGGACAGTGTGGTTTTCCTGCTCTCGCAAACAATAAACGTAAATAATCATAAACTTCGGTGATCGTTCCGACAGTTGATCGAGGATTTCTATTGGTCGATTTCTGGTCAATTGAGACCGCAGGTGAAAGACCCTCAATAAAATCTACATCTGGCTTATCCATCTGACCGAGAAATTGTCTTGCGTAAGCAGAGAGGGACTCAACGTATCTGCGCTGGCCTTCAGCAAAAATTGTGTCAAAAGCAAGAGATGATTTGCCGGAACCGCTCAAGCCTGTAAAGACGATGAGGGCGTTTCTCGGTAAATCAATTGAAACGTTTTTGAGGTTGTGCTCCCTGGCGCCTCTTACTACTAATCGATCAGCGCTCATTTCACTCCCCCTTCATCCATACTTCTAAGTTCTCGCTTCAACTCACGAATTTCATCTCGCAACCGAGCGGCCAGTTCAAATTGAAGTTCGGCGGCAGCATTTCTCATCTGCTC
>JACCDH010260434.1_pt1 | contig 12550 bp, 11 predicted proteins | sample 7442481 | NCBI WGS metagenome assembly JACCDH01 (sample SAMN15323433, study PRJNA562643) | freshwater metagenome | isolation source: river surface water | place: USA:Blue River Watershed | collected 2017-08-15
CAATTGGTAGAGCTAGAACATTAAGGACTGATGCAAAAGTGGAAGTATATTCGAGTTTTCCATTAAGAATATCTCATCAATTTATTTGGAAAAAACATTAAAGAAATCATGATATTATAACGAAAAAAGGGCCTATTAAGGCCCTTTTGTGTCGTATGTATTAAATAGTATCTAGGTAGCTCATTTGTTGCTACATCAAAATCACAAATCCTTTAAGAATTGGAGATATTGCTATCAGCAACCAAAATTTCTAACCCAACTAATAAAGTAAAGTTGATATTGCAAATAGGCTACCTTTTAAGAAATAATGATAAAGATTTCCAAAATCAAGTATTAAACAATTAAACGACTTTTCAATTGCTTGATATTTATTATAAATGGGAATTATGAAAAAGAAGAAAATCATCATTATCACAGAATTACAAGCAAAAATTCTAATAAATAATCTAATTAATGAGTCGAAAATAACTACAAAATTAATTAAACAAAAATGCCCACCAATGGCGGGCATACTATCTGAATTATATATTAGATATTAGTGACTGACGCCTTTACTAAATAATACATTAGTGAAGGTCTTTATTATAATCTCAATATCAAAAAGAGTAGATCGTCTATACATGTACTCCTGTTCAAACTGAACCTTCTTTTGTATAGAAATATCATCTCTACCATTTATTTGTGCCCAACCGGTAATACCTGGTTTTAACCTATCAACTCCTATTGCAACCCGTAAAGCCATTAAATCATCTTGATTATATAATGCGGGTCTCGGCCCAACAAATACCATATCTCCTTTAATAATATTAATTAAATTTGGCAATTCATCTAAACTCAATTTTCTTAATAGTTTTCCAATCTTAAGTAGATATTGTTCAGGATTAGTCAAAAGATGGGTTGCAACATTTGGTGTATTCTTCTTCATACTTCTAAATTTATAAATATTAAAGAAAGTATAATTTATGCCAACTCTTTTTTGTTTAAAAAATATGGGGGTACCGTCTTCTAAAAATATTGCTAATGCAACTAAGAGAAAGACTGGGATAAAAATTATAAAAATCACTAAAGCAAATAAACGACTATACATCGGAAGAAAAAGATTGAAAAGTTCTAATTAAACCATTTTTCGATGAGACAGGCAAAGGCTTTCCTAAAGCAGCTTTAACTTTAGAATTACTGACAACAAAACTCTCTGTAAGTTTTTGTAATCTTTCAGAATTTAGAGGCAGTTTTAAGCAATCACCAACACGAGCCAAAACCTTAATAAAGCTTTTATTAATATTCAAAATACTGGCTTTATGACCTTTTGATTCAGCGATCATTTCTACAATCTCTATCGTAGATAAAGGTACATCGTCTGCCACATTATATATCCCTGAAGGAATATCCTCGCGTTCAATAAGTTCTTTTACAATAAAACAAAGATTTTCAATCGACAAATAAGATCGTGAGTTAGCAAAGGATCCCAATGGCCAAGGCAATCCTTTAGAAACCAAACTATAAAGCATATTAAGATTGCCTTTATTACCTGGGCCATGAATCATGCAGGGGCGTAATATATATACTCGCTTCCCATTTGGTATTGACTTTTTGAGAATGGACTTTTCAGCAAGTAATTTGCTCTTCCCATAATGAGTAGATGGGTTAGGGTTTATTTCTTCTGTAAGCACCCCATCCACTACATCCGCTACTGCTTTAACTGAACTTAATGTGATAAATACACTAGCACTCGATTTTAAGAAGGCATTAAATAAAGCCTCTGTAAAGAAAGTGTTTGCTTCATAATATTTTTCAGGGTCTGATGTTTTACTGACGTCGTGAGCTTTACCAGCGCAATTAATTACGGTTTTAAGAGAATCTTTATATTTCTCGAAAGATTTCTGGTTTGAATTATCATTTTTATTCAAATGACAAACAGTCATATCAATTTCTTTCAAATATGAAGTCAGATTCTTTCCGACAAAACCATTACCCCCAGCAATTAGCACCATAACATTATTGTTGGTTCCCTTTGTAATGCATTATAATATCATTATCTGTAATAACATTTGATGATTTTCTGCCTAAAAAAAATACACCACATGCAGAATCAATATTAAAACGTACCGGTATAAAGCTATCTAAATAAGAAATCCAAAAAAAAGTATATCTTACAACTTTACCAATTAATCTAGATCGGAAAATACCAGAGAAAAAAAAGTCTAACGACCAAAGAAGTGAAGATCCAGCTCCTAAAACAAAACCAGAGTCAATAAGTGAAAATTTTCTAAATAGGTAACGATGACCTGACTCTGTAAATCTTAAAAAATCATAAGGCCCCTCATGAACTTGCTGCATAAATGGAGTTTCAGCATATACTATAGCATCATGTTTCAATACTCTATAAATTTCATTAACAACGATATAAGGATCTAGTACGTGCTCCAAAACCGCCTGAATTATTACTAAGTCAAAACAATTATCAATAGTAGGAATTTGATGAGCATCAGCAATAAAATCTACATTTATAGAATTATATATATCAAATGAGATAATATTTGAAGAATACTTTAAATTGAATTGATTAAAACCATTCCCAACTTCTCCACCACCAACAATCAAGATTTTGGGATTATTAATTTTAGACATCTCATTATCCAAAAATAAAATATTCTTATTAGATATTTTATTCTGCTTTCTAAAAAAATTTCTAAATCTTACCTTAAATCCATCATCTGTCCTTTTTACTACACTATTTGCATTTTGTTTTAATATAACTTCTTCATCAATTAATGAATTTTTGAAGTTAATTAATATCGGCTTCCCGTTTACTAATCGATAAGGGCTCGTATTTTTAATACAATTTTCATCTACACAAAAATAATTACCACACTGAAAGACTAAAGTGCCATGATCACAATATATGCATTTCAATAAATTGTTGTTTAATTTAACATTCATAAAATATTTATTTGATATTAAAATAAGTTTTATACCAATCAATAAATAATTTCACACCATCATTTATATTAGTTTCAGGCGAATAACCTGTTGCTTCATTAAGCTCTTTTACATCAGCCCAAGTTGAAACCACATCGCCAGGTTGCATATCACACATTTCCAACAGCGCTTTAGTTTTAAATTGCTCTTCAAGACATTTAATAAAATCCAATAATTGAACAGGCTTGCTATTACCTATATTATAAATACTATAATTTGACTTACATGAAACACTGATTAATTTAACAATACCTTCTACAATGTCACCTACATATGTAAAATCTCTTTGCATTTTTCCACCATTAAAAACTTTAATTTTATTTCCGTTTGAAATCGCATCTGAAAACAAAAATGGTGCCATATCTGGTCTACCCCATGGGCCATATACAGTAAAAAACCTAAGCCCAATAGTTTCAATATTATAAAGGTTTGAATAAACATGAGCCATTAATTCATTTGCTTTCTTAGTCGCAGCATATAAACTTGCTGGAGTATCAGTTTTATCATTTATTGAAAACAATAAACTATCCGTTAATCCATAAACGCTAGAACTACTTGCATAAATAATTCTTTTTACATTGTTTTTCTTTGACAACTCCATAATATTAAAAAAACCAACAATATTCGTGTTGACATATGCTCTGGGGTTTTCAAGACTATATCTGACTCCTGCCTGCGCTGCTAAATGAACTACAATATCAAATTCATATAAATTGAATAAGTTATCTAGATCCAAGGTGTTCTCTATGTCTAACTTATGAAAGAAATAATTTTCCCATTTATTACTATTTATTGGATCCGTACAATTGAAATTAGAAACAGAAATACCAGAATCTTCCAATCGATCTAACTTTAACTTTACTGAATAATAGTCGTTTAAATTATCAAGCCCAATAACTTCATGGCCTTCTTTTAATAAAGCTAAGACTAGATGATAACCTATAAATCCCGCAGCTCCAGTTACTAAAATTTTCATTTATATAAAATAATTATTTGTTCATAAATCTTGATATCCTGAAATATTTCTAAGGCCAATTTTCTGCTTTTAAGAGCAAATTGATTTAAATTACAATTTATTATTAATTCAACAGCTTGAGCAATTTCAACTTTAGACCTTGGCTTAATTAATATTCCATTTTCATTTTGTAAAACAGTCAAATTACAGCCTGGCATATCAGTAGTAATAATAGGAAGTCCCATTGAGAGTGCTTCCAAAATTGATCTTGGTATTCCTTCTCTATAATAACTTGGAAGTATAAATACATCAGACATTGATAATAATTCTGGAATATCGTCACGTTTTCCCAAAAATATTATATCAGAATCAGTATTAACATTTGAGATATATTGATCATCAACATGCCTAGGATTGTCATAATCAGGGCTCCCTACAATAAAAAGTACTAGCCTTGGATAATTCATTTTAAGAGTTTGAAAGGCCTCTACAAGTTCAAAAATCCCTTTTTCCCATATCAATCTAGTTACACAAATAAAAACTTTTGCATCTTCGGATATATTAAAAATACTTCGTATTCTTTTTCTATCAAACTTCTTAGAATCAAAATAATTTGTATCTATACCACTTCCCTTTATAAGATAACATTTTCTTGGAAAAATTTTTGTTGCCCAAACATCTTTAATATCATCAGGGTTTTGATAAATAATTTTATCTGCAAAAAAATGTTTAAAAATAAATATAGCTTGACTTAGATACTTATAAAATTTATACTTTGGGGTATTATTTGAAAAAGATAAACCCAATCCTGTTATGTGTAATACTGATAGATAATCATTGCCAAAATGTACCAAAGAGTTAACTAAATTTGGTTGAAATCTATATGAATGTACAATATTAATCTTATACTTTTTAACAATTTCTCGATAAGCTTTAACTAATTTAATTAGTTGAAATATACCTTTATTATTTCTGTCGAAATTATATTCTAAGACGATGATATTTGACTTACTAATTAATTTTTTATACCCAGACCGTTCTGGTATTAATGCATAAACCTCAAAGTCATTTCGAACTAAATATTCGGCATATTTTAACCTAGCTTTGACAAAATCAGAGGCGAAATTTTCAATTAATAGTATTCGCTTTTTTTTAGTAATTAAATCCAATGTTTATACCATTTATAAAGACATAATAGAAACCAAATAACGTGAGGGTTATATGATGTTTTATTTGAAAAATAATTTTCACACATTATTGCGACTTCATTTTTATTTATTTGAAATAATTCAAAAAAAATAAGATCATTCTTCATCTGTATTATATCATCTTTCAGATGTACTTTCATCCATTTATCAATCGGAATAGAAAAGCCATATTTTGGACGATTAACTATCTCTTCAGGCAAATAATTTTTTAAAATTCTTCTTAAGAACACCTTACTTTCCCCGTTTTTAGAAATCTTTTGCTCATTTAATAGTTTAAAAGAAAAATCCAAAATTTCAGGATCAAGATATGGCTCTCGTGTTTCTAAACCAACACTCATAGACGCTCTATCAACTTTGGTCAAAATGTCTCCTGGCAAATACGACTTCATATCTAATAAGCCTAAGTATGAAACTATTTCTCGCGAACATTTATCCGTATTATAATGAGAAAAATCATAAAATTGACTTGTCAGTATTTGAAGTTCTTTTTTAGAGAGATATCCAGAGGCGTTTTCAAATAAATCATATAAATTTTTTGAATCTATAGTTTGACGGAACTTGTAAAATTTTGATTCAATTTGAGTATAATTATTAGAAGAAAGGTTAGTCAAAATATTAATAACTAAACTATTTGGCAAGTAATATATCATTTTACTGATAACCTTTCTAACAGCAAGCGGAATATTTAATAATTTCAAATTTGAATTAACAAATCTATATTTCGAATATCCTCCAAATAACTCATCTGCTCCGTCTCCTGAAAGTGCCACTTTAACCTGTTTACTCGCAAATTTAGATAATAAATATGTTGGTATAGCTGAACTATCCCCGAATGGCTCATCATAAATAAATGGAAGAAGGGGAATTACATTTAAGAAATCATTTTCACTACAAATTAAAGTATTGTGAGATGTACCTAATTTTTTAGCTATTTCTTCTGCTATATCAGCTTCATTATATAATTTATCATCAAAGCCAACAGTAAATGTATTTAGGTTAATATTACATTTTTTTTGTAGAATAGACACAACTAAAGATGAATCAATTCCTCCACTTAAAAATACCCCTAAAGGCACATCCGAAACTGTTCTTAAAGAAAAACTTCTAACTAACAACTCTTCAAGATGTTCAGTCAATTCAATATTATCTAAATAATTAATAGATGAATCATTAATTTTTTTATCAAGATCCCAATATTTAATTGTAGAAATATTAAAATCACTTTTCTGAATTTTTAAAAAGTGCCCTGGTTTTACTTTATTAACATATTTAAAAATACAATTAGATTCACTAAAATAGCCTTTCATCAAATAATGCGGAATCCCCTTTGTGTCAATAGTTTTGTCAAAGAAGGGGTATTTAAAAAAAGCTTTTATTTCTGATGAAAATAAAAAAACATCATCTTTAAGATACCAAAAAAGGGGTTTTACGCCAAAACGATCTCTACAAAGCCACAACTCAGATTTTTTTTTGTCATAAATAGCAAATGCAAACATTCCCCTAAATTTATTTACACATTCTACTCCCCATTTCTCAAATGCTCTTAGTACAACTTCAGTATCAGTTTTAGTTAAAAATACGACTCCATCAAAAATTAATAATTGTTTTATTTCATTAAAATTATAAATCTCACCATTAAAAACTATAATCAAATCATCAAAAAACATTGGCTGATTTCCAGAATCAGACAAATCAATTATTGAAAGACGTCTATGTGCCATCGCAACACCTTCTTCAAAATAGGTGCCCCCAGAATCTGGACCACCACTTATCATGGTGTCACGCATATCATTGATAACTTGAAGAGTTAGTGAATTACCTCCCCGATCTAAACCTCCCGAAATTCTACACATAAATGATTACTATGATGATTTTGATAAAATCGCTTTGTAAATAACAACATGTTGATTTACCATATTATCTAAAGTATATTTTTCAATTACACTTGAATTTAAATTTACGTTAGTTTGACTAACACTTGAATCCATATATACCAATCGAATTAATCTAGCTAATTCTTGAAAATCACCAGTTTTAAAAAGTAAAGAATCATCTTTTATAACATCAATTATACCGGGAACATATGTACCTATAAATGGCTTCATCGCAAAAACACTTTCTAAGGCTACACCTGAAAATCCCTCAAATTCAGATGACAATATATTTAAATCAACATAGCTCATCAAAGAACGTACATCATTTCTTAATCCCAGAAAGACAACCTTATTCTCTAAACCGTAAAAAGATATTAAATTTTTAACTTGATTCTCTAAAACACCTTTACCTACTAAAAATAGTCTAAAATTTAAATCACTCAAATAAGTAAGTGATTTAATAAGAGTGATATGATCCTTCCCTTGTTCAAACCTAGCTACCATAAGTATTTTAAAAACATCAGAATTTAAGCTAAACTCCGCATTAAAATATTTTATGATTTCATTTGAAATAGGAAAATGGTCTATCCCATTATTAACCACTTTAGTATAATTACAAAGAACATTTTTTGATAAATAATCTTGTACAGATTGTGAGACACAAATTACCAAATCAAAACTGCCGTATATAAATTTATCCAAATATCTAAATACTCTATATCGGAATCTATTATTATGAGTTGTATGCTCAGTTAAAATTGTTTTACAACTAATTAATTTGAAAATTTTAAGTATTCCGATGTAATAGAAGGATGGAAATAAATGAACATGAATTATATCTACTTTAATCTTTTTTAAAGTGAAATACAAATTAATCAGTGTAAATGCTGAAAATAACTTTTTACTATTCAAAATGGTAACTGAAACATTTACATTATTTATTCGTGACAAATTTTGAGAATCATTTTCATCATTAAGTAGAATTAGATGAATATAAAAATTATCCTGATGATTTATTTTAAGTTTTTCAACAAAATTAGAGAGCATTGTTTCTGCTCCATTTTTTTTAAAATTGTTGATTATATAAGCAATATTAATCATTATAAAAAAATATAATTAGAAATACTTATAATGTAAATTAAAAAAATTATGTGCAAATACCCAGGCAAAAAATAATACCGCTTCAAATAAGAAAAGGTATAAATTAAGATTAAAGGAACAAATGATTCAAACAACCTAGGTGCTGTTGATGAATAAAAATAGGCGATAAGATAAAATATTATCGAAAAAATAATTAGATCAATATTAATATTTGACTGTAAAGCAACATTTTTTAGTGAAAACAAAATAAAAATGAATAAAAATACTAGCCATACATAAATAATAATTCCACTTTTAGTAACTGAATTTATATAAATATCTGCCCTTTGAGTATCACCTATATAATTAAAAAAATTTATAATAAATAAACTAAATAATAAAGAAATACATACATAGACTAGGACTCTAAGAGAAAATAACAATCCGAAATTATTTAAAATTTTTGTCACAAGGAACAATGACAACATGAAAAAAAAAGAACTGTGCACTAAAGATGCTAGAAGTAAAGGCAGCATTCGAACGTTCAAGTTATTCTTATTGAAAGAATAATAAAATATTGAAATTGCAACAGCTTGGCGTAAATGAACAGTAAACTTCAACAATACAATTGGAAATAAAATAATAAAAAGTAAATCATAATAATTTATATTTTTATTATGAACAAATCCAATAACAAACAAAAAGGAGAAAATAAAGATTAGAACTTTTAACGAAGTTATGGGGTCTTTTATAAAAAAATTAATGATAATATTAATTATCAAAAAAAGCGGCTCACTATTAAAAAGTAAAAATATATTATCAAAATTTAAACGGGAAAGGAAAATAAGTATAGAATTTTCAGAATAATTTAAGTAATTAATACGATCTACTATGATATCATTAGGTATAAATGTCAATACAAAACTATAAAGTAATGCAATTAAAAAAATATAAGTATTCTTAAACGAAGCCTTTTTATGTAATTTCATTAAATAATTTTGAATATTTTTTCGCTATACCATAACTTCCATAATTATTAAGACAAAATTCTTTGGCTTCAGAAGAAGAGAATGTATTTGAATTGAAATTTAAAATAGCATCATGCCAATCTTTTCTGTTTTGAATGTTTAAAGTGTATCCAAGTTTAGAAAATTTGATTAAATCACCTGCAACATTTAATTTTTCGTTTGCAAATACAGGAACCCCAAGATATAGAGATTGAACTACAACATTCGGAAATCCCTCATAAAGAGAAGGTAATAATAAAGCTTTAGCTTTATAAATATATTTAAACACGTTTTTTTTATACCCTAACAACCTTACTCGACTTGATATATTATATTTAATAATTAAACGACTCAATTCATCAAATTGGCTTCCTTCACCTACAATTAATAACTTATGATTATTAGATCTAAATAATTCAATTAAAAATTTTAAATTTTTTTGAGGCTCAAGCCTTCCAACAGCTATAAAATAATCTGAATAATCCTCTTCAATTGGTTCAATAGACATGTAATCTATTAATTTAACATCAATTGGATTACCAATTACATTGACTAAATGCTCTTCTATATTAAATTTATTAATTAATAAAGATTTAGTTTGATGATCAAGCGCAACTATAAAATTTGCACTTCGATAAATGTATTTAGATAGAAAATACAAAAACTTATCTTTTTTTCCAGGAAGATTTTTCAAATTTAAAGAATTAGCTTCTCTAATACCTAATTTTAATTTTTTAAAAAATAAAATTTTTAAAATTAATAAGAGAACATTCGAATGCATTTGAGCAGAAAAAAAATAATCATTTTTATTTTGCAAAATATATTTATACAAAATAAAAAAGGAGTTTTTAACTGATTTAATATTAAAATATTTAACACATATTTTGTTATCTAATTCATTTGAATATGAATTTTCTGTTCTATTTAAAACAATAAAAGTTATTTTATACTCACTACTCAGAGCATTTGCTATCCAAACCATTACCCGCTCAGCTCCACCTATAGACAACGATGGCGTAATAAAATGCAATTTTTTCAACATTAATTTATTTTATATTCAATATCAAAGGATTTTGCAATTTCATAAGGGGAATGAATTAGTTTAATGTAATCAATAGTTTTATTTTGAATTAAATGAATCTCATCCTTATTAAATATTAATTTTTCAATCTCATTGAAAATAAATTTAGAGTCAGGTGTTATATTGATAATTGGCGAATCATACTTAGAAATTTCAATTCTTGCAACTTCTCTATTCCCTGTCATAACAATACAACCTAACCCACCTGCCAAAATGCAATTCATTCCATAATCATATGTTAAACATTGATCTAATAATATATCAGTTTCTTTTAAAAGTTTTTTATAAGATGAAAAATCAATTTTTTCAACAATTGTAATATTAACGCGGTTGCTATATTTATTTTGGATCAAACTTAGTGCCTTTTGCATATACTTAGCTCCTTTAAAATAAGGTCGGGTTATACCTAATAAAATATTAATTTTTCTATTTTCAATTTTAGCCCTGTATCCATTATTGCGATTTAAAAAACCAGGTAATGGTATTGTTTTGCTTAATTTATTAAAACCAGAGTAACCTGTCTTGTATGTATACATTGATGGAATTAAACTGTCAATATTTTTTAAGAAAATATTATATTGATACAAGTTCAATCTGGTAAAATTGGGGTATTCTACAACATGATTTTTATTAAATGGAAAATACTCAAAGTTACTTTCTGCAGCTAAAAAAGCAGGATCTGTTCCGCAAGCATAATAGATTTTTTTTTTATTAAACATGTATATAACCCTATCTAACCCTAAAATTGAAAAATAAGATGGTAGAGAGAATGGACTTACAAATTGAACCACATCATAACCAGTAAACCTATGTATGAAGAAAATAAAATATAAGATATTAATTATTTTATATTTAGAGATAATCAACCTAAAATCACTTGAAATATTTTTATATCCATCACCATTAGAAATTGTTACTACTTCGTGCCCAATGCTTTCTAATGAAATTTTTAAATTATTATGAACTCCACTAAATTCTCCGAGCAATAAAATTTTCATATCAAATTATAACTTCACTAATTACATCGTATAAATGACAGGCAGTGTCTAGGTGGTAATTTGAATTCTTTAAAACCTCAGCCGACTTTAATGCATTTTCACTCATTTTCGGAATTTTATCTTGATTCAAAATAAACCAATGTATTTTTTCAAACAATTGACCCGAGTTAAATGATTCAACTACAAAACCGTTGTATTCATTTACAATCAAATGACTAGACCCACAACCATTTGTTACAATTACAGGAACCCCGCATTCAAGTGCCTCAGATACAGTTGCTGGATGATTATCCAATAAACTCGGAACGATGCAAACATGAGCTTTTCTGTAATGCATGTTTAAATCTTGACCATAAATAGGCCCTAAACAAACTATAGAGGTTGTATTTAATTTTTGAATTAATTTTGAAACATGTTTATCAACATTACCAATTATTAATAGTTGTACATTTGAATTTGAACAAACTTTAACCCAAGCTTCTACTAAATATTGTAACCCTTTCAATAAAGAAGGGTGTGCTACCATAATAAAAGTTAATTTTATATTTTTTTCAACTTCTAGTTTATTAAATAAAATTGGACTCGGAATAATCTCCATTCTTATTAGTGAACATTTATCAACCCCAAAATATTTTATATAAGTATTGTTAGATACAGTTGACTGAGATAAAATATAATCTACATTCAATAATGATTTATTAATGAAATCTAATCTTATCTTGTTAGTATAAACATCAGAATAGTTGATACCCAGTTTATTTGATTCCAAATTAAGAATTTTTGATATTTCTATTTCATATGGATTCCCTGCATATAAAATGTTAAACCCTCCTATATTTTTATTTTTTTTAAATGAAATAGGTAAGTGTGTTGAAGAAACTAAAATTACAGGTGATCTAAGTTTAAATTGCAAAAAGAAATCATAAGAATATTCTTGTATCAATCTAAAATATGCATAGTTAGAGTTAGGAAATATAAAATGTCTAATCGCATTAACCGATTTAAAAATCACCTTGTGGAGGATTGACGATTCATAAATCGGAAATTTATAATTATTAAATCCATTAATAAAAGAAACATAATATTTAAATGGCAGATTGATATTTTCTAATATTGGAATTAATATTCTAAGCATTCCCTCGGGCTTGCCATGATTTATCCCTTGTAAGGAACAAAAGAAAATATTTTTTTTAAAGCTATTCATCATCAAATATTTCTGATAATTTTACAAATTTTACACCATCTTTAGATTGTAAATAATTTATAACTTGAATAAGGGTATCTCTCATATTCGTGCCAGCACTTTTAACCATTTCATCAAAAGCATAGCTATGTGTTGATAATACGAGACAACCATTTTTTTTGTAA
>JACCDH010890368.1_pt1 | contig 12549 bp, 11 predicted proteins | sample 7442481 | NCBI WGS metagenome assembly JACCDH01 (sample SAMN15323433, study PRJNA562643) | freshwater metagenome | isolation source: river surface water | place: USA:Blue River Watershed | collected 2017-08-15
AAACCCCGCCGAGGCGGGGTTTGTTCAAAACCTACAACGGGTCGGCTGGGGCTCAGCGCTGCTCGATGGGCTTGACGTTGCGGTGAGCCGAGCCCGTGAAGAGCTGGCGGGGGCGACCAATCTTGTACTCGGGGTCGCCAATCATTTCGTTGAGCTGGGCGATCCAGCCCACGGTGCGGGCAAGGGCAAAGATGCCGGTGAAGAGGTCCACAGGAATGCCAATGGCGCGCTGCACGATGCCAGAGTAGAAGTCCACGTTGGGGTAGAGCTTGCGGGAGACAAAGTAGTCGTCTTCGAGCGCAATCTTCTCCAGCGACTTGGCCAGCTTGAACAGGGGATCGTTCTCCAGACCCAGCTCCTTGAGCACCTCATTGCAAGTCTCTTGCATGAGCTTGGCGCGGGGGTCGTAGTTTTTGTAGACGCGGTGACCAAAGCCCATGAGCTTGACGCCCGAATTCTTGTCCTTGACCTTCTCCATGAACTCGCCCACCTTGGCCACACCGCCCATGGCCTGGATTTCTTCGAGCATGTTCAGGCAGGCTTCGTTGGCGCCACCGTGAGCAGGACCCCACAAGCAGGCCACACCGGCAGAAATGGCGGCAAAGGGGTTGGTGCCCGAGGATGCGCACAAGCGAACGGTGGAGGTGGATGCGTTTTGTTCGTGGTCTGCGTGCAGGATGAAGATGCGGTCGAGGGCGCGCTCGAGCACAGGGTTGACCACATAGTCCTCGCAAGGCACGCCAAACATCATGCGCAGGAAGTTGCCCGAGTAGGACAAGTCGTTGCGCGGGTACATGAAGGGCTGGCCAATTTTGTATTTGTAGGCCATGGCCACGAGCGTGGGCATCTTGGCGATGAGGCGGATGGCGGCAATGTGGCGATGTTCAGGGTTATGGACGTCGGTGCTGTCGTGATAGAAGGCCGACATTGCGCCCACCAGGCCGGTGAGGATGGCCATGGGGTGTGCATCGCGGCGGAAGCCACGCAGGAAAAACTGCATTTGCTCGTGCACCATGGTGTGCTGGTTCACGAGGTGATGGAAGTCGTCCCGCTGCTTGACGTTGGGCAATTCACCGTTGAGCAGCAGGTAACAGGTGTCAAGGTAGTCGCAATGCTCAGCCAGCTGCTCGATGGGGTAACCGCGATAGAGCAGCTCGCCCTTGTCGCCGTCGATGTAGGTGATGGTCGACTGGCAAGAGGCGGTCGACAAAAAGCCCGGGTCGTAGGTGAACATGCCGGTCTGGGCGTAGAGCTTGCGGATGTCGACCACATCCGGCCCGATCGAGCCAGCGTAAACGGGCATTTCGACGCTGGGCTTGCCGTTGCTGAACGATAGTGTGGCGGTGTAATCGGTCTGTTTCATGATGATTTCCTGGTTGGTCTTCGTGGGTCAGGCCCACAACATCTCAAGCACTTCGCGCACGGGCGCTGGGTTCTTGTCTGGCGAAAGGGCGCGCCGTTTGAGCAGCACGTCCATCAAGTCGTTGTCAGACAGATCCATCAGCGAATAGAGCGCCTGCGCCTGACCCACGGTGAGGTGGTCGGCATGCCGCTCAAAAAATCGCTGGATGAACAAGTCGTTCTCCAACAGCCCGCGCCGACAACGCCAGCGCAGTTTGCTCAATGCCTGGGCGCTCAGGGGCAATCGAGCGTCAAGGCCATCGAGCGTGGGGTCACCCACCGAGGTGTCTAGACCCGCATAGTCTGTTGCCATGGTGCGTGACCTCTGGTGCGCCTCAAACGGCGCGGCGCACCATGAGTTCCTTGATCTTGCCGATGGCCTTGGTGGGGTTCAGACCCTTGGGGCACACATCGACGCAGTTCATGATGGTGTGACAACGGAAGAGGCGATAAGGATCTTCCAGGTTGTCGAGTCGTTCGGCCGTGGCCTGATCGCGGCTGTCGGCAATGAAGCGGTAGGCCTGCAACAAGCCAGCGGGGCCAACAAATTTGTCGGGGTTCCACCAGAACGAGGGGCAGCTGGTCGAGCAGCTGGCACACAGGATGCATTCGTACAGGCCATTGAGCTCTTCGCGCTCCTCGGGCGACTGCAGGCGCTCCTTTTCGGGGGGCAGCGTGTCGTTGACGAGGTAGGGCTTGATCGAGTGGTACTGCTTGAAGAACTGGGTCATGTCCACGATCAAGTCGCGGATCACGGGCAGACCAGGCAGGGGCTTGAGCACGATGACATCGGGCAGGGTGCGCATGTTGGTGAGGCAAGCCAAACCGTTTTTGCCGTTGATGTTCATGGCGTCCGAGCCACACACGCCTTCGCGGCAGGACCGGCGAAAGGACAGGGAGGGGTCTTGCGCCTTGAGCTTGATGAGGGCGTCAAGCAACATGCGCTCATGTCCATCGAGCTCGATGGAGATGGTCTGCATGTAGGGCTTGCTGTCCTTCTCGGGGTCGTAGCGGTAGATTTTGAATGTGCGTTTTTGCATGATGCGTCTTCCTTAGCTCAGAACGTGCGGACCTTGGGGGGCACGGTGTCCACGGTCAGGGGTTTGGTCTTGACCGGTTTGTAGGTCAGGCTGTTGGTGGCGCTGTGCCAGAGGGTGTGCTTCATCCAGTTGGCATCGTCACGCCCCAGCGGTGCGGTGGGGTGGTCAGCAGGATGCTCATAGTCGGACACGGTGTGGGCGCCACGGCATTCCTTGCGGGCGGCGGCGCTTTCCATGGTGGCCTGCGCGCATTCGATGAGGTTCTCGACCTCCAGGGCTTCGATGCGCGCGGTGTTGAACACCTTGGAGTTGTCCTTGAGGCCAATCGATTGCGAGCGCACGCGCAATTCGGCGATCTTGCGCACGCCCTCGTCCATGCTGGCCTGCGTGCGAAACACCCCCGCGTGCTTTTGCATCGCGGCACGGATGTCGTTGGCCACGTCCTGGGCATATTCGCCATTGGGTGCGTGGTCCAGGCGGGCCAGGCGAGCCAAGGTGCGGTCAGCCGCATCGGCGGGCAGGGGCTTGTGGTTTTTGTTCTTCAGGTTGAAGTCCACGATGTGGTTGCCCGCAGCGCGACCAAAGACCAGCAAGTCGAGCAAGGAGTTGGTGCCAAGGCGGTTGGCGCCGTGCACCGACACGCAGGAACATTCGCCTACGGCATAGAGGCCATTGACCACCGCATTGTGGTCAGTGGCGTTTTGAATCACCACCTGGCCATTGATGTTGGTGGGGATGCCGCCCATTTGATAGTGAATGGTGGGCACGACAGGGATGGGCTCTTTGGTGATGTCCACGTTGGCAAAGTTCACGCCGATCTCATAGACCGAGGGCAAGCGTTTGTGGATGGTGTCGGCGCCCAGGTGGTCGAGCTTGAGCAGCACGTAGTCCTTGTTGGGGCCACAGCCACGGCCTTCCTTGATCTCCTGGTCCATGGAGCGCGACACAAAGTCACGCGGTGCCAGGTCCTTGAGCGTGGGCGCGTAGCGTTCCATGAACCGCTCGCCATTGCTGTTGAGCAAAATCGCGCCTTCTCCACGGCAGCCTTCTGTGAGCAACACGCCCGCACCGGCCACGCCAGTGGGGTGGAACTGCCAAAACTCCATGTCTTCGAGCGGGATGCCCGCACGAGCGGCCATGCCCAGGCCGTCGCCCGTGTTGATGAAGGCGTTGGTCGATGCCGCAAAGATGCGACCTGCACCGCCCGTGGCCAACAGGGTGGTTTTGGCTTCAAGGATATGCAGATCGCCGGTTTCCATTTCGAGGGCGGTCACGCCCACCACATCGCCATCGGCATCGCGGATGAGGTCCAGCGCCATCCACTCGACAAAGAAGTTGGTGCGCGCCTGGACGTTTTGCTGATAGAGCGTGTGCAGCATGGCGTGACCGGTGCGGTCGGCCGCAGCGCAAGCGCGTTGCACGGGTTTTTCGCCGTAGTTGGCAGTGTGGCCGCCAAAGGGACGCTGGTAAATCGTGCCGTCTGGGTTGCGGTCAAAGGGCATGCCCATGTGCTCGAGTTCATAGACCACTTTGGGGGCTTCGCGGCACATGAATTCGATGGCGTCTTGGTCGCCGAGCCAGTCAGAGCCTTTGACGGTGTCGTAGAAGTGGTAGTGCCAGTTGTCATCCGACATGTTGCCCAGTGAGGCACCAATGCCGCCTTGCGCTGCCACCGTGTGCGAGCGCGTGGGAAAGACTTTGGAGAGCACAGCCACATTCAGGCCTGCGCGAGAGAGTTGCAAGGAGGCACGCATGCCAGAGCCACCTGCGCCCACGATCACGACATCAAAACGGCGACGGGGGATTTGCTTGCTGGTCATGATCAGAGTCTCCACAAAACCTGAATGGCCCAGCCGCCGCATGCCAGCAGCCAGACGATGGTGAATACTTGCAGCACCAGGCGCACTGCAACGGGTTTGACGTAGTCCATCCAGACATCCCGGATGCCCACCCACACGTGATAGATGAGGGCCAGGACCACGGCAAAGGTCAGGGCTTTCATCCACTGAGGCGCAAAGATGCCAGCCCATTGGTCATAGCCAATGGCACCTTGGGTGAAGATCACCTGGAGCACAAGAATCAGGGTGAACAGGGCCATCAAGGCCGCTGTGACGCGTTGAGCCAGCCAGTCGCGCAACCCGTAATGGGCACCGACCACCACACGCTTGGAGCCGTAATTCACGGACATGGTGTTTTCCTTTGATGAAATCAGTACAGACCGAACAACTTGGCGCCCAGCGCGGCAGTCAGACCCAGGCTCAACACCAGGGTGGCGACAGCCGAGGAGCGGCCAAATTCTTTGGTCACGGCATGAAAGACGTCCATGTAGAGGTGACGCACGCCAGCGATGAGGTGATGCAAGTAGGCCCAGATGAGCGCGAGCACCACCAGCTTGACGAACCAGCCAGGCACGGGACCCAGGCCGGCTTCGAAGGCCGATGTGAATCGGGCGTACGAGATTTCCGAAGACACAGAGACATCAAACAGCCAGATGACGAAGGGCAACAGCACAAACATCAGCACGCCGCTGGCGCGGTGAAGGATGGACACCCAACCGGCTGCGGGCAGGCGGTAGGTGGTCAAGTCCTTGAAGGCATTGATGTTGCGAAACTCAGGTTTGCTTTGAGCGGTTTCGTTCATGAGAAGAGGCTTTCTTTCATTCCAGAGAAAAGCGGGTCGACAGCTGCACGGCGTGCCACAAAAATTCTATTGCAACCCAGTAATCTGACATGAGGATTGCGGTCACCTAGGGGCGCACCAGTTTGAAGCATGACAAAACAGCCGTTCAATTCAACTCGTTGCGGTAGTGATGGTGCTCGGTCAGGTACAGACCCTGGCGTACTTCCATCGGTTGATCGTGATAGGTGTAGGCCAGACGTTCTACCTGCAACAGGGGCGTTCCCATGGGCAGTTGCAGGGTCTGGGCTTGTTCCTCGGTGGGCAAGACGGCGCGCAGCCGTTCCTCGGCGCGCACCATGCGCACCCCAAATTTGGTCTCGAAGAGCGCGTACATGGGGCCTCGGTCGGTATTGAGCTGCTCGGCGCTCAGGCCTTTGAAGGCATTGGCCGGCAACCACAGGTCTTCAAGGATGGTGGGCTTGCCCGCAAAGCCCAGCACCCGGCGTACATGGAACACCGAGTCGCTGCTGCGCAGGTGGAGCTGGCGTGCCAGCTCAGCCGTGGTGCGGGTGCGCTTGAATTCGATGATGGTGCGCGAGGCTGCACCCATGCTGCCGTCCTCGGCGGGGGCATCGGGGGCGAGGCGCAAAAAACGAAAGCGCACATGCTGAGCCGAGTGGGTGGCCACAAAAGTGCCCTTGCCTTGGCGGCGGATGACGAGGTTTTCGGCGGCCAGTTCGTCGATGGCCTTGCGCACTGTGCCCTGGCTCACGCGGTAGCGGTTGGCCAGCTCCATCTCGCTGGGGATGGGCTCGCCGGGCTTCCATTCGCCCGACTGAAAGGCATTGAGGATCAAGGACTTGATCTGAAGATAAAGCGGCGCAAATGCCGGCCCCCGGGTCCCGTTGGACTCCTCAACTGCTGGAGCAGAGTGGGTGGTCATTGCTTTTCGTCAGGTCAATGTCATGTGTGGGTCGCTATCATATCTTCTATAAGACACAAGAGAAGCCCTTTGGGCCAGGCCCCAGCGGTAAACTTCTTTCAACACAAACCTTTATCACTTTGGAGCCTTCCATGAGCAAAAAACCCGTTCGCGTCGCGGTCACCGGAGCCGCAGGTCAAATTGGCTATGCCTTGCTGTTTCGCATCGCCTCAGGCGAGATGCTGGGCAAAGACCAGCCTGTCATCCTCCAGTTGCTCGAGATCCCCGACGAGAAAGCCCAAAAAGCCCTCAAAGGCGTGATGATGGAGCTGGAAGATTGCGCCTTCCCCCTGCTGGCTGGCATGGAAGCCCACGCTGACCCCATGACCGCTTTCAAAGACACCGACTATGCCTTGCTCGTGGGCGCACGTCCTCGCGGTCCTGGCATGGAGCGCGCCGATTTGCTCGCCGCCAACGCCCAGATCTTCACCGTGCAGGGCAAAGCCCTCAACGCCGTGGCCAGCCGCAACGTCAAGGTGCTGGTGGTGGGCAACCCTGCCAACACCAACGCCTACATCGCCATGAAGTCGGCGCCCGATCTGCCCGCCAAGAACTTCACCGCCATGCTGCGACTGGACCACAACCGCGCGGCCAGCCAAATCGCGGCCAAGACCGGCAAGGCCGTGTCCGAGATCCGCAAACTCTGCGTGTGGGGCAACCATTCACCCACCATGTATGCCGACTACCGCTTTGCCACCATCGGTGGCCAGTCGGTCAAAACCATGATCAACGACCAGGACTGGAACGCCAACGTCTTCCTGCCCACCGTGGGCAAGCGTGGCGCAGCCATCATCGAGGCACGGGGCCTGTCGTCTGCCGCCTCGGCTGCCAACGCCGCCATTGACCACATGCGCGATTGGGCCTTGGGCACCAAGGGCGAATGGGTCACCATGGGCATTCCTTCGCAAGGCTGGTATGGCATTCCCAAAGGGGTGATGTTCGGTTTCCCCGTCACCTGTGAAAACGGCGAATACAAAGTGGTCGAAGGCCTGGAGATTGACGCGTTCAGCCAGTCCTGCATCGACAAGACCCTCAAGGAACTGACCGACGAACAAGCCGGCGTGGCCCACCTCATCTGAGCCCAAGCCGGAGCCCGCAGTCATGACAGCCTTGCCCGCTGAGTTGCACCCCAACAAGGTGTTGTTGGGGGCACAAGCGGGCATGGTGCGCATGCCTGTGTGCGACCACTACAGCGGCGTCGAGGTGCGCATGCGCAAGTCCTTGCAACTGCAAGCCGAGCTCACCGAGGAGATGGGCACTTGTGTGTTCGACGTCACCCTCGACTGTGAAGACGGCGCCCCCGTGGGTGGCGAACTCGAACATGCCTTGCTGGTGAGCGAGCTCGTGGCCACCGCTGCGCCTGAGGCGCGGGTGGCCGTGCGCGTGCACCCGGTCGATCACCCGAGCTTTCATGCCGATGTCATGGCCATCGTGCCCAGCGTGGGGCATCGCCTCGCGCACATCATGGTGCCCAAGACCGAATCCGTGGCCGATGTCGATGCCGCCGTGCAGGCCATCAACCAGGCTGGCGGTCAGCACTTGCCCGTGCACGTGCTCATCGAATCGCCCTTTGCGGTGCACCAGGCGTTTGACATTGCGGCGCATCCTCGTGTGGCCTCGCTCAGCTTTGGTGTCATGGATTTCGTTTCAGCCCATGGCGGTGCCATCCCTGCCCAGGCCATGGGCGTAGCGGGGCAGTTCGAACACCCTCTGGTGGTGCGCGCCAAGTTGGCGATTGCCAGCGCCTGCCACGCTCACGGCAAAGTCCCCTCGCATTGCGTGGTCCCCGAGCTCAATGACCTGGCTGCGTTTTCCCGCGCAGCCCAGGCGGCGGCCAATGACATGGGCTACACACGCATGTGGAGCATCCACCCATCACAGATTCGCCCCATCCTCGAGGCCATGTCGCCATCGCAAGCCGACATCGACACCGCCGTGGCGATCATTCAGGCGGCCATGCAAGCGCACTGGGCGCCCATTCGCCATGCAGGCCAACTGCACGACCGCGCCAGCTACAGGTATTTCTGGCAATTGCTTCAGCGGGCGCATGCCACTGGTAAGCCCCTGCCCACCGATTTGTCTGATCAAATGGGCAGCTGACCGCTCAACCGCCGGAGACCGCCATGAAAACCCTGCTTTCCACCATCCTGATGTCTTTGGCCCTTGTGGCCTCGCCCCTCATCTGGGCGCAAAGCACCACCGGCGTGGATGTGTCCGAGCCCAGCGCGGCCAAATCCAAATCGGCCAAAAAGAAAAAACCCCGCAAAGCCAGCCACAAGGCCGAGGCCGAGCCGGTTGCAGCCCCTGCCGCCGTGGCGGCCGCCACGCCCGGCATGCCGGTGCTGAGCGAGCCGCAACTCGAACTCGCGCAAAAGGTTCAGACCGGCGACATTGCCTGCGACGACAAGTTGCGCGTCAAGGTCGTGCCCATGCCCGATGCACCGGGTTACTTTCATGTGCAGCTCGGTGTGAAAGACCGCTTCGAAATGGTTCCCGTGGCCACAGAAACCGGCGCGGTGCGCCTTGAAGACCCGGCACGCGGCGGCGTATGGATCCAATTGCCTGCCAAGTCCATGCTCATGAACACCAAGCTGGGGCAACGCATGGCAGACGCCTGCCGCACCCCGCAGCAGCAAGCCGTTGAGGCGGCGGCGCAGCACACCCCACCCCCCAATTTGCTGGAGCCACAGACCGAAGTGGTCCAGCGTTGATTCACCCTAGCACTTTGAGAACCTGACGGAGAAAACCATGTTGAAAGCCTACCGAGACCATGTCGCAGAACGCGCCGCTTTGGGCATCCCTCCCTTGCCGCTGACCGCCGCGCAGGTGGCTGACCTGATCGAACTGATCAAGGCACCCCCCGCTGGCGAAGATGCCTTCCTGATGGATTTGCTCACGCACCGCGTGCCACCGGGCGTTGACGATGCCGCCAAGGTCAAGGCCTCTTTCCTCGCTGCCGTTGCCCATGGCGACATCAAGGTGGCGCTGGTCTCCAAGGCCAAAGCCACCGAGCTGCTGGGCACCATGGTGGGGGGTTACAACGTCAAGCCCCTCATCGACTTGCTGGACGACAAGGACGTGGCCGCCGTGGCCGCCGAAGGCCTCAAGAAAACCCTGCTCATGTTCGACGCCTTCCATGACGTGGCCGAGAAGTGCAAGGCCGGCAACGCCAAAGCCAAAGAAGTCATGCAAAGCTGGGCTGATGCCGAGTGGTTCACCACCCGCCCCGAAGTGCCCAAGACCATCACTGTGACCGTCTTCAAGGTGCCGGGTGAAACCAACACCGACGACCTCTCCCCCGCGCCCGATGCATGGAGCCGTCCCGACATCCCCATGCACTACCTGGCCATGCTCAAGAACACCCGCCCCGATGCGGCCTTCAAGCCCGAAGAAGACGGCAAGCGTGGCCCCATCCAGTTCATTGAGGACCTCAAGAAGAAAGGCCACCTCGTGGCCTACGTGGGCGATGTGGTGGGCACAGGCTCGAGCCGCAAGTCGGCCACCAACAGCGTGATCTGGGCGACCGGACAAGACATCCCCTTTGTGCCCAACAAGCGCTTCGGTGGCGTGACCCTGGGCGGCAAGATCGCACCCATCTTCTACAACACACAAGAAGACTCTGGCTCATTGCCCATCGAAGTGGACGTGAGCAAACTCGAAATGGGCGACGTCATCGACGTCTTGCCCTACGACGGCAAGATCACCAAAGATGGCCAGACCGTGGCCGAGTTCCAGCTCAAGAGCGACGTGCTGTTTGACGAAGTGCGCGCAGGCGGGCGCATCAACCTCATCATTGGCCGCAGCCTGACCGGCAAAGCCCGCGAATTCCTGGGCTTGCCTGCTTCCTCGTTGTTCCGCTTGCCCAAAGCCCCCAAAGACAGTGGCAAGGGCTTTACCCTGGCGCAGAAGATGGTGGGTCGTGCCTGCGGCATGCCCGAAGGCCATGGCATTCGTCCTGGCACCTATTGCGAACCCAAGATGACCACCGTGGGCTCGCAAGACACCACCGGCCCGATGACCCGTGACGAACTCAAAGACCTCGCATGCCTGGGCTTCTCGGCTGACATGGTGATGCAGTCCTTCTGCCACACCGCTGCCTACCCCAAGGCCGTGGACGTGAAGATGCACCGCGAGCTGCCCGCATTCATCAGCAACCGTGGTGGCGTGGCACTTCGCCCTGGTGACGGCGTGATCCACAGCTGGCTCAACCGCTTGCTATTGCCCGACACCGTGGGTACGGGCGGCGACTCGCACACCCGCTTCCCCATCGGCATTTCCTTCCCGGCCGGCTCTGGCCTGGTGGCCTTTGGTGCAGCCACGGGCGTCATGCCCCTGGACATGCCCGAGTCGGTGCTGGTGCGCTTCAAAGGCCAGATGCAGCCAGGCGTGACCTTGCGCGACCTCGTGCATGCCATTCCCCTCTATGCCATCAAGGCTGGCTTGCTCACCGTGGAGAAAAAGGGCAAGAAAAACATCTTCTCGGGTCGCATCCTCGAAATCGAAGGCCTGCCCGACCTCAAGGTGGAGCAAGCCTTCGAACTCTCGGATGCCTCTGCCGAGCGTTCTGCCGCTGGCTGCACCATCCAGCTCAACACAGAGCCCATCATCGAATACCTCAAGAGCAACGTCGTGCTCATGAAGAACATGATTGCCGATGGCTACCAGGACAAGCGCACCCTTGAGCGCCGCATCAAGGCCGTGGAAGCCTGGCTGGCCAAGCCCGAGTTGCTCAAGGCCGACAAAGACGCCGAGTACGCGGCCGTGATCGACATCGACCTGGCCGAGATCAAAGAGCCCATCGTGTGCTGCCCCAACGACCCCGATGACGCCAAGTTCATGAGCGAAGTGTCTGGCACCAAGATCGACGAAGCCTTCATTGGCTCTTGCATGACCAACATTGGCCACTTCCGTGCCGCCTCCAAAGTGTTGGGCGGCGCGCGCGACATCCCCGTCAAGCTGTGGGTTGCACCACCCACCAAAATGGACGAGAGCGAGCTCATCAAGGAAGGGCACTACGCCACCTTTGGCACGGCTGGCGCGCGCACCGAAATGCCGGGCTGCAGCTTGTGCATGGGCAACCAGGCGCAAGTGCGCGAGGGTGCGACCGTTGTCTCCACCTCCACCCGCAACTTCCCCAACCGCCTGGGCAAGAACACCAACGTGTTCCTCACCAGTGCCGAATTGGCGGCGGTGTGTTCCAAGCTTGGGCGCATTCCCACCGTTGCTGAGTACCAGGAAGCCGTGGGCATCATCAACAAGGATGCGGCCAGCGTGTACAAGTACATGAACTTCGACCAGATCGAGGAATATGCCGACATCGCCAAGGGTGTGACGGTTTAAGACCTCGTCCCCAAGGGCCAGCACTGCGCTGGCACCAGCAAAGCCCATTCAAGCGCCAGCGCCTGGATGGGCTTTTCTCATGGTTTTATGGAGGATCAAGTCACTCAACGATGAGGCTTTATGCTTGTCCCCATCGCCAACCCAAACAAGTCAAAGGCTCACACCATGCTGCTCCGTTTTTGGAAGACCCCAACCCACCCTCACTACACCATGCTGATGGCCACGCTGCTTGGCGTGCTGGGGCTATTGCAGGTCGGACATGCTCAAGCCCAGGCTTTGGCTTACCCCAGCAAACCCATTCGCCTCATCATTCCCTTCCCGGCAGGGGGAGCCACCGATGTGTTGGGGCGAGCCATCTCCATTCGCTTGGGCGAGAAGCTGGGCACCAGCATCGTGGTGGACAACAAGCCCGGTGCAGGCGGCACCATCGGTTCAGACTTGGCCGCCAAAGCCGTTGCCGATGGCTACACCTTGCTCCTGGCCACATCGAGCACGCACAGCATTGCACCCACGCTCAACCCCAAACTCAATTACGACCCCGACGGCGACTTCACACCGATTGCCCACGTGGCCAATGCGCCCAACGTGGTGTTGGTGCCGCTGAGTTCGCCCGCCAAAAACATCGAGCAACTCGTTGCGCTGGCCAAGTCAAAGCCGGGCGCACTGAACTACGCATCCAGCGGCAACGGCACCGTGGTGCATTTGCAAACCGAGTTGTTCAAGTCCATGTCGGGCACCTTCATCACCCACATTCCTTATCGAGGCACTGCCCTGGCCATTCCCGACTTGATCAGCGGCAAAATCGATTTGCTGATCGACTCCATCCCCTCGGCGTTGCCTCACATCCATGGGGGCAAGGTGCGGGCTTTGGCCGTGACGAGCCGCCAGCGCACCGCGCTCATGGGCGACTTGCCCACCGTGGCCGAAACCCTCAAGGGCTATGAGGCCGTCACCTGGTTTGGCCTCTTTGCGCCCAAGCATTTGAGCCCCGAACTCACAGCGCGGATCAACACGGCCATCAACGAGGCGCTGGCTGAGCCCGAGCTGCGCGCCCAGCTCAACCGCCTGGGTGCCGAGGCCGTGGGCGGCACACCGCAAGCCTTTGCGACCCATTACCGGCGCGAGCGCGAGCAGTGGAAGAAGGTGATTTCAGAGCGCAAGATCACG
>JACCDH011760386.1_pt1 | contig 12546 bp, 9 predicted proteins | sample 7442481 | NCBI WGS metagenome assembly JACCDH01 (sample SAMN15323433, study PRJNA562643) | freshwater metagenome | isolation source: river surface water | place: USA:Blue River Watershed | collected 2017-08-15
CGACCATGATGGTGAGCGCCGCATTCTTGGCGCCCACTTCGCCGCCGGACACCGGCGCATCGACGTACTCGCATCCGAGCGCACTGATCTTCTGCGCGAATGCACGGGTGGCGATCGGCGAGATCGAACTCATGTCGACCACCACCTTGCCGGCACTGAGGCCGGCGGCCACGCCGTGTTCGCCGAACAGCACTTTCTCGACATCCGGCGTATCAGGCAGCATCAGGAAAATGATATCGGCCTTCTGCGCGACCTCGGTCGCGTTGGCGCAGGTGTGCACGCCATCCTGAATCAGGTAGTCGGGCGTCTTGCTGCGCGTATGCGTGTGCAGCGTGTGGCCTGCCTTCAGCAGGTGATGTGCCATCGGTCCGCCCATGATGCCAAGGCCGATGAATCCGAGCTGCAGCGGTGTCGTCATGATGGTTGTCTTTCTTTTTTCAGGGAGGGCATGGCGGGATTATGTCATGCGCGGCCCGGCCGCCAGCACGCCAGGATCGCGCCGTCGACACGCCCCCTCGATGCCCGGGACGACTGCCTGAGCTTGCCCCGCTCAGCGTGCGGCGCCCTGCCCGCCTGCCGGCAACTGGTGATAGAAGGCCGCGAGGTTTTCAATGTCGCGGTCGCTCAGTGCCTTGGCCATCACGCCCATCTGCTCATGCTTGCGCGCGCCGATGCGGTAATCCTTCAGCGACTTGACCAGATAGCCCTCGACCTGCCCCGCCAGGTTGGGCGCCTCAGGCAGCACTGCAATGCCGTCCGGCCCATGGCAGGCCGCGCACTGCGCTGCCCTCGTCTTGCCGGCATTGGCGTCGGCGGCCTGCGCAGGCGGCGCAGCGACGACTGTAGCGACCATGGCAACGACGATAGCGGGCGCCATGCCGGCCAGCAGGCGCGCCGCTGTGCATGAGAGCTGGCTCATTTACCGACCTCGCCGGCATACGAAATGCGATAGATCGCGCCGGCGTAATCATCCGACACCAGAATCGAGCCATCGGCCAGATTCTCGACGTCGACCGGACGGCCGAGGAATTCATTCGACGACGTCAGCCAGCCTTCGGCGAAGACTTCCGTCTTGCCGGCCGAGCCATCGGGCCGCACCGGCGTGAACATCACGCGCGCGCCGACCGGCGTGGTGCGGTTCCATGAGCCGTGCTGCGCGGAGAAGATACCGTTGCGGTACTTCTCGGGAAACATGTTGCCTCGATAGAAGCTCATGCCGAGGTCGGCCGCATGCGGCGTGGTTTCCGATTCCGGATACACGACATTGGCGGGCGGGTTTTCGCCCTTGTATTCGTTGGTGCGCACCTTGCCGCCGCCATACCAGGGGAAACCGAAGTCCTGGCCGGGTTTGGACAAGCGATTGATCTCGCCCGGTGGCTGGTCGTCACCCATGCCATCGACCTGGTTGTCCGTGAACCACAGCGTCTTGTCCTTGGGATTGAAATCCATGCCGACCGAATTGCGCACGCCGCGCGCAATCGCTTCGCGATTTTTGCCATCGCGCTCCATGCGGATGATGCCCATGATGCCGGTACGATGGTAGAGGTCGAGCTTTTCCTTGGGCGGCACATTGAAGGGCTGGCCGAGCGTGATGTAGAGCTTGTTGTCGGGACCGACGCGGCAGGCACGCGCACCGTGGTTGAAGCTCTCTTCTTCGGTCGGTATCAACTGCCCTTGCGGCACCACCTGGCCAATGGCGACGTCGCCGCCTTCGTAGAAGAACTCGGCCGCCGGGAAAGTCAGCACGCGGTTATGTTCGACGGTGAACAGGAAACCATCCGGCGAGAAGCAGACACCATTCGGCACACGGAAGTCGATGCCGGGCGCGAACACCTTCACTTCATCGGCCACGCGCGTATGGGTGCGGTCGGTCACTGCCCAGACACGGTTCTTGCGCGTACCGACAAACACGATGCCGGTCGACGGGCCCACCGCCATCAGCCGCGCATCGGGCACGAGCGCATACAGGTCGATACGAAAGCCCGGCGGCAGTTTAATCTTCTGCAGGTTGCGCTTTATCGCGTCGGCGCGCGGGCCCGTCTGCGGCACGGTCTCCAAAGTCATCGGCCCGCCGGTGGAACGGAAGGCCTCGAGCTTTTGCAAGGTATCGCCGCGAGAAGGCGCAGTGCCCTGCGCGATGGACAGCGTGGTTACCGAGGCCAGCAGCAGGCCGGTGCCGGCCAAACCCAAACCGTATATGCGCGCAAAACCCATCGTGATCTCCTGAAAGTTGACACCTGTCACGCGCTGGAACGTGGACGGTTCCGCTGCCGCGTCGTACCGACGTATAGACAGGAAATTCGCCGCAGCTTTCGCGCGCATACCGCTGCAATGGACTTGGTTTGACGTGCTTCAAGCGCGGCAATTTCACAGGCCGGAACACTGTCGCTACCGCAAGCCTGTGTCGCGGCCGTTTGAGCGCACGCAATCGATGATGCGCAGCGCCGCATAACTTGGGAGGGAGATCACGGACAGGCGGGATACATCATGCGCAAGACATTGTTGACGCTCACGATCGCATCGGCTTCGATGCTGGCGCTGGGCGCTTGCAGTAGTTCAGGGTGGGGGCAACGCGGCAGCCAGCAGTCGGGCGGCACGCATACGCTGACAGGCGGCGCTGAAGCGGCGCCGACATCGGAAGCAACGCCGAAGCCGGCCGGTCCCTCATCGTCGACCGGACAGGATGCGGGCGGCGGGATGAGCGGTGGAACGACTGGTGGCAGCAGCACTGGTGGTAGCAGCGGCACCACTGGGGGTACCAGCGGCGGTACGCAGGAGGGAACGTCGGGTGGCAGCGGTGGCACCAGTGGCGCCGAAGGTGGCGGCAGCATGGGCACGCAACCTGCGCAACCGGTGCAGCCCACCGAGAACATGGGCAGCAGCGCCGGACCGACGGGCATTCAATCCGGCGGCAAGAACCCGCAAACCGGCCAGTAAGTGCATTGCCCTCACGGGCACGATGTGAGTTGGTGGGTTGTTGGTTTGGCGCGCGTGCAGCAGATGTGAACGCTGCATACGCAGTCAGGCGGCGACCGTATTGCCGGCGAAGGCCATGACCTCGAAGCTGGCGGCTGACAATGGCGGCGAATGCAGGTATCCCTGCACGAATTGGCAGCCGAGGTCGGCCAGCAGTGATTGCTGGGCAAGGGTTTCGACGCCTTCGGCCACGACCTGCAAGCGCAGCTGGCGCGCCAGCGCAAGGATCATGTCGACCAGCGCGCGGCTGGGGACGTCATCCTCGATGCCGCTGACGAAGGAACGATCGACCTTCAGCGTATCGAAGGGCATGCTGAACAGCGTCATCAGGTTGGAGTAGCCGGTACCGAAATCGTCCAGCACGAGGCGCACGCCCTGCTGCTTGAGCCCGGCCATCAGACGCGATGCGCGATCATACTGCTGCATCAGCGAGTGTTCGGTGAGCTCGAGCTCGAGCAGTTGCGGCGGCAGCTGATGGCGCGCGAGAGTTTCTTCGACGTGCAGCGCGAAATCATGCACCTGCAGCTGGCGCGCCGAAATATTGACCGATACCGACGGGCTCCAGCCGAAGCGATTCAGCCAGTCCTTCATCTGCGCACAGACTTGATCGAGCACCCATTCGCCGATCGGCACGATCAGCCCCAGCTCTTCGGCCAGCGGAATGAATTCCAGCGGCGGCACGATGCCGCGCGCGGGATGTTTCCAGCGTATCAGCGCCTCGGCGCCGGTGATGCGGTTGCCTGCCAGCTCGACCTGCGGCTGGTAATGAATGATGAACTGCTTTTCCTCGATCGCCGTGCGCAGCTCGGCTTCGAGCGTGAAGCGATTCGCGAGGCGCGTCCAGCTCTCTTCGGAAAAAAAGTGGACCTGGTTGCGGCCCTCGCCTTTGGAATCGAACATCGCCGCGTCGGCATGCTTGATCAGTTCGTCGGCGCTCTTGCCGTCATCCGGATACATGGCCACGCCTATGCTGCCGGTGCAATGCAGGGTATGCCCTTCGATGTCGTGCGGCTGGTCCAGGCTGTGCAGCAGCTTGGCCGCCACGCGCGCGGCATTCTGCGCGCTGCCGACTTCTTCCAGCAGCACCAGGAATTCGTCGCCGCCCTCGCGCGCCACCGTATCGGATTTGCGCAAGGGGCCCGCGATACGCGCGGCCACCGACTGCAGCACCGCGTCGCCGATGCGGTGGCCCAGCGTGTCATTGATGGCCTTGAAGCGGTCGAGGTCGATGAACAGCACGGCCAGCACGGTGCCATTGCGCTCGGCGCGGGTGATCGCCTGCGACAGGCGGTCGCGCAGCATCAGTCGGTTTGGCAGGCCGGTCAGCGCGTCGTGGAAGGCGCGATGCACCAGCTCCTTGTTGACCTCTTCGAGTTCCTTGCGGCGCTGGCGCAGGGCTTGCGTCAGCTCGTGCGCATCGTCCATCGCACTGCGATTGGTCTGCAGCAGCATCAGCATTTCTGCCAGCGGATTGTGCGGCGGGATCTCGGAGAGCTTGATACCCATTTCGCCCAACTGCCCGAAGGACGTGACCCAGGGCCAGCCGATGAACATCAGGCTGCTGTCGCTGATGGACATCCATTGCCCGCGCAGGGGCGGCACCACGCCCGCCTTATTACGGTTCAGGATCATCAGCTGGCCGCTCTCTGCCGCCAGTTGCGCAAAATCGCGCGTCAGGTCATCGTTGACCGCAGAAAAACACGCCTCGAGCAGCGGCTGCGTATCTACCTCGGGGCAGATGCGGCGCAGCAGTTCGCCGGCCGCAATGATGCGGCGCGACGGGTCGATGACGAAGGCGAACGGAAACGCCTGCGCCCAGCGCAGCAAGGTCGAGGTCGGCGAACTGCATTGGCGGGCGATGGCCCGCACAGGATCATGCGACATGGGACAGGGGTCCGAGGATGCGGATGTCGAAACGGTCGTGATCATGGTCGTCGTCCTTCGCGTAGACATGGACGACGTCGATTTCTATGCCAAAGCGGGTCGCCAGGCCTTCGACCAGGCCGTGCACCATTGGCCCGAGCGCCGGACGCTGCGAGTAGTAATGCAGGCTCAGCCCCTCGGGCGTGACATCCGCCACGCGGAAGATGGGCGGCTTGAGCTGCGGGTACAGCAAGGCGACCCGCGCATGCATCGCGTCGAGCGCAGCCAGCGCTTCCTGGAAGGTCTGACCCAGGTCATTGAGCATGGCGCCATAGCCTTCGTCCATCGTGTAGCGCGTCCAGTAACGGCCGAACTTGCGCATCAGCTCGGGCGCCGGAACCCCCAGCACCTCGGACGCAGCGCCTACCAGCCGGTAAGTGATCTCGTCCGGGTAGGCATCCATGCGCAGGAAAACTTCGTCATCGACACCGGCCTTGTTGCGGATTTCATTCCAGACTGCTTCGCCCTGGCGCGAGCAGACTAGTTGCTGCAGTGCGCGGTTTACTAATCCGTACATGGGATTTTCCTGTTCAAGTCGCCGGGACGAGGGAGGCCCGAAAAAGGGTTCGGGCGGCATGCAGGCACACCGGCCCAGCCTTACCGCCGACTTTACGCAATACCGCCGCCAATCCAGGGAGTGAACAGAGGGGAAAAATGCCCGTTTTCTTCGACTATCGGTACGGAAAACCGTGGAGGACTTGAGTGAAATCAAGTCTGCCCACCGAGGGCAGTGTTTCATCGATGTATCGAATTGTAATCAGGCATCCCGCCCCCTTGCCCGGCCGTTAACCTGCTTTGCATGACGCCGTTGCGGGCACATGGGCACCTCAGCGCCCGTTCCGGCGTCCAATACAGCGGAGGACACATGAATACCCTGATCACCAAGATTTCCACCGTGGCCGGCCTTGCCGTCGCGGGTGCGCTGCCGTTTGCGGCTCATGCGCAGCAGCAGGAAATGGCACGCGTGATCTCGACCACACCGGTCATGCAGCAAGTCGCCGTACCGCGCCAGGTCTGCACCAACAGTACGGTCGTGACCCAGGCCCCGAAATCCGGCGCTGGCGCCGTCATGGGCGCCATTGCCGGTGGTGCCGTCGGCAGCCAGATTGGCGGCGGCATGGGACGGGTGGCAGCAACGGCGGCCGGCGTGTTTGGCGGCGCGATCCTTGGCGACCGTATCGAAGGCCAGCCGGCCCCGATCGCCCAGCCCGTGACCACCTGTACCGACCAGGCCGTGTATGAAAACCGCGTCGTGGCCTACAACGTCACCTACGAATACGCGGGCAAGCAGTACTCGGTACAGATGCCGAATGATCCCGGCCCCTCCCTGCCGATCACGATCGCGCCGGCCGCTGCGCAGGCCCCGGCACCGGCAGCGGTTGTCGTGTCGACCGCGCCGTCGGTGGCCGCCCCGCCCGTGGTGGTCGCTCCGCCCGTGGTGGTTGCGCCGCCGACGGTCTACCCGTATTACGGCCAGTATTACGGTCCGTCGTATGGCCCGGCTTACGGTCCCTACTACGGTTCCGGTATCAGCTTGCGCTGGAGTTCGGGTGGCTGGGGCCACCATCACCAGCATCAGCATCACCAACATCATCATCACCGCCACCATCGTTACTGATCGTCGCGCCACCGACAGGCAAGCCACGGACCGGCAAGCCCCGCAGCGGCGGCGGCCTGTGCACCGACAGCCCGGGACAGTCCCGGGCTTTTTTTGTCCTCCCCGCTTGTTTGCGCGCCGCCTGGTCCCGGCGCAGCACGGCTTTGTCTTTGCTTAGTGCGGCGTTCAGGACCGCCGCCGGCGTTGACGCTCGTCTACAATGGCCCGCACACCCGACCTGCGTCGCTGGACGCAGGGCCGACCCGAAGCGACAAGAAGAACAGGGAGACACCATGCAGAGACGCGGTTTCCTCGGTGCTGCAGCAGCGGCCACCGCCTTGGCAACGACGGCAACATCCGCTGCAGCAGCAGAGAACCTGCCGACGCTGAACTGGCGGATGGCGTCGAGCTTCCCGAAATCGCTCGAATGGCTGTATGGCAGCGCCGAACTGATCGCGCGCAGGGTCGGCGAAATCACTCAGGGCAAGTTCACGATACGGGTGTTCCCGGCTGGCGAGATCGTGCCTGCGCTGCAGGTGCTCGATGCGGTTCAGGCCGGCACCATCGAGATGGGCCATACCGCGCTCTACTTCTACTTCGGCAAGGACCCCGCCTTCACCTTCGACACCTGCGTGCCCTTCGGCATGAGCTCGCGCCAGCAATCGGCGTGGTATGTGTCCGGCGGCGGGCGCGAACTGGTGCAGGACTTCCTGAAAGGCTATGGCATCACCGCCACGCCCTGCGGCAATACCGGCAGCCAGATGGGCGGCTGGTTCCGCAAGGAGGTACGCGGGCTGGACGACCTGAAGGGATTGAAATTCCGCGTCGGTGGCATCGGCGGCCGCATACTGCAGCGGCTGGACGTGGTGCCGCAGCAGATCCCGCCGGGCGACATCTATCCGGCGCTCGAAAAAGGCACCATCGATGCGGCCGAATTCGTCGGCCCGTTCGACGATGAAAAGCTCGGCCTCGACCGGGTGGCGCCCTTCTATTACACGCCGGGATGGTGGGAAACCGGCTCGCAAGTATCGGCCATCACCGGCATCAAGCAATGGCAGGCACTGCCGCTGGCCTACCGCGCGGCCATCACCGCCGCCGCCTATGAAGCGCATGTGTGGATGCAGGCACAGTACGACTTGCACAACCCGATGGCGCTGGCCCGGCTGGTCAAGCGCGGGGTCAAGCTGCGCGCCTTCCCGAAGGAAGTGATGATGGCCAGCCTGAAGGCGGCTCGCGAGATGCTCAATGAGGAAGCATCGAAGAGCGCGGCGTTCCGCAAGATGTACGAGCACTACAACCGCTTCCAGAACCAGCAGAACCAGTGGTACTCGGTCAGCGAGGCGCGCATGCAGAACTTCCAGATCACGGCGCTGCAATCGCAGGGCTCCAAGGGCTGAAGCGAAACAAGCCCTCCGCGCTGAGCACGGCTGCCTGCGATGCAGTCGGCCGTTTTCATTTTGGCACTGGTGGAACGCCGGGGCATTCGGCGATTACGGATTAGAAACATCTACAATCGTCTGGATTAAAAAAACCCTACATGGCGCCCCGCCATGCGCAGCCCGCCCCGGATGAATCCAGACAACAAGAAATCGCCTGCCCTCTGGGTGCGCCCCTTGCGCATCTGGGGTCTGGTCGCCATGCTGAGCATCGGCCTGCTGTCGGCCGCCACCCAATACGCGCTCGACCGCAGCCGTGACGCCTGGCTGAACCAGGGCCGCGAAAAAGTGGCGGGCCTGGCCTCCAGTTATCGCAGCCAGGTCGAGGATACGCTGCGGCAGCTGGACCAGATCGCCTGGTTCGCCGGCTACCTGCATGCGCACGGTGCATCGACCAACATGTTCCGCAACATGTTTGCGTCCATGCCCTCGCATGGCGCGGCCAATGCGATATTCATTGATGCCAACGGCATCGTGCAGGGCGCAACCGACCCGATCGCCATCGGCGCCTCGGTGCGGCATTTGTCTTTCTTCACCAACCATCAGGAATCGAATTCGACGGCACTGGTGATCAACCCACCCGAAATCGGCATCCGCCGCTATGCGGGCAAGATGGTGATACGGCTGTCGCGCCGGCTCAATGACGAGCACGGCAAGATGGCCGGCGTGGTGTCGGTCACCATCCTGCCGTCGGACCTGGTGCGCTTCGGCGGCGACAATGAACTCAATGACGGCGATGCGATCGCGCTGCGCTTCAATGATGGCGACTGGCTGATGCGGCAGGTGATCGGCGAGGGTCACACCGCGCAGGCGCGCTTCGGCGAAGCCGACCTGCGGGGCAGCGACCTTGTGTTCGTCGGCAGCATCAATGGCGAACCGGCGCAGATCGCCTGGAGCAAATTGCAGTATTACCCGCTGCAAGCCTTTGTCGGCATCAACCTCGACAACGCACTGCGCGAACATGCTGAAACCGAGGTCGCCTACCGTGTGCTGCAGTACGGGCTGTGCCTGCTGGCGCTGGTGCTGTGCGGCGTCTTCGGCGTGGTCCAGTGGCGGCGCGAAGAACGCCTGCAGCGTGAAGAGCAGGTACGCAATACTTTCCGCCTCGCCGTTGATGGCGCCCGTGAAGAGCTGTACATGGTGTCGCCGGACGCAACGAATCCGCTCGGTCGCGTCACGTTCCGTATCGAGGATTGCAATGGCCAGGCCTCGCGCATGACCGGCAAGGCGCGCGACATGATGATCGGCCGGCCGCTGGACGACGTGCTGATGATTGGCGGTCGCGCCGACATCGAGCACATGTTGCACGAAGCGCTGGACCATGGTTTCGCCGAGGCGGAACTCGATATTTATCGCGCCGGCCCGCGCCAGACACGCTGGTACCACTGTCGCGCGGTCAGGGCCGATCTTGGCCTGGCCGTCACGCTGCGCGACATCACCGAGTTGAAGGACAAGGAAAACCAGTTGCGCGAATTGGCCCTGACCGATCCGCTGACGCGCCTGCCGAACCGGCGCTGGATGCAGACGATGCTGCCGTCCATGATCGACGAAGCCCGTCAGCAGGGTCTGAAATTCGCAGCCCTGTTCATCGACCTGGACAACTTCAAGATGATCAACGACACGCTCGGCCACAAGGCCGGCGACCAGTTCCTGCTGGAAGTCGCGGCCTGCCTGCGCGCGACGGTGCGCAAGCAAGACCACGTGTTGCGACTGGGCGGCGATGAATTCATGGTGCTGCTGCAGGACATGAAACGGCGCGAGACCGCGCTCGAGATCGCGGCCCACCTGCTGGACAGGCTGGGCGCCATCAAGGCCATGCAGGGCATGGATGGCATGCGGCATCGCGCATCGATCGGGCTGGCATTCTATCCGGATGATGCAACTGACGCGGACCTGCTGGTGCAGGCGGCGGACATCGCGATGTATGAAGCCAAGCGCTCCGGCAAGGGGCGTGTGGCGTCGTACAACGCCGAGATGCAGCGTGAGATCAGCGATCGCGTGACGCTGGAGGCGGCGTTGACGATGGCTGTTTCGGACAACCAGTTGATGCTCTACCTGCAGCCGCGCGCCAGCGCGATGACGGGCAGGCTGGTCGGTTTCGAAGCGCTGCTGCGCTGGCAGCATCCACGCCTGGGCCTGATTTCGCCGGAACGCTTCATACCGCTGGCCGAAGAAAGCAACCTCATCAGCGAGATCGGCGACTGGGTCGCCGAGCGTGCGTGCGTGATGCTGGCCGACTGGCGCGCGCGCAGGCTGGGCCAGTTCCCGGTATCGATCAATGTGTCGGTGCGCCAGCTGACGACGCCGGCCTTCCGCGAACACCTGCAGCGGTGCATGGCGCAACACGCCATCCTGCCGTCCCAGCTGGCGATCGAGCTGACCGAATCGACCATGATTGGCGACAACCTCTCGGTGCAACGCGAACTGGCCGCGCTCGAAGCGATGGGCATGCGCCTGATGATCGACGACTTCGGTACCGGCTATTCATCGCTGGCGCGCCTGCATCGCCTGAATGTGGATGTGCTCAAGATCGACCAGTCCTTCGTGCAGAACCTGTCGCCGGACAGCGAGAGTTACCTGCTGTGCCACGCGATGACGCAGCTGGCGCGCTCGCTGGGGATTGCGACCGTGGCCGAAGGCGTGGAGACACCGCAGCAATTGCAGCTGCTGCGCCTGATGGGTTGCGACGAGATCCAGGGCTACCTCGCATCGCCGCCGGTACCGTCCGACAAGGCAGAGGCCTGGCTCGCCGGCACGCAATTCTTCGAACCGATGCCCGTCGCCGGCCTTCCTGCAGACATGTCGGATAACCGATAAAATCTTGTTTTGTAAAGATTTTTTCGGAATCGCCTGCCCATGAAGTACCTGCACACGATGGTGCGCATCAATGATGTCGATGCGTCGCTGCATTTTTATCGCGATGCGCTCGGCCTTGAAGTCACGCGCAGTTATGACAATCCCGCTGGCCGCTTCACGCTGATTTACCTCGCCGCGCCCGGCGACCCCGGCGCTGAAATCGAGCTCACCCATAACTGGGACCCGGAAGCGCTCGGTGGCGCGCGCAATTTCGGCCATATCGCGTACGCGGTTGACGATATCTATGCGGCCTGCAAGCGCCTGCAAGATCATGGCGTGACCATCCTGCGGCCGCCGCGCGACGGCCGCATGGCCTTCGTGCGCTCGCCCGACAATATCTCGATCGAACTGCTGCAAGCTGGGAGCCCGCTGCCGCCGGCCGAGCCCTGGGTATCGATGCCCAACACCGGAAGCTGGTAATGAAATCAGAACACCTGTGGCCCGACCACTTCGCCGTGGCGCACATGCCGGGCTCGCTGCCCATGGGCGGCGTGGTGCCGATGACGCCCATTCATGCGTTCAGGACGCCGGCCTCGCGGCTGGCGCTGGCCGCCGATGCGCCGCTGCAGCCGGTGCGCACCGACATCGAGCTCGGTGGATTGCAAGCCTTCCTGATCGAAAACGTGATCACGAAGGATGAAGCCGACGCCATCATCGAGGCCAGCGAGCGCTTTGGTTATCGCGAAGAAGCACCCGGCATTGCCACACCGCCCGGCATGCGGATGAACAAGGCCGTGCACTGGGTCGCCGACGAAGCGACGATGGCGCCGATCTTCCAGCGCATCGCGCACCTGCTGCCGGCGCAGATCGGTGGCGCGACGCTGCATCCGGCGCTGTCGCGACGGATCAACATGTACCGCTATGACGGCAATGACGTGTTCAACATGCACACCGATGGCGACTGGCCCGGCTATGGCCTGAGCGAAGACCGCAGCGACATGCTCGAATGGCCGGGGCTGCGCTCCTGCCTGTCGATGCTGCTGTACCTGAACGGTCCGGAAGATGGCGTGCAAGGCGGCAGCACGCGCCTGTTCCGCCCGGACCGCGGCCATGTGGACGTAACGCCGAAAAAGGGTTCGGCGCTGTTCTTCCGGCACGGCTTCGGCCCGGCCAGCGTGCTGCACGAGGGAAGCCGCGTGTATGGCGACGTGCCCAAGTATGTCGCGCGCATCAACGTGATGTACACGCTGCGCTGATGCGATGATCAGTCGACGGTATTGAAGGCTTCGCCGAGCGCATTGACCAGTGTGTCGATCTCGGCCGGGGTCGAGATGAACGGCGGCGCCAGCTGTATCGTATCGCCGCCGTAGCGCACATAGAAGCCCTTCTTCCACATCGCCATCGCGATCTCGTACGGTCGCTTCGCCGGTTCGCCCGGCACCGCCGCCACCGTGATGCCGGCCGCCAGCCCGAAGTTGCGGATGTCAGTGATGTGCCTGCTGCCCTTCAGCGCATGCACCGCGTTCTCGAGCACCGGCGCCAGCGCGTTCACGCGCGCGAGCGCATCTTCCTTCTGCAGCAGATCGAGCGTGGCCAGTGCGGCTGCGCACGCGACGGGATGCGCGGAGTACGTATACCCGTGCGGGAACTCCAGCAGGTAGTGCGGGCCACCGGCCTGCATGAACGCGTCGTAGATCTTCTTGTTCGCCACCACCGCGCCCAGCGGCTGCACGCCATTGGTGATCTGCTTCGCGCAATTGAGAATGTCGGGCGTGACGCCAAAGGCATCGGCCCCGGTCCATGCGCCCGAGCGGCCGA
>JACCDH010294108.1_pt1 | contig 12545 bp, 9 predicted proteins | sample 7442481 | NCBI WGS metagenome assembly JACCDH01 (sample SAMN15323433, study PRJNA562643) | freshwater metagenome | isolation source: river surface water | place: USA:Blue River Watershed | collected 2017-08-15
CTTCTAATAAACTCTCTCCTGCTTTAACATTTTCTAATACCACAGGGTCCAATCCCTTTTGTTCGAAATTAATTTTAAGTGCGTACATAAGTTTTGCTAATCGGTTTTTGCAAAAATAGCTTTTAACCGCCTTGAAGCAAGGCTTTTTGTTGTCGAAATACAAAAAAAATAGCGCCACCCAGTATCACTACCTATCTTTGCATGCAAATCGCATCCTATGTCCAAGCCTAGTGTTTCAGAAAGAATGTACTTACAATACTTAAGAACGAAGTTTAAAACCATTGGTACCCTTTCACCGGCTGTTGCAGGCAGGTTGGCATTTAAATTGTTTTGTACTCCCTATCCAAAGTATAAGAAGACCAAAGCACCTGCCTTATTTCATCAGGCCACAAAGCTTTCCATTGAGGTAAGCGAGGGGATTAAGATACAAGGATATGAATGGAACGCCAGCAAACCCAACGGGAAGACGGTTTTAATCTGTCACGGTTATGCCAGTTATTTTTACAAATTTGAACAATACATTCAGCCCCTACTCAAGCAAGGATTTAAGGTTTTGGGCTTTGATGCACCCGGCCATGGAAAAAGCGAGGGCAAGTACATTAATGCGGCAGTGTACAAAGATGCCATTGAACATATTATAAGAGTATGTGGCCCAATTGACCATTTTATGGGTCACTCTTTAGGAGGCCTTACTTTGTCCCTGATTGCAGAGACCATTCCCAATCAAGAACAACATAAATTTGTGCTCATTGCCCCAGCAACCAAAACCACCACCACTTTGGATGGTTTTTTTAACATGATGCACTTATCAGATACGGTTAAAGCGGCTTTTTACACAGAGTTGGGTAAATTAACCGATTTGCCTATCACCTATTTTGAAGCAGACCGTGCGATTGCAAAATACAAGGGCCCGATACTATGGGTGCACGACCAAGGAGATCGGGTTTGCCCTTATGAAGATTTGGTAAATTTTAAAGGACAGGCGCCAGAAAATATTAAGTTTTTGATTACCAATGGTTTAGGGCACAATAAAGTGTATAAAACACCAGAGGTTATTGACCAAATTGTGGCATTTTTGAGTGCTTAAACACAGATCATTTTTATTTTTTAAACCTAATGCTCTAATATTGCATCAAGAGAAATGGGGTTGCTGCTTAAAAGTGAGTAACTTCTTTTCAACCTAATTAGCTGATTTTCAATAAAAAAAATCCCGAAGGAGCGGTTGACTATTATGTCAAAAAACTTACTAATCGTTGAGTCGCCTGCAAAGGCAAAGACCATAGAGAAAATCTTGGGTGAGGAGTTTGAAGTGAGGAGTTGTTATGGTCATATCCGTGATTTAGAGAAAAACGATATGGGTATCGACTTGAAAAATAAGTTCGCTCCTAGATATATGGTTCCAAGTGAGAAAGAGAAAGTAGTTAAAGAATTAAAATCCATGACCAAGAAGGCCAAGGAAGTATGGCTAGCATCGGATGAGGACCGTGAAGGAGAAAGTATTAGTTGGCATTTAGCGGAAGTGTTGGGTTTAGATCCTAAGAAAACCAAGCGTATTGTTTTCCATGAAATTACTGCACCTGCTATTAAAAAAGCAGTGGCCAATCCACGTTTAATTAATATGGATTTGGTAGATGCACAACAAGCACGTAGAATATTAGATAGAATTGTAGGTTTTGAATTAAGCCCTGTGTTGTGGCGTAAAATTGGCATGCAAAGAAGTTTAAGTGCAGGCCGTGTACAAAGTGTTGCCGTAAGGTTAATTGCGGAAAGAGAAAGAGAAATCAACCAATTTATTCCAGAAAGTGTATTTAAAGTAAGTGCTTTATTTACTGCATTAGATATTAATAAGAAGAAAGTAAAGTTCAAAGCAGAAGGTCCACAAAAATTGACGACTGCAGGTGCAGCTGAAAAATTCTTAAACGAATGTAAAGGTGCAACCTATACCGTTAAAGACGTTACGGTAAAAGACGGGAAACGTACGCCATCAGCACCTTTCACTACTTCTACCCTACAACAAGAAGCATCTAGAAAATTGGGATACAGTGTAAGCAAAACCATGTTGCTAGCTCAAAAACTATACGAGAGCGGTAAGATTACTTACATGAGAACGGACAGTATTAGTTTGAGTGAAACAGCCATGGATGCCATTAAAGCTGAAATCAATTCCAGCTTTGGCGCTAACTACTATCAACCTCGTAAGTTTAAAAACAAAAACGAAAGTGCGCAGGAAGCACACGAAGCCATTAGACCATCATATATGAATGAATCTAAGGTGGATGATGCAGATACGAATCGTTTATATGAATTAATTTGGAAGCGAACCATTGCTTCTCAAATGACGGATGCAGCCTTTGAAAAAACAACTGCTAAAATTGAAATTTCTACCAATAAAGAAACCTTAACGGCTAGTGGTGAAGTGATGAAATTTGATGGTTTCTTAAAAGTATATTTAGAGGGAAAAGATGATGACGAAATCGAGGAAGAAGATGAAAATGCAGAGGCCATTTTACCTCCATTAGCAAAAGGACAGTCTTTAGATTTTGTGAGTATGACAGGCTTAGAGCGCTTTAGCCGTCCAGCATCTAGATATACCGAAGCTAGTTTGGTAAAAAAATTAGAGGAATTAGGCATTGGCCGACCTTCTACCTATGCTCCTACGATTACGACCATCATGAAACGTAATTATGTAGAGAAAAAAGAGAAAGAGGGTGTAAAAAGAATTTACCAAATATTGTCCTTAAATAATAAAGACGAAATTAAAACAGAGGAGGCCTCTGAAGTAACAGGTGCAGAGAAAAATAAACTTTCTCCTACTGATTTAGGATTGGTAGTTACCGACTTTTTAAAGTTGAACTTTCCTAAAGTAATGGACTTTGGATTTACAGCTAAAATTGAAGGAGAGTTTGATGAAATCGCCCTAGGTAAATTAAAGTGGAGCAAAATGTTGGAAGCGTTTTACAATCCCTTCCATGAAACCATTGAACACACATTAGAAAACGCTGAACGTGCTAAAGGAGAAAGAGAATTGGGTTTTGATCCAGTAAGCGGCAAAAAAGTGATTGCGCGTATGGGACGTTATGGTCCGATGGTACAAATTGGACACCAAGACGAAGAGGAGAAACCAAAATTTGCAAAGTTAAAAGCCTCTCAAAGTATTGAAACCATCAGTTTTGAGGAAGCCATGGAACTATTCAAGTTGCCAAGGACCTTGGGATTGTTTGAAGAGAGTGAGGTAACTGTAAATATTGGTCGCTTTGGCCCTTATGCAGCCCATGACAAGAAGTTCTACTCCCTAAATAAGGAAATGGACCCTTACGCCGTTAGTCTTGAAGAATTGACCCCTATGATCGCAGAAAAGCGTAAGGCAAAAGACGAACGTACTATTAAAGTATTTGAGAAAGAGAAGATACAATTATTAAGAGGCCCTTATGGCCCTTATATCAAACAAGGCCTACGCAATTTCAAGTTAACCAAAGAACAACAAGAAAAAGTAGAGACTTTGACCATTGAAGAAGTGAAGGAGATTATAGAAGAATTAAAAAAGAATCCTCCTCGTAAAACTGCAAGAAAAAAGAAGGCTTCATAATCTAAAAGTCTAATTATAAAAAAGGGATGCTTCTTAACGAAGCATCCCTTTTTTGTTTAAAATCGTATCTACAATAAACTAAGCTATAGAAGGCTTACTCATTTGCTTTACATATTTAAAGTGTGCTTTAATGGCACTCATTACAGTAGGATACTCAATATAATTTAATTTAAAATCAGCACAGGCTTCTTTTACAATTTTTGAAATAGCTGGGTAATGTACATGCGATACTTTAGGAAACAAATGGTGTTCAATTTGAAAATTCAATCCACCCACCAACCAACTTACCAATTTGTTTTTAGTTGCAAAGTTAGCTGTAGTCTGTATTTGGTGTGCGGCAAATTCATCTGGCATTTTATTTTCAGGTTGAATTGCTACTGGGAAAGAAGTGTCTTCTACCGTATGAGCCAACTGAAAAACAATACTTAATATGAAGCCTGCAAATAAAGTAGCTACTAAAAATCCAACCAGCCAGCTTACCCATCCAACCATATAAATAGGAACAATTACAAAAGCGGCAGCATGGTATACTTTCACAGCCCAAAATTCAATATGCTCTCCAATGGACATATCGCTTAACTTAATAGAGCCTATTTTCTTGGAGAAATATTTTTTATAGTCCGTAAAGAAAATCCAGAATATGTACAATAACATATAAAGAAACCAAAAATAAATATGTTGAAAACGATGCATCCCTAAATACTTCTGAGTAGGTGCCATACGCATAAAAATACCCACTTCAATATCATCATCTACCCCATCGATATTCGTATAAGTATGATGTATGGTAACATGTTTCATACCCCACATGTATCTACTTGCGCCCAATAAGCTAATGGAAGAGGATGCTAATTTGTTCAACCAAGCATACTTACTAAAGCTTCCATGGCTGCCATCGTGCATTACATTAAATCCAATGGCTGCAATTAAACCCCCAAAAAATACGCACTCCAATAGCGCCCAAAAAACGGAGGGTGTAAAAAATACCAAATGCACATAAGTGACTACAAAGGAGGCCATCAAAAGAATGGCTTTAGAAAATAGTTTATAATTACCGGTAGCTTTGATATCATGTTGATCCAAATATTCCCTTACCCTTCTTTTTAATTCTGTATGTAGCGATTTTGCAGCAACAGGAAATTTCGGGGTAGCAATGTTTAGGTTAGTTTGCATATATTCTAATAATGAATACTAAAGATAACCAATTACGCCTACTTAAGCTGTTAAATCCCTACAAAAACAAGGAACGAATAATAATTCTATTTATTATGTACACAATAGGGCAATATATCCACACAATTGGGATAACTATTAAGTATTTATGTCAAAAAAAATGCGTTGATTTGAAGAAATAAACAACCATTCGCGTCTATTCATGGAACCTGAAAAAGAAATAAAAGCCTTATTTAAACTCATTGACGATCCGGACGAAGAAGTGTTTAACACTATTTCCGACAGATTACTCAACTATGGCTCCCCTATTATACCCGACCTTGAAAATTTATGGGAAAATACTTTGGACGAAGCTACTTTGGAGCGTATTGAAATGATGATTTACAAATTAAGATTGCAGGATTTAAAAGATGCATTTGAAATTTGGAAATCAAAACCCAATCCATCTTTGTTTGAAGGCGCACTCTTAGTTACCCAATTTCAATTTCCTGAAATCGCTATTGAGCAACTGCGTCATCAAATGGAAAAAATAAGACGCAATATTTGGTTGGAATTAAATAATTATTTGACACCACTTGAACAAGCCAATGTACTTAGGAATATTCTTTTCAATTACTATCAAATAAAGGGCGTGGAGGTTAATTATGAAAAGCCAGAAGAGTTTTTAATTTCAGCTCCCTTACAATACAAAAAAGGAAATGCATTTGCCAACACCATTCTCTATGCAGAACTGTGTCAGCAGTTGGAGATTCAAGCTTCCTTCATTAATATCCCAAAACAGTGCATCGTTGCCTTTTATACAGCGGACTGGGATGCCACCGAAAACTACCCTCATCCTCAAGAATACATTCAGTTTTATGTAGAGGGTACGACTGGACACCCTTTCTCTCAAAAGGATTTGGATCAGTATTTCACAAGATCCAATATAGAACCTAAAAATGTTTACTATAAACAACTGTCCAATGTGCGCATTATTAGAAAGCATTTGTTAGAACTTGCAAAATGTTTCACCAGTCCGATCTTGCAATACAAGCAAAAAGATTTAACCGATTTAGCCAATTCATTAGCTGATTAATGGAAACCCTAGTTGCTCATATTTACCACAGCCCAATTGGGCAAATAAGTATCTCTGCGGAAGAAGGTTGTATCACAGAACTTGTCTTTTTGGAAGAAACTGAAAACACCCCCTCTTATGAAAATGAAGAGGAAATGCTGCCAGAAGTAATCCATCAATGTGTAGATGAGCTAATTGAATATTTTGCAGGAAAAAGGACTCAATTTACCGTTCCTATCAATCAAAATGGAACTGAATTTCAACAAAGGGTCTGGAAGGAATTGTATGAAATCCCTTATGGCAAAACCATCAGCTATGCCGACTTAGCAAAAAAATTAGGAGACCCCAAAGTAATTAGAGCCGCCGCTTCCGCCAATGGTAAAAATAAAATTGCCATCATTGTGCCCTGTCATAGAATCATTGGCACCGATCAGTCCTTGGTTGGTTATGCTTGGGGGAAAAGTAGAAAACGTTGGCTATTACAGCATGAATTTAGATTGGCCTTAGGCGTGCAAACGCTATTTTAAATGCGTTCGTCATTTCTATTTTAAAATAGATCCATCAAAACCAAAGGGCAGTAAATTGGCCGCAGATGGAATGACCATCACTGCCCCTTCCATTCCAGAGAGTATAATTTTAATATGGGCACCATATCTATTCTCAAAATCTAATAAAGATTGTCTACACATGCCACAAGGGGAAATGGGCTCTTTAGAAGCCTTTCCTTCAGGTTGATAGCTAATGGCCATGGTAGTTATGGAGAGCGCTGGAAATTGACTGCCCACGCTATTTAATAGGGTTCTTTCTGCGCAAATACCTACAGGGAAACTTGTACTCTCTTGATTGGAGCCTACTACAATTTGACCATTGGATAATCTTGCTGCTGCGCCCACTAGGAAATGAGAATACGGGGCATAGGCTGTTTTGGTCGCTAATTTAGCAGCTTCTAGTAATGCTTGATCTAGTTCACTTAATTGACCTTTATCTCCCAGTAACTCGTATTCAAATTCAAATTTTTGACGCATGGTTGCTTTTATTTAATAAGGTTAAATAACCTATTCCATCGAATTGAATTGCTATAACTAAACCAAATTAAGGCAGCTCTTCCTACAATATGTGTTTCTGGAACAAAACCCCAAAAACGACTGTCCTGACTACGATGACGATTGTCCCCCATCATCCAATAATAATTTTGCTTTACAGTATACTGGGTAGCAGGCTTTCCATTTAATAGATATTGGCTGCCGCTTTTTTCTAAAGTATTGTTTTCATAACTAACTATTAAACGACGATACAGCTCAATGGTACTATCGTTTAATTGAATAACATCTCCTTGTTGAGGGATTCGTAGGGTACCAAAATTGTCAATGGTCCACGGGAAGTGCATTGTGTCATTAGGAAATGTATACCCTACTGTATTTTCTTCATAAAAATTAACGGCCTTAATAAACGGTAGTTTACGCAAACCAGCCGCCGCTGAAGCGGTCATATTTATTTTAAAGGTATTTGGAATGCCCTCCACCATTTGGAAGTCCATATTGGCTTCCGTAATATTAATCCCCAAACTATCTTGAATATAATCTTCAGGAATGGATTTTCCATCTGTTGTTACCAAGTATTCTGTTTGTGCATTAGGTGCTACATAAGCGGGCTGGCCATTCACATACAAACGACTATTTTTTATTTGAATAATATCACCCGGTATTCCAACACATCTTTTTATATAATTATCGGTCTTATCCATTGGATGCACCAAAATTGGATACTGTTCCTTTAATTTTTCTCTATCTCCATTAAATTCTGGACTTCTTAATACATCATAGTAGGGAATCTTACTTCCAAATTCCGGCAAATTGATAATGGTATCGCCAGTTGGGAAATTAAATACCACCACATCATTGCGATTGATATTTCTCACCGAAGGCAAACGCTTATAATCTAATTGAATCCATTTTAAATAAGACGGCGTTGTTAATGATCCTGGTAATGTATTATGCACAAAAGGAAATGACAAAGGGGTTTGAGGAATTCTTGCACCATAGGTAACTTTGTCCACAAAAAGGAAATCATTCACTAATAATGTTTTCTCCATACTTTCTGTTGGAATCACAAAAGCTTCAAACAAAAAGGTTCTTATCAATGTCGCTGCCACAACTGCAAAAACAGCTGCATCTACCCATTCTCTAGAAGCTGATTTATGATAGTGTGCCAATGCATCTGTGCCATGCCATTTCTCATTTGCTGAAAATCCCAAATATGGCAAATAAGCAAATGGGAAGACAACAGTTAAAGTATGCGATAAAAAACTTACACGTTTAAAATGCATTACAAAAATAATAGAGATCCATAGGGTTACAAATTGGCCCAAGACCGGTATGAATTGAATCCAGAACCAATATTTTGATATACCACATAATTTGACTACTTCCCATGTATTGTATACCGGAATGATGGCTTTATTTGCAGCAACTCCTGCTTTTCTTAACATAGCATAAATACCAATATGCCAACCCAACCAAAATAAGATCAATAAAATCATTCCCATATGCTTGTTTGTTTATTGAAACAAAAATATCCCTTTGTGAGGGATATTTGTAAAAAAGATTGTTAAATGCGCAATCCCTATATAAATGGTATTATTTAGGGACCACCACTCTTTAACGCATTATTTATATTGGCGTAATACTTCTTTCACCAAATTCACTGATCTAGCTATATCCGGAATAGCTAAAGCCGTCAAATTAGGCGCATAATGCATTGGAGCATCCGCACTGGTAATTCTTCTAATAGGTGCATCTAAATAGTCAAACCCTTCTTTTTGGATACGATAAGATAATTCAGAAGATACCGAAGCAAATGGCCACTGCTCTTCAATAATTACCAAACGGTTTGTTTTTTTAACACTTGTTAAAACAGTCATCCAGTCTAATGGACGAATGGTTCTTAAGTCAATCACTTCTGCACTAATGCCTTCCTTCTCTAATTCCGCTGCCGCACCTAATGCTACTTTCATCATTTTGTTATAAGAAACGATGGTTACATCGGTACCTGCTTTTTTTACATCTGCCAATCCTAATGGAATATAATATTCTTCTTCAGGTACATCTGATTTATCACCATACATCACTTCACTCTCTAGGAACATGATAGGATCCTCTTCGTAACGAATGGCTTGCTTTAATAAACCTTTTGCATCGTACCCATTGGAAGGAGATACTACTTTAATACCTGGAATATTTGCTAAGTAACTTTCAAATGCAGTGGAATGTTGTGCTCCTAATTGACCTGCACTACCATTTGGACCTCTCATTACAATTGGGCAACCAATTTGACCACCGCTCATCGCCAACATCTTACTAGCTGTATTTAAAATTTGATCCAAGGGCAATACTGCAAAATTCCAAGTCATAAACTCAACAATAGGTCTCAATCCATTTTGAGCAGCACCAACTGCAACAGCTGTAAAACCTAATTCAGAAATAGGAGTATCAATTATACGCTTAGGACCGAATTCAGCTAACATTCCCTGGCTCACTTTATAAGCTCCATTATATTCAGCTACTTCTTCACCCATTAATAAGACTTTTTCGTCTCTTCTCATTTCCTCTGACATTGCCTCTCGCAATGCTTCTCTAAAGGCTATTGATCGCATTTAATTGGATTTAATTTGAGTAGCAAAATTAGCGTTTTATACAAGAAAATGAACGTTTCTTGCCAAAAAAAATCCCTCCCCGACAAGTCGAAGAGGGATCCTTAAGGCTAACCCACCTTAAAATTGATCAAATTCTTATAAAATATTATATGCAAAACTTACATAATACAATCCACCGATTGCTGGACTACCGAAAGCTGTGTTATAATAACGGTTAAAGATATTCGTACCACCTACTTTCACCATAGATTTGATAGAAGGTACTTTGTAAGTTAATACTGCATCTACTGTACTAAATGAAGCTACTTTACCTACTGCGAAGGTTCCTTCGTAAGTGAAGTCATCTTGGTAGTGGAAGTTTGCTCCAAAACCTAATCTATTCTTAAATAAGAAACCACTGTTGTTCAAAGCAAAATTTGCTCTAAATAAAGGAGTGTTGAAATAAGAAATGAATCCATTAGGCAATGAACCAATTTCGTCTGTGTATACGCTACCTGAGAAACTGAAGTTATTTGGCAACAAATAATCAGCAGATAATCCCCAACCACTTGTATAGATATCACCAGGTGCATTTGTTGAAATACTATAAGCAATACGCTTAGAAGCATCCGCTAAATCGCTCAATTGAGGATTTGCAGCATTACGAGATTGTAATACAGTTACACCACTGATAAAGTTAGTGTACTTACCAGCATATGCATAGAAATCAAGTAATAAACGCTTGTTGATTAAAGCTTTGTAACCAACTTCTAAAGAGCTCATTGTTTCTGGTTTGAACTCATTAAAAACTTGTTCTTTAGGTGCACCAGCCAATACACTTGATAAAGAGTAAGCCTTATTGGTGCTGAAATTGTAATAATTTCTCAATTGAGGTAAACCTCCCATTAAACGGGTACCACCACCTACTAACAAGTTAATCCATTGGTTTTGTGTAGTTGGGAAGCGATATGCTTCTTGGTAGGATACACGTAAGTTATTGTCTTCAGCAATTTTAATTACTGCAGATACTCTTGGAGTGAAACGACCTGCAAAGTTATCGTTCTTGTCATAACGACCAGAAGCAGACACTTTCAAGATATCTCCAAAGAATCGCTTAGAAACCTGAGCGTAACCACTGTATTCATTAATCCAGATTCTGTTGGTCGTATCTGCAAAAAGGGTTCCTTGAGAATTCAAGACATATCCTTTAATGCTACCACCCATAATCAAATCTGCATCGTATTTAGCTAAACCAGTTAAATCTGTTAAGTTGTATTGTGCTTCAATTACATTTAATACAGACTTGTCTAAGAAACGTCCACCACCTTTAGAGATCGGCACATCTGCAATTGATTTGAATAAATCAGTATTTCCAATATTGCCTGTTGGTCTACCTACATCTGCAATAGATCTTGCAGCAGCATGTGCCGCATTGGTACCTAAACCAGCATCTCTATATTGAACATAAGCAGCAGTATAGGTAGGGAACCAAGTAGTACTTGGCTTCCAAGCTTCATTGAATAAACGAGTTGTGATGGTTGCATTGAATGCATCACCAGAATTTTCTAAGGTTTTGTATGCTCTAGCAAACCAATTTTTAGACTTTAACTCAAATTTAAATTGGCTCATGCTTAGGTTTTTCAAAGAATAACGGTCACTACCTGTATAAACAGTAGTACCTGAACCAGTATATGCACTAAAAGAAGCTTCCGTTTTGTCATTTACTTTGTAATGAATTGATCCAGTTAATTTCAAGTTCTTTGTAACAGGATCTAAGATATCTGATTCATTATAACCAGTTCTGCTCACATTCACACCCGTAAACATTCCTTTTGCTTCACCATATAAATAAGGAGCATAAGGAACTAAAGATGCATTTGCAGCAGTTAAGAAAGCTCTATAGTTAGTTAAACTTCCAGAATAAGGACCTGCTTGAGCAGCACCAAATAATTGAGCGAATGCAGCATTTGCAGCAGTTGTACTACCACCATAAGCAGCAGTCAAAGCACCTAAAACACCAGTTCTAACGGATCCATAAATGCTACTTAAAGAAGTAGTAGTTTCATCACCATATACGTTTACACCATCATAGTTAGGGTCAATGCCTCTGTAACCTGGGATGACTTGACCATTTGCAGTACCAGTAGTTCTAGAGTAGTTGGCAGTATTGTTCGCTAACCAATCTTGTGCTTCAATGTACTGAGCAGCAATTTTGTATGCGAAACGATCCCCTATTTTGCTAGCCCATCTAACAGAGTAATCTTTGTAGGCAGCTTGAGGACGTTGATAATTATCTACATGGTTTACACCTTGTTTAATTTGAAAACTCAATCCTTGGTATTTGAATGGATTTTTACTGTTAATTAAAACAGTACCATTCATACCTCCAGAACCATATAAAGCAGAAGATGCACCTGGCAATAATTCCATATTGTCCACATCTAATTCAGTCAAACCTACAATAGTACCTACTGAGAAGTTTAACCCTGGCGCTTGGTTGTCCATACCGTCAATCAATTGATTTAAACGGTTATTACCACTACCATTGAAACCTCTTGTACTGATACTTTTGAAAGTTAAACTCGCAGCCACTACGTCTACTCCTTTCAAGTTAGCAAGGAGGTCATAATAGCTAACAGCTGGTGCAGCTTTGATTTGTGCACCGCTTACTCTTTCAATAGATACAGGAGATTCTAAAATTCTTTCAGCAACTCTTGATGCAGAAACAACTACATCAGTACCTAATGTGAATGAAGGCTTTAAGCTAACTGATAGTTTAGTACTATTAGCATCTACTGCTACTTCTTTAGACTCAAATCCAACAGAAGAAAACACCAAAATAAAAGGTGCTTTTTGCGCAATAGACAATTTAAAATTTCCTTTGTCATCTGTAAATGTTCCAGCATTGCCCCCTTTCACTGTTACAGTAACAGCTGATAAAGACTCTGAGGAATTTGAATTTTTAACGGTACCAGTGATGGTACTAGCACTTTGGGCATTTACCGAAATTGCCATGATTGTGGCAAGGCAAACGAGGCCCATTTGGCTTAAAAATCGTTTCATAAATGTTTGTTTTTAATTGAATTGTCCAACAAAATAAC
>JACCDH010743995.1_pt1 | contig 12544 bp, 13 predicted proteins | sample 7442481 | NCBI WGS metagenome assembly JACCDH01 (sample SAMN15323433, study PRJNA562643) | freshwater metagenome | isolation source: river surface water | place: USA:Blue River Watershed | collected 2017-08-15
CTATGAACACAAATAATCCAGCACATCGACTAAGAGAAATCAGAAAATCAAAAGGGTGGAGCCTGCAAGATGTCGAGCACCACTCAAATGGAAAGTGGAAGGCCGTGGTCATCGGCTCCTATGAACGGGCTGATCGAGCTATATCACTAAAGAAAGCTATCGCATTGATGGACTTCTATGGAGTACCTATTACTGAACTATTTCCTGAGATAACCACGCAAGTTAGTGCGCGCAGTATCAGTGTAAATCTAAGTAAATTGTTGGAGTCAACGGACAATAAGTCACAGACACTCCAAAGGTTTACAAAAAGCATTAGTAATAGAAGAAAGGATTGGAATGGACAGATTCTGACTATCCGAGCCAATGATCTTCAATTCCTAGCAATGCAGATTGACGAAAGTGAAGCAGATACTCTGGACTGGTTAATCGAGTCAGAACTCATCCATGTTTAAATTGCGATTGAATCCTTTAACTTTACTATTCGACCTAACACACCATTAATGTAATTAGAGGATTCATCTGTTGAGAGGCTTTTTGCCAGCTCTACTGCTTCATCACAAGCAATTTTTAGATCTAACTCTTCAACCCACAGGATCTCATAAATTGCGATGCGCAAAATATTTCTATCAATTGCAGGCATCCGATCCATATCCCAATCTTGAGCATAGGTTGTGATCAATTCATCGATCTTGAGTAAATGCTCAGCTACGCCCGTAAGTAATGTAAAAACGTAAGGCTCTTGGGAAAGTTCGGATGCACCTCTAGATTTAAATAGATCTAGAGCTTTAACTTTCTTAATTTCGGCCTCATATAGAAAGTCCAGAGCCCGTTTACGAGCCTTACTGCGAGCTGACACTATTAGTTTGCTCGTCCGAGGTATGCCCCAGTACGAGTATCAACAAGGATCTTTTCATCCTGCTTTATAAACAATGGTACTTGCACAGTTATACCTGTCTCCACCGTAGCAGGCTTTGTTCCACCGGATGATCTGTCTCCTTGAAGTCCTGGCTCTGTATAGGTAACCACAAGTTCAACTGAGGCTGGCAACTCGATAAACAATGGATTGCCTTCATGCATTGCAACGATTGCATCCGAATTTTCGAGCATGTAGTTAACTGCATCGCCAACTGTCTGCTTACTAATCGAGATCTGATCATAATTAGTGGAGTCCATAAACATGAAATCTTCGCCATCGCGATACAGAAATTGCATATCCCGTTTCTCAACTGACGCCACTTCCACCTTGACGCCTGCATTAAAAGTTTTCTCTACAACTTTGCCAGACAGCACAGATCTCATCTTGGTTCTTACAAAGGCTCCACCTTTTCCAGGTTTAACATGTTGGAACTCGATCACATTCCATAGTTGCCCATCAAGATTTAGGGTCATGCCATTTTTAAGATCATTTGTAGTTGCCATCAATTTCCAATCCGCTTGTCATTTCAATCAAAGAAAATTATGGAACTAGTCTACCTTGCTATTTAACTAGCTTTTGCATCGCGATTAACGCAAGCGTGTAACTTTCTACGCCGAACCCAGCGATTGTTCCTTGAACTACTCCGCTTACAACTGATGTATGACGGAACTCTTCTCGGGATAACGGGTTGGAAAGGTGCACCTCAATGGCTGGAGCTTTTAACATACTAATGGCATCCCTAATCGCGTAGGAATAATGAGTAAACGCGGCAGGATTTATAATTAATGGTTGCTTCTTATCCGCTGCATCATGAATCCAAGATATTAATTCACTCTCACTATCACTTTGCTTAATTTCAATCGAGATTCCAAGCTCACCTGCCTTGGCCGTTATCGCATCGGTTAATTGTTTGTAATCCAAATTCCCATAATAGCTTTTTTCACGTAAATCAAGCCTAGCTAGATTTGGGCCATTAAGAATTAGGATGTTCACTTTGCAATTCTCTCATAAACCTTGGCAAGACTGCTGGATGGCACGTCCTCAAGCCAAACAGGCTTGCCTATTCTACTGATACCAATAAATCTAATCTTTCCATTTTTCATTTTTTTGTCTTTTAAAAGAAGGCTTAAAAGTGAATTCCATCTATTCTTTGGATAAGCATATGGAAGTTTAAAGTTACTAGCTAGCACTCGATGAAGATCTACAACCTCATTAGAAAGTCCTGCTAATTCATTGCTAAGTTCAGCTGCAAAGACCATTCCAATTGAGACTGCCTCACCATGCCTAAGCTTGAATTTAGAATCTTTTTCTATTGCATGTCCAAGCGTGTGGCCATAGTTTAAAATCTCACGCAGCTTGCTCTCTTTAAAATCCTTGGAAACAACCTTTGCCTTCACTTTTACAGCGCGATAAATAAGCTGTTCAAAGTCTAGAAGATCTTCTTGAACTAAGTTGAGAATTTTATAGTCAGAAATAAACCCGCACTTAATAACTTCGGCCATACCTGCTGATAAATCACGCGCCGGTAGTTTCGTTAGGTAATTTGTATCAATGAAAACATCCCTTGGTGAATAGAATGAACCAATCAAATTCTTTCCACTTTGTGAATTTAAGCCTGTCTTGCCACCGATTGAGGCATCAACCATGCCGGCTAACGATGTTGGAATGGCGTACCAATCAATTCCCCGCAACCAAGTTGCAGCCGCAAAACCGGCCAAGTCAGTAGTTGCACCGCCGCCAAATCCAATAATTGCGTCTGATCTCTCTAAACCTACCGCCGCACACTTTCGCCATATGCTCTCTAGGACCTTGAGAGTTTTTTGATTTTCTCCAGCGGGTGTAGCAATGATTGATAAATTTTTGGTTTCTTTAAGTTTAAAAAGCTTTATTAAAGGAGATGGAGCAACCAGTAGCACCTTTCGATGTGTAGCCGCAATCGCAGTTATCTCTTTAGGCGCATTAGCCCCGACAACAACTCTATAATTTCTATCTGCAATTACATCAACCACCTTCATATTTTGCTCGCAATTTTTTCGGTTATCGTTTTGGCCACATCAGCTGGCTTGTGGTTATCTGAGGAAACAATAGCTGTCGCTAATCTTTCATAAATCGGTCTGCGCTCACTCATTAAGTGCAACCACTGCTGGCGGGGATTTATCAACAATAGCGGTCTATCTTTATTGAAACCAATTCGATTTGCTGCTTGCGAGATTGAAACATCAATAAAAATTACTGGGTACTGTGCGTTAATTAATATCTCTTGAATAGCTGAGTTAATTGGTGCACCTCCCCCAAGCGCTATTACACCTTCGAATTCGGAAAGAATTTTGGTCACTGTCTCAACCTCTATTTTTCGAAAGACTGGCTCTCCTTGATCAACAAAAATTTCAGATATTTTCTTTTGGGTATTACGCTCAATCTCAGCATCACTATCAATAAATTGCATACCAAGTTCTTTTGATAATGCCTTGCCTATGCTTGTTTTGCCAGCACCGGGTGGACCAATCAGGACTATTTTCTTGGACATTACTTGATTTCTAATGTTTTAATATAATTTTCAAAATTTCGCTTAGTCTCCTGAACACTATCTCCACCAAATTTCTCCAGGACTGCATCTGCTAAGACAAGGGCTGCCATTGCTTCTGCAACTATTCCCGCTGCTGGAACAGCGCACACATCAGATCTTTGATTAATAGCCTTAGCAGGTTGCCCAGTTGCAACATCAATTGTGTCTAAAGCTTTAGGCACAGTTGAAATCGGTTTCATGGCAACCTTGATTCTCAAAATCTCACCATTACTCATTCCACCTTCAGTTCCACCAGCACGATCAGTTCTTCTAACGATTGAACCAACTGAATTTTTCTCAATCTCATCGTGTGCTACTGAACCTCTGCGCTTTGCAGTTTCAAACCCATCACCAATTTCGACACCTTTGATAGCTTGAATTCCCATCATTGCACCAGCTAACCGCGCATCTAATCGCTTATCCCAATGTGTGTGAGATCCAAGCCCCGGTGGCAAGTTGTAAGCGAGAACTTCAACAACTCCACCCAAGGTATCGCCATCTCTATGAGCAGCTTCTATCTCTTTTACAATCTCATCACTCGTTTCTTTATCAAAGCATCTAACCGGATCCTCATCAATATTTAAACGATCACTAACGCTAGGCAACTTGTAATCTGCTGGGACACAAACTTTGCCGATTGAGACAACATGGCTAAGAATTTCAATACCGACACTTTGTTGCAAAAAAGCCCGCGCCACTGCACCTAATGCCACTCTGGCGGCGGTCTCGCGCGCACTTGCTCGTTCTAATATCGGTCTTGCATCAGAAAAATTAAACTTTTGCATTCCTACTAGATCTGCATGTCCTGGTCTTGGTCTAGTCAGCGGAGCATTTCTTGCTAAATCCTTAATTTCATCAACTGGTACTGGGTCAGCACTCATCACTTTTTCCCACTTAGGCCACTCCGAATTTGCTATTTGAATTGCAATCGGACCGCCTTGAGTTACTCCGAGTCTTATACCGCCCGTAATTGTAATTTTATCGGCTTCAAAATTTTGTCTAGCCCCTCGTCCAAAACCTAATCGACGTCTAGCAAGATCTTTATCGATCTCCTTACTCGTAATCAACACATGTGAAGGCACGCCTTCAATAATCGCTGACAGCGCTGGGCCATGAGATTCACCAGCCGTTAGCCATCTAAGCATTTGTCCTCCATAAGTATTAGAGGAGTATTCTCTCAGATTTGTTACTTATCCTGAGCACAATTTAAGGTGATGCTTAAAGGATTTTCACCATATAGGTTCCAAAAATCATAAAGGGAGCAAAGGGTATGGCTGATGACCTTCGAGTAAGCGAGAATAGTCCACCAGCAATCCAAGCAATTGAGATTGAATTAAGAATGAGCGAAAACGAGCTCAATGGGGTTGCGCAAAGAAATGATAATTTTACATCCCCAGAGCCAATTTTTCCTTTCGAAAATAAGTTAAGAACTAGATATATAAAAACCGCAGATGTTGCGATCAGAAAGTTGTTCAAATAAGCAAGGCTTTGAATTATCAATAGCACAATCAAATCAATATTTCTTACTAAATGAAACCGATAGTCATAATAAGCAATCCACAAAAAACCACCAAGAATTACTAGTTCAATCCACACTCTCAAAGCGTACGAATTTTTTGATTGACTAAAATTTGCCTGTGGATTACTTTTTTATTGCTTCATATCCAACTTTAAGTAGGCTCTGGCGCATCTGATCGAAATCAAAATCAGTTTGAGAGAAGTACTTAATCTGAAATAAAGCTTGCTCTACTAATAATGCAAGTCCACCAACTACTTTTTTACCCAAGTTTTGATATCTCTTAGCCAATTCAGTGGGCCATGGATGGTAAATAACTTCAAAAAAATCTGCTTTGGAAGAGATAACCGATAGCCCATCAGTTGCCCCGGCGGGAGTCGTAGAGATAATCAAATCTCGATCTTGAATTTCCTCAAATCTAAGCCAATCCAAAAAACTGATTTGAAGATCACCAGCGGCAGAATGTAGTTGATCATGCCTATTAATCGATCTAGTTAAAATTGTTACCTCTGAACCAGTTCCCTTTAGCGCACCGATAGCAGCTCTAGCGGTTCCACCAGCGCCCAGAATTGCAATCTTCTTACCAAAATAAGGTGCAAGTAAACTTTTAAATGCCATTAAATCTGTTGATAAACCGATGCTTCCAGTCGATTCAAAAATTACCGTGTTGATAGAGGATATTTGTTTCGCAACCGGATCAACCCTGTCTACAAAACCAATTGAAATCTCTTTTAGTGGCATGGTTAATGCCAATCCTCTATATCCAGCTTCCTTTGCTTTGAAATAAAACTCTCCAAAATTTAAATCAGTTACTTCCTCAGAAACAAAACTTGCTGGTACGCCGAGCAACTCATAAGCGGTGGTATGCAACAATGGAGAAAGTGAATGAGTTATCGGACTTCCAGCAACAGCCAGCTTTATCATTCAAACAACCCAGCCTTTTCATTTTTTCTAAACTCATTAGCCCATCCAAGAAACTCATCATAAGACTTAGTAAACCGAGTATCTCTAGGCTTAACAGTCACATAATAAAGCCAATCCCCAGATGCAGGATTGACTGTAGCTGCCATAGCTTCTTCACCGGGGTTACTAATCGGTGTTGGCGGTAATCCTCGATACTTGTAAGTATTGAATTTAGAATCGATTTCTAATCTTTTATAAGGAAGCCTTATGTTGCCTCTCAAGTTTAGGGCATAGTCGATTGTTGCATTAATTTGAAGTGGCATACCAATTTTAAGTCGGTTGTAAATAACCCTTGAAATCTTCGCAAAATCTACTGGATCACCTTCAGATTGAACCATTGAGGCAATAATTAAAAGTTGATAAGGGCTGTAGCCCAAAAATCCCTGATCAATCTTGCTTTCTTTAGCGGCAAAGTCAAATCTTTGTACCATACGCAAAACTGCTTGATCAAAAGTTGTTCCAGGCTCAAACGAATATTGGGCTGGGAAAAGAAAACCCTCTAAATCCTTTGTGTTATAAATCTTGTTAGGAATAACTTTGCCAGAGTACTTACCAGTAACAGAGTCAGATTTCATAAGTAAATCAAAAATCTCCGACTTGCGCAATCCCTCCGAGAAACCAAAAACGCCAATAATTCGTTTTGCATCTAAAAGTTGCTCAAGTGCTGCCTGCGAAGATATTTCTAAATCGATCTCATGAACTCCTGGAGCTATTGACTTAGCTCTACTGTCATTAAGTGCGATTTTATAGAAGACTTTGGAAGTTTTTATCACTCCTGACTCGGACAGTTTTCTTGCAATATCAAAACCCGTCTCACCAGATTCAATTAAAATCTGTGTTTTCTTACTTGAAGTTGTTGCCCGATAATCATTTAGCAAAAATGCATTGTGAAAAGCTATGGCAACTAAGGTTGTCAATAAAACACTTAGAGACAAGCTAATATATTTTTTCAAATCAAATCCCCAATAGGTCTGCCTGATTTCTCATTTGCCAATGCATTTTCCAGAATAGCAATAGCAGCAATTTGATCTATAATAGATTTAGCGTTTCGTTCTGAAATTCCTACATCTCGCAGTTTACTATTTGAATTTACTGTAGATAATCTCTCATCTACTAGGTAGATTGGACGGTCATAGAAAGATTTGATCAAATTAGCAAATTTAAGTGCTAATGCAGATTTCTGGCTTAATGAACCTGATAAGTGTTTTGGATTGCCTACAACTACGTAGATAGGATCAAACTCGGCAATTATCTCCTTTAGTTTAATCTCAATTTTTGCATCATTTAGAATTGTGGAGTGTGGTGAGACTAGAATTGATTCTGTATCACTAGTTGCAACCCCAATTCTTTTGTCACCGTAGTCAAAGCCAACTCGCGTACCAAATGCAATTGGCGTACTCATTCAAAACTCCTAATTTAACTTTTCTGTCAATAACTTGGTTATTTCAGAAAAAGCTTTAGGAATCAAACTACTATCTACTCCACCACCCTGCGCAAAATCATCCTTACCGCCTCCACCCCCACCAAGCACGGCTGAACCAACCTTTATTAGTTCTCCTGCTTTTACTCCGCGCTTTACTGCGTCGGCAGAAACAGCCGCTACCAATAATGGCTTTCCTAAGTTCAAAGTAGAAAGCACAACTATTGAAGATTCAACTTTTGATCTTAAATTAACTGCGATTGTCCTTAGATCGTCAACTAAAATTTCATCCTCTAACTTATCGATTACTAAAGTGAAATCTCCAATTTTTTTTCCTTTTTTAACCAGACTTGATACCGATTCCAATGCTTTAGCCGAACGCGCTGCGGCAATCTCCTTCTCCATGCTCTTAACCTTGTCTAGTAAATCTGAAATTTTTTGTGGAAGTTCTTCAACTTGGCTTGCTTTAAGAATTTCAGTAAGTGAATTAAGTAGTAAGTGCTCTTTTGCTAAGTAGCTATAAGCATCATGCCCAACAAGCGCTTCAACCCTGCGCACACCAGCTCCAATAGAGGACTCAGAAAGGAGTTTTATTAAACCTAATTCTCCTGATCGAGCAACATGAGTACCTCCACAAAGTTCTTTTGCCCAATCTCCTACACTGACAACTCTGACCTGTTCCCCGTACTTCTCACCAAACAGCGCCATGGCTCCCATTGCTTTTGCCTCAGCTTGGGACATAACTTCTGCATGCACTTGTAGATCTGAAATCAAAAGATTATTAACCCGACTTTCGACCTCGTTTAAAACTGAAATTGGTACTGCGCTAGTTGCAGGAAAATCAAATCTAAATCGACCGGGGGAATTTTCAGATCCTGCCTGAGTGGCTGTCTCTCCAAGTGCTTCCCGGAAAGCTTTATGCACCATATGAGGTGCTGTGTGTGCGCGAGAAATCGCAAGTCTTCTCTGTATATCGATTTCTGCCACAACTTGATCGAAACCTTTCACAACACCAGATTTCACTACACCTCTGTGAACAATTAAGCCAGGCACTGGAGATTGCACATCGTAAACTTCGACTAACGCTCCATTAGCGAATTTGATTTGTCCACCATCGGCAAGTTGACCGCCACCTTCAGCATAAAACGGTGTTCTATCAAGTATTAATTCTATTTCAGATCCCACATTCGCTTCAGAGACAAGTTTTCCTTCAACAAGAACTCCTGTAAGTTTTGATTCACTTGATGTGTGCTCATAACCAATAAATTTAGTTAAACCAGACTTATCGACTACCGCCCTATACTCTGAAAGATCGGTGTGTCCACTCTTTTTAGATTTCGCATCTGCCTTAGCGCGATCTCGCTGTTGATTCATTAATTTTCTAAACCCAACTTCATCCACCTCTAAGCCTTTTTCTCTGGCCATCTCAAGAGTTAGATCAAACGGAAATCCGTAGGTGTCATGTAATTTAAAAGCGGTATCCGCTGAGAGCGACTTCTTCTTTGAAGTTTTCAACTCATCAGCCGCCAGATCAAAAATGCTTGTTCCACTCTTTAAAGTTTGAACAAAACTTTCCTCTTCTGCTTGTGCAACAGCAAGAATTCTCTCGGATCCTGTAACTAGTTCAGGATACTGTGGTCCCATGGCACTTATGGAGCTTTTCATCAGCTCACCTATTACTAAATCTTGAGAACCTAAGATCTTCATGTTTCTTATGGCTCTTCTCATCATTCTTCTTAATACATAACCCCGACCTTCGTTGCCAGGTGTGACCCCGTCTCCGATTAGCATCATGGCTGTTCTGGCGTGATCTGCAATTACCCTTAATGAAATGTCAGTTTGTTCGTCATTTCCATACTTAACTTTGGTTAGAGCCGATGCTTTGTCCAAGATCATTCTAGTTGTGTCAATCTCGTAAATATTTTCTACACCCTGAAGAAGTGCTGCAGTTCTTTCTAAGCCAAGTCCAGTGTCAATGTTTTTGGCTGGCAACTCTCCTACTATTGGAAATGAATTTTTATCACCCCCTTCGCCGCGAATGTTCTGCATAAATACCAAATTCCAAATTTCTAAATAGCGATCCTCATCTGCAACTGGACCACCTTCTTTACCGTAGGCACTTCCTCTATCAAAATAGATTTCTGAACAAGGTCCACATGGGCCTGGGATTCCCATTGACCAAAAGTTATCTGCCATTCCTCGTCGTTGAATTCTGTTTTTTGGAACTCCAACTTGCTTTTCCCAAATTTGAGCTGCCTCATCATCATCCTGGTACACCGTTACCCATAATTTATCCTCAGCAAAACCATATCCACCATCTGAAATCGATTTTGTTAAGAGCTCCCAAGCAAGTGAGATCGCTCCCTCCTTAAAATAATCTCCGAAGGAAAAATTTCCACACATCTGAAAAAACGAAGCATGTCTAGTAGTTTTACCTACTTCATCAATATCTAGGGTTCTTACACACTTTTGCACCGAAGTTGCACGCTTATACGGAGGCTTAACCTCCCCAAGAAAAAACGGCTTGAACGGAACCATCCCAGCATTTACTAGCAAGAGATTGGGATCATCGGCTATAAGTGAGGCTGATGGAACTACCGTATGTTTTAAATCTAGAGAGTTGTTTGACTCAAAAAAACTTAACCAGCGAGAGCGAATTTCTGCGGAGTTCAATTACTACTCCTTCGCTTTACTTTTTTTCTTACTCTTTTTTTTCAACTTTGCAGCGGTCACAACCGCAGCTGCCGCTTTCATTGCAATCGGGTTCTCGTCAAGAAAATCTTCAGCCGCTTTGGTCACTTTTTTAGTTATCTGTTCAATAGATTTCCCGGCATTACTAATATTTTTTAATGGACCATTTATCATCGAAATGGTTGTTGTGATTTCATCGATCAATCGAGAGGCGCGTATAACTGTGTAAGAAATAGCTATAGCTATCACGGCCAAAGACGAAGCCGCGATTATCGTTGCAATTCCACCTGGACCCATATTAGGAAGAATACCTGATAGGAGTGAAACTATTTAACATCTACTGGAGTATCGACCCCAGTCTCTTTTCGCTGCGCGGGAGTTATCGGTGTAGGCGCACCAGTTAATGGATCGCCACCACTAGCAGTCTTTGGAAAAGCAATAACTTCACGAATTGATTGAGCGCCCGCCAGTAAAGCACAAAGACGATCTAAACCAAGTGCAATTCCACCATGAGGCGGTGGTCCATAATTAAAGGCTTCTAGCAAAAATCCAAATTTACTTTCAGCTTCAACATTAGATAGGCCTATAGTGTTAAATACTCTTTGCTGCATATCTCTTTGATGAATTCGAATAGATCCACCGCCAATTTCATTACCATTTAACACAATGTCGTAGGCATATGCCAAGGCTTGTGCGGGATTTTTATCAAAGTTATCTGCAAACTCAGGTTTAGGACCTGTAAATGGATGATGCACTGCGGTCCAACCTAGAGAGGGATTCTCAGAATCTATTGGCTCAAACATAGGTGCATCGACGATCCAAACAAATTTCCATTCTTTCTCATCGATTAGATTGCAACGTGCACCAATTTCTAATCTGACTGCTCCTAGTAAATTTTGCGAAGCTACAGTTGATCCGGCTGCGAAAAATATAGCATCACCATTCTTTGCTCCAACTAAAGCGGAAATTCCTGCGCTTTCTTTCTCAGAAAGGTTTTTAGCAACTGGCCCTGAAAGTGATCCATCGGATCCAACCAAAATATATGCAAGACCTTTTGCGCCTCTCGCCTTTGCCCAATCTTGCCAAGCATCTAACTCTCTACGTGGCGAATCAGCACCACCAGGCATTACGACCGCACCAACGTATTCGGCTTGAAAAACTCTAAAAGAAGTGTCCTTAAAGAATTGGGTCACTTCAATAATTCTATTTTCAAATCTTAAATCTGGCTTGTCAGAGCCATAGTTGTTCATTGCGTCTCTATAAGTCATATGTGGGATTGGCGTTGGAATCGTATAATCAATAACTTTTTTGAAAACACTCACTAATACTTTTTCAGCGATAGAAATTACATCTGACTGATCCGCAAACGAGATTTCTATATCTAGTTGAGTGAATTCTGGTTGTCTATCAGCTCTAAAATCTTCATCCCGAAAACAGCGTGCAATTTGGTAATAGCGCTCCATTCCTGCGACCATTAATAATTGTTTAAAAAGTTGAGGTGACTGAGGAAGTGCATACCACGAGCCAGGTTGTAGTCGAACTGGAACCAAAAAATCTCTGGCCCCCTCTGGAGTTGATCTGGTCAAATAGGGAGTTTCAATTTCTAAAAAATCTGATTCTGACATTACCTCTCGGATTGCCGATGTTACTTTAGATCTAAGCCGCAAATTCTTTGCTGGACCCTCTCTTCTTAGGTCTAGATAACGATATTTAAGTCTTACCTCTTCAGAGATGTTTCCAATGTCACCACTATCAACCGGGAAGGGTAATGGTGCTGCCTCACTTAGAACTTGTAATGATTCGCATACTACTTCTATTTCTCCAGTAGCAATTTCTGAATTTTCATTACCTTTGGGTCTTAGTTTTACAGTGCCTGAAATAAGAACACACCACTCAGCACGTAATTCTCCAGCAATTTTTTCGTCATTAATTACAACCTGAACTGAACCAGTTGAGTCACGAAGATCGATAAAAGCTACCCCACCATGATCTCTTCTGCGCGCTACCCAGCCAGCCAATATAACTTTTGCATCAACATTTTTAGAGTTTAAAGTTCCTGCATCATGAGAGCGCAACATTATTTTTTAGTCCCTAACTTCATAATCAAATCTGTAGTCGTAAGAGTACAAGAAATTACATTTCCACTACTCATCATCTTCAGTTCACAAGTACCAGAAGCGATCTCATCATCTCCAATTACTAATGCATACGTAGCGCCGCTTTTATCAGCAGCCTTCATTGCTCCCTTTAATCCCCTATCGCCGTAAGCCATATCGCACTTAATTCCTGCATCTCTAAGTTGTGATAGAAGTTTGAAGCCAAATGATTTAGCTTCATCGGTGATTGGTGCAATAAACAACTCCGGTGGGTTAATATCTAATGGCAAAGTTTTCTCAGCTTTGCATGCCATTAATACTCGATCAACTCCAAGTCCGAAACCAATTCCACTGACATCGGCTCCGCCAAGTGAGC